>Ga0114967_10005091_pt1 | contig 10465 bp, 7 predicted proteins | sample M_130628_MF_Meta_FD_92639 | JGI IMG/M metagenome (GOLD analysis project Ga0114967, IMG submission 92639) | Freshwater microbial communities from Lake Montjoie, Canada to study carbon cycling - M_130628_MF_MetaG | ecosystem: Environmental > Aquatic > Freshwater > Lake | place: Lake Montjoie... | reverse complement strand
CTTAATCCGGTTCAATCCTTGGTTCAATTTTCGGGTGGTAAAGGTTCAATGAATGAGGTCACTCCTCGGATGAACAAAGATTTCGCTTTGTATACCATTTCTGACGATTTACGCAAAGCCATCAATAATTTCGAGCCATTGCAAGTGCCATTTGCAACGTATCGAGCTCAAGCGTCAGCAGCCATCATGCTTCGTCAAAAGATTGGAACCGTGGAAACGGATTTTCCATTGATGTTATTCTCCTCCGATACCGATCGCAAGACAGCAATGTTGCTTGGAGAAGGTATTTGGCGCTGGCGTTTGCAAGATTTTCAAGAGCACGGAAATCACATATTGTTTGATGAGTTTATTTCCAAAACGGTGCAGTATTTAAGTGTCCGAAACGAGCGTAGGAATTTTAGAATTGTAACAAAAAATAGCTTTAATGAGAATGAGTCAATCACCTTTGAAGCAGAAGTTTACAATGCTTCATATGAACTCATAAATCAACCCGATGTTTTGCTTAATGTTTTTGATGATGCAAATCGAAAATATGCATTTAGCATGAACCGAACATCGACTTCCTATGCACTCAATGCAGGAATTATGCGTGCAGGAAATTACCGATACGAAGCTTCGGTGAATGTGGGAGGGATAAATTTCACTGCCAACGGTCGCTTTGTCGTGAAGCCCGTTTTGGCCGAACTTAATTCCATCACGGCCAATCATACGATGTTGCAAACGCTTGCAAGTCGCAATGGTGGTGAACTAATTTATCCCCGCGATTTATTGAAATTGATCGATGTTATAAAAGCGCGCGAAGATGTTAAACCGATGTCGCACAGTGAAGTAAATCTCAAGGAACTAATTCAATTGCCATGGATCTTCTTCATGCTCTTGTTGTTTTTGGGAGCTGAGTGGTTTATTAGACGAAGAAATGGTTCGTATTAAAGTCGCGAATAAAACTTTCTAACTTCAATCGGAAATGGAATGCCGTTCACGTGTTTTTTATTTCCATTTTTGAAGTACTCCAATGTTGCTTGAATGCTAGCGTTTCCGCGATAACTTTCTGGGATATTAAATTGCATCGAACAGTACACCGTGTCTTTCAATGGAAATTCGATCCATACAGCCTTTGCATCATTGCCTGTTTGTGAATACAATGCTGTTTCTGCAACCGGATTCAACAATGTCCAACCTTCGGGTAAATGAGCAATAAGTCGCGCCGGACCTTTTACATCATTTCGAACGATTTGAATATTGATTGACGTACTAAATCCAAATCGTGCTTGAGAGGCACCATTGATCTTAATTTCGGGATTTTGCGCCCAAGCCGAACCTCCCAATAATAAGAAAAATGCTAGTTTACTGTTCATTAAACGCATAGTTCATGGCTTTATTGAGAAGTTCTTCGTTGATTGATTTGTCACCATCAAATAGCTTATTAGTTGCCTGTTGCAATTCTTTTAAGCTAATATAATTGTCATTATTACTATCAATTATTTTCAGTTCGCTTGGGAATTTATCTCCGCTGATTTCGGAACGGGTTCTCCATTCGGGATGTTCCTCCAAGAGTGCAATCCAGCGAATGTAGTTTTCTTTGGGAATGTATTTGCGAATAGGAAATGGGCGGGAATTGCGGTTGATTTTCCGTAAAACCTGCACAAAATAACTGCTCGAATCTCGATAATGTTCTTTTATCCATGCATCACTTTGAGCAATTCCTTGTTCATCAACCCAAGATCCAGTAGGAGTATCGTTTTGCTTGTCTTTAAAATCAGGAATTCCATCGGAATCCATATCCAACATACAGCCGTTTTTATCGATGCTCGCACCTTTAGGCGTTCCAAAGCATTTGTCTTTCGAATCAACAATTCCATCGGCATCTTCGTCTTCATTCATCAAAGCCCGCAAATCGACATCCTTGTAATTTATGAGTGAAGTTGGGGCGATTAGTTTGGGTTGTTTTACCTTTTTAAACAAGGCATACGTCACTTTCATATTGATTTGCTGGATATTATCCCAACGTGCATTGCTCGTATTTGCTTCGATATTGTCGGACTGTAATAGTAAATTTTTCCAACAAACTTCGATGGATGTTCTAGGAGAAATACTTGCTGAAATACCTAATTCTATTGGAAATAAAATGCTTTTTTGATTCAAAGCTAAGGGTGATTCATAGGTATAATCACGTTTTAAAAGTGGTGCTTGAGTATCATTTCCTTCTACTTCTGAAACAGCATGTATTGTTCCGTCGCTCCAGTATTGGTAAGCAATTCCGTTTTGATCCAATAAATCGGTTTGGGTATTCGATCTTAAGGTTGAAATCCCAATCATTGCATACGGATTAAAGCGTTTTCCTTCGTTTGAATTAAAAAGTGATCGACCTGCAAGGATGCCCGCTTGTTTCATCGAACATTGGAAATTATTCCGTGATAAATTTGCTTGCTCGTTCCAAGTTAATAAACCAGATGAAGCAAATAATGAAGCTCTCCAATAAGAATAGTGAAGGTTAAATGCGACTCCAATTGTGGAATTGCTTGCGTTAAAGCGGCTTTCGGCTTCATCGCCTTTAAATCGTAAAAATCCATATTCAGCAGAAATAGATGTTCGTAAAATGGGGGCATTTTTCTGAACAGGCTCTTGTGCAAGCATAATTTCTCTGCTCAAACAAAGCAAAGCAAATAAGAATAAACAAAGGATTTTATTGGCGAACATCTTTGGCGTAAAATTGCAGAAAATTCTGTACTTGCAAACCAATATTATTAACAGAATGAATCAGCCAATTTTATTGATCGATAATTTCGATTCTTTCACTTACAATTTGGTTCATTTGCTTGAAGAAATTCATGGTGAAAGGCCTCGAACCATGCGTGTTGATGCCATTAAAGATTCCGATATTTTAGAATCTGCGGCTGTGGTTATTTCTCCTGGCCCAGGCTTGCCCGAAGAAATGGGAGAACTCATGCATTGGGTTGATTTGGCTATTAAAAACAAACCCACATTGGGTGTTTGCCTCGGACATCAAGCAATTACGATGGCATTGGGAGGTACGCTTCAGCAACTAAATGAGGTGTATCATGGAGTTGCTCGCAAAGGTATTATTATGTCAAAAATGCCCATGTACGAAGGTGTTTCGAATGAATTTGATGCCGGCAGTTATCATTCATGGACCGCGAACACAGCTACATTTCCCGATGAATTAAACATCACGGCTCAAGATTCCCGAGGAGAAATACTCTCATTTATTCATTCCAATAAACCCGTTTGGGGAGTTCAATTCCATCCCGAATCAATTCTAACTCCTGACGGTAAACAAATCGTTCAGAATTGGTTTCGACATTGGCAAAAGCAATGATGTTAATAACATTGTATGTTGGTAAATGCCTAAAGTTTTGAATGGCAAATCGTTTAAAGTTGAAAACAACCTCTTATTTTCGTGATTAATAAATCAACAATGCTCGAATGAAATACGCTCCTTTTCAACGCATTTTCCGCTTCTTATTTGTTCTTAGTATTCTCAGTATTTCGGTTCATTTGAACGGACAAATAAGCAATGTTGAATTTAAGTCAAAGAATTTCCCAGCGAAGGAAGCGGAATTTAAAAAAGCGGATGACGCATTAAAGAAAGGCGATTATTATTTCCTTCGAGGTCCTGTTTACTTTCAACAAGCCCTCGAAAATTATCTTATTGCTCAAGATTTCAACCCAGACAACGCCGATTTAAATCACCAAATAGGATTGTGTTACCTCAATTTGCAAGTCGATCGCTTAAAATCACTTCCTTATTTGGAAAGAGCACGTATGCTGAATGTCGATTTGGGTATCGATTTTTTATTTTCTCTCGGGAACGCGTATCAATACAATTTGGAATTTAACAAAGCCATTCGGGTTTATGAAACCTATATTGATGCTTTAAAAGCGAATTCGGATGATAAGAAAATTGCCAAAGCAGAAAAATCCATCGTTGAATGTAAATCGGGAATAGAACTTTTGAAAAAACCGGTTCCAGTGCGCATCGACAATCTTGGTCCAGGTGTGAATAGCAAATTCCCCGATTATGCGCCAGTGTTTTCTGAAGATGAAAGCAAACTTATATTCACATCACGCCGAGAAAATACAACCGGAGGAATGGTAGATGCGGAAGATTCTTTGTTTTATGAAGACATTTACATCACATACAAAATTGATAGCGATTGGGCACCTGCCAAAAATATTGGAAAGCCCATCAATGAAGACGACCACGATGCCAGTATAAACCTTTCAGCAGATGGTAAAAAACTACTCATTTACCGAACGAGCAACGGTGGCGATATTTTCGAATCAACCTTAACCGGAATTACGTGGTCAATTCCAATCCCATTAAAGGAAATTAACACACGCGGGTATGAAAATCATGCAACCTATTCGCCTGATGGAAAGTACCTTTTCTTTATTTCGATCCGCAAAGATTCGAGTGGATTTGGAGGAAAAGACATTTACATAGCCGATTTGGATGGACAAGGAAATGCCTACAATATCCGAAATGCCGGAAATGTAATTAATTCGGCATACGATGAAGACGGCGTTTATTTTCATCCCGATGGAAAAACCGTTTATTTTTCATCCAAAGGATTTAATTCGATGGGTGGATACGATGTATTTAAATCAACTTGGGAGAACGATCGTTTCAGTCCACCCGTTAATATGGGTTATCCAATTAATTCGCCTGAAGATGATGTATTTTTTATCATCACCAAAAATGGGAAAAGTGCCTATTTTTCTTCATATCGAGAAGAGGGTTATGGCGATAAGGACATTTATGTGATGAATTTTTTAGAAGAAGCTGAATTGTTAAGCTCTTTGAAAATTAGCATTCGCGACACAAGTTCTCAAAAACCAATTCTTGCCAATATAAGCATTCGTGATGCAGCTTCGGGGGAATTAATCATCGAAAAACAAACGGAGAACGGCGACGCTTCTGCAAACTTACCTGTTGGGAAGTCATACGAAATTCAAGTAATTGCAAATAAATACGCTCCATTTTCGGAAATTGTAGAACTTCCTTTGGATGCTGCAAACCAGGTTGTTTTGCGCATGGTTGAAATGAGCCGTTTTGCTCAAACAAAAGTTTCAGGGACAGTCAATGATCGATCTTCTAAGATTCCATTAATCAGTCAACTCGACTTTATGGATGCTGCAACTTTGGAGATTGTTAAATCATGCACGTCTGATAAAAACGGAGATTACAAAATCACCTTGCCTTCAGGAAGAATCTATGCGGTTCAAGTTAAAACGGTCGATTATGCATTTTTAACCGACACACTTAATGTGCGTGTTTCGGAATCAGATCAGGATATCAAAAAATCATTCGAGCTCAACCGACTTGAAAATTCCCAGGTTTCGGTCTTGAAAGGACGAATTTATGATGCTGTTACTGGAGAGGATTTAACGGCTCAAATTGATCTTACCGAATTTGGTGGTCAACCCGTTTTATTGTATTACAAGCCCGGAAAATATGATTGTATTGTGCACAGCGGTGCAATTTTAAATATGTCGGTGCAATTGAATGGCTATTTGAATTATTCAGAACAGATTAATATTCCAGAAAGCAAAATCCGTCAGGAAATTGTGCATGATATTGCCTTGGTTCGTGCTGAAAAAGGGGCGAAGATTGTGTTGAACAACATTTTCTTCGATTTCAATAAATCTACATTGCGCCCAACTTCATACAAAGCGCTTAATACATTGCTTACCATGTTGAAGCAATATCCAGCAATGGTTGTTGAGATTTCGGGACATACAGATAACGTTGGAAGCATGGATTACAATCAAAAATTAAGTGAAAACAGAACCAACGTTGTGCGCGATTACTTGGTTCGGAATGGTATTAATCCGAAAAATATCGCTGCATTTGGAAGGTCTTTCCGTCAACCAATTGCAAGCAACGATACCGAACAAGGGCGTCAAATGAATCGTCGGACAGAATTCAAAATTGTTCGTATGAATTAAGCCGTTTGGTTTTCCTATTTTTGCGGCCCTTATGAGTACAATTCAAGAAGAGATTGGCAAGCGTAGAACGTTTGCAATTATTTCCCACCCCGATGCGGGAAAGACTACACTGACAGAGAAATTGTTGCTTTTTGGTGGAGCAATTCAAACGGCTGGTGCAGTAAAATCGAACAAGATAAAAAACACGGCCGCATCCGATTTCATGGAAATTGAGAAGCAACGTGGAATTTCGGTTGCCACATCGGTCATGAATTTTAAATACCGCGATGTATTAATCAACCTGCTCGATACACCTGGCCACAAGGATTTTGCGGAAGATACTTATCGAACTTTAACAGCTGTAGATAGTGTTATTCTTGTTGTTGATTGCGTGAAAGGAGTGGAGGAACAAACCGAGAAGCTCATGGAAGTTTGTCGCATGCGAGACACGCCTGTAATTGTTTTCATCAATAAGATGGATCGTGAAGGTCAGAATCCCTTCGATTTGTTGGATGAATTGGAAAGTAAGCTTCGCATCAAGGTGCGTCCATTAAGTTGGCCAATTAGCATTGGAGCCACGTTTAAGGGTGTTTATAATATTTTCGATGGAAGTTTAAATTTGTTCAATGCCAATAAAACCAAAATCGAAGAAGATATTCTCACCATAAAAAGTTTGAATGAACCTTTGTTGGAGGAAATGGTTGGTAAAAAAGATGCCGATCAATTGCGTCAGGATATTGAATTGATTGAAGGTGTTTACGATCCTTTCGATAACAATCGTTTCCGCGAAGGGCATATTGCACCCGTATTTTTTGGATCTGCCATTAATAATTTTGGAGTTCGCGAATTGCTCGATACGTTCATTCGTCTCGCACCAGCTCCGAGAAGTAGGGAATCGGACACACGTGTTGTAGCACCCGATGAAAATAAATTCAGCGGTTTTGTGTTTAAAATTCATGCGAACATCGATCCCCGTCACCGTGATCGAATTGCATTTTTGCGCGTTTGTTCAGGTAAATTTGAACGAAATAAGTTTTTTCACCATGTGCGCTTGAATAAGGATTATAAATTCAGTTCGCCTGCAACCTTTATGGCGCAGGAGAAAAACATCATTGAAGAAGCTTGGCCTGGTGATGTGATTGGATTGTACGATACCGGAAATTTCAAAATTGGGGATACGCTTACCGAAGGAGAAAATTTCCAATTCCGAGGGATTCCAAGTTTCTCTCCCGAAATTTTCAAGGAGGTTCTAAATGCCGATCCATTAAAATCGAAGCAACTCGATAAAGGCGTAAAGCAGTTAACTGAAGAAGGTGTTGCTCAATTGTTTATTCAACATGGCGGGAATCGTAAAATTATTGGAACCGTTGGTGAACTGCAGTTTGAAGTTATTCAATACCGACTGCAGCATGAGTATGGCGCATCGTGTAATTTTCAGAATCTGAATGTTTACAAGGCATGTTGGGTGACTTACGATGACAAGGATGAATTCGAAAAGTTTGCACGTTTTCGTGGGCATCAATTGGCCACAGATAAAGATGGAAATTTTGTATTTCTAGCAGAAACTTCTTGGATGTTGAATACCATCATTCAGGATTTCCCGAAACTACAATTCCACTTTAATTCCGAATTTAAAACGGCTTAATAAATCAACTCGTTCTTCTATCCTTCCAATAAAATCAAGACCGAATTCCCATCATCCGACAAACGAGTTGGGAAGTGCTTCAATCCAACTTTAGCAGGAGCTTTAGTTACTTGGCCATCTAATGCAAATGTACTTCCGTGGCTGGGACAATAAATTTTTTGGTCTGAAACGGTGACCGGTTCGTTGTGATGTGTGCATTGCAATAAGGTTGCTCGGTATTTTCCCGCTTCAAATTCGTGTGCAAAAATATCGAACTCTATCGATGAAGTTCTTACTAAAAGGCGTTTCGATTTTATGAATTCTGTTAATGGAATCGAGAGTGTTTTATCAATTACTTTTGCTTTAAATAATGGATACGAAGCGCATCCAGTGTGAGAAAGTACTGTAATACCAAGCAATGCACATGCACCTAGTTTGGAAGTATTGGTGATAAAATCTCTACGTTTCATTATTAGAAGGAATATCCAACCCCAATATTAATGAAACTAAATTGAGAATCACTTACATCAGTTAAAATAGGATTAGGTGTTCCTGTTTTTTTCAAGGCAACATCTAGTTTCACTATAACTCCACGAGTGGGTGAATAAGTTAAACCTGAAACGAGAAATTGTTTGTTCAATGAACCATCGTATGCGCTATTGTTAGAAACTTCGGCATTCAAATCCATGGCTTCAAAACGAGAAAAAAGCACAAGACTGCGTTCCGAATCTTTCTTAAAGGCCTTCATTAAATTATATCCAACTTCAGCGTATGCACCCCACATTTTACCGGGTGTATTATTGGCATACGCTCTATTTATTGATTCAGCATCCTTGATAGAACTGAATACACCAATCGCTTTAAATTCAAATCCACTTTCACTTTGGTATTGAATATTTGCTTCAGTCATAAAAACAGGCGTTCCAAACGCTCCCGCATTCAACTGCAAGCTATCAGCAATGGGTTTGGCTATTCCAGCACTTCCTCCATAATAAGCAGACGCTTGTAAACGGAACCCACGAACATAATAGAGTAGGGCACCTGTAAGGGCTAAATTCGTTGCATTTGCATCGCTTCCTTTGTATCGTCCACTTCGAATACCATTTCCATTTCCGAACTTTTCTGAATTCAATCCATTTACGAGTGCTGCCGAGTAATTTAATCCTGCAATGCGTCTGCTTCTTCCATAAAGACCTACACCAATTTCTCTCCATGTAGAAGGGATTAAGTACTTTTCTAAGTAAGGACGGTCGTTTCCGTTGAATGTAGTTGGGAGGTGATTTTCATTGATGATTCCAATACGCGGAATAAATAGTCCGGCAGTTAAGTAAATGTCGTTATTGATACCAAACTTCATAAAAAGCTGTTCCATGCTAACTTCTCCCGAAGGACTCCCACCTTCCACTTTGGCATCTTCCAATTCCATTTCAGAAAAGAACGCAATACGTTTATTGAATTTATGACCGAAGAATAAAATGTTACGGGTAAGATTAGCATTTGCTAATTGACTTTGTGTATTGTATTCAACTTTCACTTCTCCGTATCCTGAAATAACGGTCGGATTATTACTTGATACTAAACCAGCATTCAAAGAATCCTCTGGTGTTATAATTTGTGCGCTAGCTCCTATGGAGTAACCTGAGATAATAAGTATTAGAAGGCGTTTCATCTTTTAAATTTTTTTTGGCAAATATAAAAGAGGATTCTTATTTGTAATTAGTCTAAATAAGAATAGTGTGAATTTTATTCAAAGAAACACTGTTAATAAGTCTAAATAAACTTATCAATCAGTTGTTTACATATTGAATAAAATTTCAGGGTTCTTCGAATAATCGCATTTGGGGCTCGTCGCCTTCCAGATCAATAACAATATTGGGCTTATCACTAACAGACGATTGTACCTCTGAAGTCTCAACGGTTTCTTCCGTTTCTTCTACTTCCGGTTCTGGCAATGATTCCAATGCCAGAATCTTCTTTGGCTCGTGTGTTGAAAGTCGTTTTCCCTTTGCTTTCAATCCTTTAACGGCAATAAATTCTTCGAGTAATATTTCCTGAGAATTCCGTTCGAACTTACCCATTTTCCCAAAATCTAATTGAACACGCGGAAAAGTATCGGTCGAGACAAATTCCAAACGTGAATTATCGTGTTCGGAAATGAATATGGTTTTCTTATCTGTTGTTTCAACTAGAAAACGCTTCACCATGTATTCTTTTGTTTCTCCATCATAATAAATGGCAGATAATGGCTGTCTTGGGTCAAATAGACCGAGTTGAATTAAGTCCTCGTCAAAATGCGTACTTGGATCGGGAGCGTACAATTTATAGGCTCCACTTTGCATCAAAGCAAGGATTTTATCACCTGCGGCAAATGATCCTAATAAATCACCTCGTCCTTCAGCATTTAAACGTTTAACGGAATCGTCCCACCAAATTTGACGTGCACTCAAAGTGGATTGCCCGCGTTCTTTCAAGATAATTTTACGAATTGGAATCTTACTTAAAATATTACCTCCAGCTCCGCGACCTTTAATAGTGAGGGTTCCAAAATCAAAATCGAACATGGTCTTTTTTAATTTCGGACGAGGCTTCAAGAAAATCTGCAGGGTTTCAATTTCTCCGTTGGGGTTCGCACTTAAATAAATCACACGACTTCCTTTGGTTCCCTTGGTCATGTCGTATTCTTTGTCGCGAATTACGCCGCTTATCGAGAATCGTTTCACGTAATATGGACCTGTTTTCCCGTCTTGATAAACCAAATTGTATGTGGTACGATCGTCGTTTTTACGAAACACATTAACGTGCATAATTTCCTTTCCTAGAAAAGCTTTGTCGCTGATTTTGGTAACGATCATCATTCCATCGGCACGCATAACAATAATGTCGTCTATGTCG
>Ga0114967_10005089_pt1 | contig 10470 bp, 6 predicted proteins | sample M_130628_MF_Meta_FD_92639 | JGI IMG/M metagenome (GOLD analysis project Ga0114967, IMG submission 92639) | Freshwater microbial communities from Lake Montjoie, Canada to study carbon cycling - M_130628_MF_MetaG | ecosystem: Environmental > Aquatic > Freshwater > Lake | place: Lake Montjoie... | reverse complement strand
TAGTGGGCATATATCCTGTCAAATATCTTTTTTTATCTAATTTGTTTAAACGTAAACCTTGTTCTGTCATTTGGTATTCTATTCGCTTGCTGTAATCACCTCCATTTAAATCATAATCTACCGAAAGCTGTTTTGATAAATCATTTAATTTTTCTAGTAACTGGATGCTATCGTTCATGTTAGCTCCCATATTCATTTTTAATATTTGATAAGAAATACTTATACCATCTTTTAGCTGTTCACGCATGATAACTGCGTTTGAATAACTTAATTCTAATCTTTCCAAATCAATTTTTTCAACTAAACCAGCTTTATAAGTTTCACGTAAATCCGATAAACTTTTTTCAATTAAGCTGATACTTTTGTTTACTTGAGTCATTCTTTCTTCATTAATTAGAACAAAATAATAGGCTTTTGTTACATCAGTTTCTACATCAATTTCTGTTTTGCGAATAGTTAAAGTTGAAAGTTTAACATATTCTTTTGCAGCTTTAATACCTAAAAAAAATGTACCATCAAATAAAAGTTGGCCAATTGTTAAGCTTGCATTTGATGAATTTTTTTGTCCAAATGCAACTGGAATAGGTGCTCCAGGAATATATTCCTTAGTAGGAACTAATCCAAAATAAGCTTTATTAGCACCAATGATTGAGGGAGTAATAAAGTCTGGAAATGGTGTAACTGGAATATCAATATTGTGATTGTATGATAATTCGGCATTTGCCTGCGGCAATCCATTTGCCAATAATTCGTTTACTGTTTTTTTTGATAATGTTTCATCTAATCTAGCATTCTTTAAATTTGCATTATTTTGCTTTGCAAAAGTAATTGCTTCTGTTAATGACATTTTTCTTACTTCAACATTTTGCTGTGCTATGAGCATATTTAAGCTAAAAAATGTAGCCACAATAAATGTGGTAATTCTAGTAATCATATAGTTTTTATTTTGTGTTTTGGTTTTCTAATATTTTATTTAATTTTTTTAAGCCTTTATCAGTACAAATAGCTCTTAAATGATATTTGATTATTTCTTGATGTATGAAGTGAAAATCGGTTGAAATATTTTGATAAAGTTCGGGCCTCATTATAAACTCCACGCTGTGAGCGTATAACTTTGCTGCTAATTCAGTATTTATATCTTCTTTGTAAAGGCCAAGTTCTTTTCCTTTGGTAATATTGGCAAGCATTTGTTCATTGATAAATACTGATTTAAAACTTTCTAATTTTTCCCATGCTTCTTTAAAATATTTTTTCAAATCGAACAACACTGCAACATTCACTTTCCTGTGATTATCAGTAATTGATTTACTCATTTCAAATAAAAATTCTATTGGATCAAAATGTTCTTTTAAAATTTTACCGCAAATTTCTTGATCACATAAAATATGGTTTTCAATTGCATGATTTACTAAATCATTTTTATCTTCAAAATATAGATACAATGTTTTTTTTGAAATACTGAGTTCTCTTGCTATGTCATCCATAGTAATACTCTTAAAGCCGTATTTCATGAAAAGTGCTTCTGCTTCTGCTAATATTTTTTGTTTAGGTTCCAATTTTATAATTTATCCTGGCAACAAAGATGATTAACTTATTACACATTGGAAACTATTTTTATATTCAAAGTTTCCAATGCTCGTAGCTTTAAATTTACATGGCTGTATATAAATGAGTTAAAGAAAAATTATTGACAAAAATTGACATAATTCAGTTGTTTCATTCAATTTAAAACAAATCTTTTTTTAATTTATAATATAGTATTAAAATTAAAAAAAAAATCCGAAGCGATTAACTTCGGATTTTTTAATTAGTTGACTTTAAATTTTACAACAAACTGTATCTTCCAACTATTCCTAATGGAAGTGAAATGCCCGATTTTGCTTGTAAATATAATTCTCCAAAATTTAGGTTTTTACTGTCTTTAAAATTGCTTTGCACCAAATTTTGAACTACCAAAGCGCTTAAACCTAATGAATAAACATTCAATATCAAAAAGTGATTATTAGGTTCTAATATTTTTGCAACATCTTGTAAAAGTTCATTGATGCTATTTTCCAACTGCCAACGTTCACCATTTGCACCTATTCCGTATGCAGGTGGATCCAATATAATTCCATGATAAGTTTTACCACGTTTTACCTCACGTTTTACAAATTTCATCGCATCTTCTACTATCCAACGGATATCGTTTAAGTTTGAGGACTCCATGTTTTCTTTACTCCATGTAATTACTTGTTTTACACTGTCAACATGGGTAACATCAGCACCAGCAGCCTTTGCAGCTATGCTTGCTCCACCAGTATAAGCAAACAAATTTAAGAATCTTGGTTGCTCACCTTTTACTTTTTTTAAGTTTTGGTAAATATAATCCCAATTGGCAGCTTGTTCCGGAAATATTCCTACATGTTTGAACGATGTAAGTGCTAAATTGAAATTCAAATTCAGGTCGTTATTCTTATAAGCTAACTTCCATCTATCAGGTAAATCTTTGTTCTTTTTTATCCACTCACCACTATGGCTGGTTCTCGATTTAAAAGTAATATCAGCTAAGTTTTTCCATTCTTGCTCACTTAATTTTTTACTCCACAATGCTTGTGGTTCTGGTCTTCGTAAAGTGATTGAACCAAATTTCTCAAGTTTTTCATAATCGCCACAATCTAAAAGTTCATATTGTTGCCAATTGGTAGGTGTAAATGTTTGCATGTATAAAATATAGTTGGCAAATATAAGTTTTTATTGCTATGCAATTTTGTTAAGCCTTAAAATTTCAATTATTCCATTATAAAAGATCTACCTTCATCAGCTATTTCAGTATTTGCAAATTCAGTTCTTGCTTCTAAAAGCAATGGTTGCAAATCGTCATAACGAGCACTGAAATGCCCAATAATTAATTTATCTACATTTGCCCTACTTGCCACAATTCCTGCTTGTTTTGAAGTAGTATGCATGGTATCAATTGCACGTTGTATTTTATCGTGCAAAAATGTTGATTCATGGTATAAAATATCAGCATTTTCAACTGATTTTATCACTCTTTCATCAAAAATAGTATCGCTACAATAAGCGTAAGTTATTGGTTTTCCAGGTTCAAAAGTGAGTTTTTCGTTTTTAATATGAACCTTTCCATCAGGACTCATGTAATCTTTTCCTCTTTTTAAATCGTTGAAATGAGTAAATGGAATTTTATGTTTTTCGCAAACTTCTACATTTAATTTTCTTAATTTACTCCGTTCTTGAATCAAAAATCCAGCAGTTGGAACCCTGTGAAATAATGGAAATGCAATTACTTTGTAATATATATTTTCAAATAAAATTTCTGTTTTATTTGGGTCAATGGTATGGTAATTCAGTTCAAAACTAAAACGTGTTTCACTGTGTTTAAAAAACACATTTAATATTTCAAAAAGCTCTTTGGGTCCATATATATGAATAGGATTTTCCCTACTCATTAAGTTCATACTTAGTAATAATCCGGGTAATCCAAGTATGTGATCGCCATGAACATGGCTAATAAATATTTGATTGATTCTCGATTTTTTTATCTTGTAGCGTTGCAATTGCATTTGCGTTCCCTCGCCACAATCAACTAAAATATGATGGTCCAAAATATTGATATACTGACCGCTAGGATGTCGGTTTGGAGCAGGCGATGCACTGCTATTTCCTAATATGGTAACTTCAAATGCCATATTGCAATGATACTAAATTATTAACAATATTTAGTCGATTTTTACGCTTGCACTGATCATTTTATGATCGCTAAAATTCATAATATGTGGCTTATAATTATAAATTTCAAAATCTTTATCTGCCAAAATATAATCAATTCTAAAATTAGGCATTTTACCAATATAAGTAGAACTAAATCCAGCGCCACTTTCTGTAAATGCATCTTTCATATTTCCCTTAATTATATTGTAAGCATAGCTTGCTGGTGAATCGTTAAAGTCGCCAGTTATTATTATTTTATGTTTACTTTCATCTATAAATTTACGGATTGCCTCCGCTTGTTTCGACCTATTGATAAAAGCATGCTTTAGTTTACTAGCTATATTTTTTATATCTAAATAATTTACACTTGTATTTTTATTGGTTTCATTTATTTCAGCTACAGTTTTATAATTTTTTTTGTCAAATGCAATTGATTTTAAATGTGTTGTTATAATTCTTATGGTATCATTTTTAAATAAAATGTCAGAAAATATGGTGTAATTTCCATTCTCATTTAGTCGTTCTACAAACCCTGAATTTACAATAGGATATCGACTTAAAATACTTACACTATAACCCGTTACTGCATTTTCAGTTTCTTGTAAATTAAATTTATAAAATTGTTTGTATTCAGCTATTAATTGTTCAAACATTGGTTTTTCAATGGGCGTATTCATTGACACAAATTCTTGAAAACACATAATATCTGGTTTGAGTGTTGTCAATGTTTCAAAAAATAATTCTTTATCATATTTTACTCCTTCAAATGCGCCAAACGATTTAGTGTTAAAATCCACAATGTTTAAACTGTTTGCTTCAGTTTCTTTTTTTACAGTTCCAAATTGAATAAATCTTTGAACAGTATAAAACCCAATTACGATGCTTACTAATGAATATAAAATATTCCAATTCAAATTAAATAACCAATAAACCACAAAGCAAGCGTTTAATATTAAAATAATGGGAAATGCTAAACCTAAAAAAGCAAAATACCAAGCTTGAACTGGACTAATATATGCCGCTAAATAGGCGCCAACCAATAGGAAAATAATTATCCAATTAAAAAATAATACGATTTTATTAAATACCTTCATAAATTCTTGACTTCAAATAAAACATTTTTAAACTAGAACGCAATTTTAAGATTCATTTTTTTAATTTAAGCATTTTTATAAATTATTATTTTTATGGTTTATAGTTAACTGTAGTTCGATTTAAAAATATTTATACCAAAACTAAATTACAATCGTTCGTTTATTAAATTTGTAATATTTAGCTATTTATCAAATAAATTAAAAATAAAAATTTACAAAGCATATATTTGTAAACTTAATTAATAAAGACTCCTAAGCATTTGAAACTTTCAGTAGTAATAGTAAACTATAACGTAAAATATTTTCTTGAACAAGCACTTTACTCTGTAAAGAAAGCATGTAATGGCATTGATGCAGAAATTATTATAGTTGACAACCATTCAGTTGATGGAAGTTGTGAAATGGTAAAACATAAGTTTGCCAATCAAGTTATATTAATTGAAAACAAAGAAAATGTTGGTTTTAGTAAAGCTAATAATCAAGCCATTAGAATAGCAAAAGGTGAATTTATTTTACTTTTAAATCCTGATACCGTTGTTGAAGAAGCTTGTTTTAGTAAAACAATTGCTTTTATGGAACAAACCCCCAATGCAGGTTGTGTGGGTGTAAAAATGATAGATGGTTCGGGTAAATTTTTGCCTGAAAGTAAACGTGGATTACCAACTCCAACAGTAGCATTTTATAAAATATTTGGTTTAGCTGCATTATTTCCAAAATCAAAACGATTTGGAAAATACCATTTAGGATTTTTAGACAAAAACAAAACACACCAAGTAGATGTGTTAGCAGGCGCATTTATGATGCTTCGCAAAACTGTTTTAGATAAAATTGGCTTGCTTGATGAAGATTATTTTATGTATGGCGAAGACATAGATTTAAGTTACCGAGTTACCAAAGCGGGATTTTTTAATTACTATTTTCCTGAAACTACCATTATTCATTACAAAGGTGAAAGTACCAAGAAAACAAGTGTAAACTTTGTTTTTACCTTTTACCGTGCCATGATCATTTTTGCACAAAAGCATTATTCGCAAAAACATGCGCAAACTTTTAGTTTTCTTATCAATTTTGCTATTTATTTAAGAGCAGCGGCTTCCATTATCATTCGATTAGTTAAAAAATTGTACTTACCATCCATAGACTTACTGCTAATTATGCTCAGTATGTTTGTAATAAGTAAAGTATATTCATTGTTTAAATACGAAACTTATAGCGCATACAGCATAAATTTAGTTTTGTTAAATAGCTGTATTTACGCTGGTTTATGGATGCTTGGTTTGTATTTGGCAGGTGCTTATAATAAACGAAAAACATTTTTAAGTGTAAGCAAAGGAGTGCTTACTGGTTCCCTAGCCATTGCTGTTTTTTATGCTTTCCTCGACGATTCATACAGATTCAGTAGAGCCATTATTGTTCTTGGAACTTTCAGCACCATTGCCATGACCTACTTTGATAGGTTCATGATTTTTTGGTTGAAAAATGGAAAATTAAGTTTTAGTTTTAGTAACAGACTGCGTACCGCAATAGTTGGAAACTACCATGAAGTAAGCCGTGTGCAGGATTTATTGGTAAAATCGAAAGCCAAAGCCGATTATTTTGGATTTATTTCTATTGACGATAAAAGCGTAAACGATGATCAATATTTAGGAAATGTTTCTCAGTTAAGTGAAATTGTAGAAGTTTTAAAAATTGAGGAAATTATTTTTTGTTCCAAGGATTTGGCTGCTTCGCAAATCATAGAATGGATGGGGCGAATGAAACAACAAGAATTACTGTTTAAAATAGTTCCTGAAGAAAGTCTTTTTATCATTGGTAGTAATAACAAAAACACGCCTGGCGATTTTTATACCATTGAATTAAACTTATCGTTAAGTAAAGCTTGGGAACAACAAAAGAAACGTTTATTCGATATATTATTCTCTGTTTTTGTACTTCCTTTTATACCAATCATTGGATTGATTATAAAAAACAAATCACAGTTCATCAAAAATTGGGCACAGGTATTGGTTGGTGAAAAAACTTGGGTTGGGTATGCCAATGCCGATAATATTAAACTATTGCCAAGCCTTAGACAAGGAGTTTTAAACCCAATAGATAACTTATCTGGCAAAAGTTATAATGCCATTACCATTCAAAAATTAAACTTTTTATACGCCAAAGATTACTCGGTAGAAAAAGACTTTTTGATTCTGATTCGCTCACTCAGAAGTTGGGGAAATTAATCTAACTGTTAGTTTGTTATAAGTTTTACACCCATCTAATTTCTTCACTACTATAAATTTTATATTTTAGTTTTTATTTCAACTAAAATCAAAAATTAAAACTTATTTATCTCACTAAATCACAATTTGTCAATTATTTACATATATTTGCAGCTTATTTTTAATAATGTACTTTGAAAAATTTTAGTGAACTGGGCGTAGAAACGTCTATCTTGAATGCGATTCAAGAATTGGGTTTTGAGAACCCCACCCCGATACAGGAACAGTCTATTCCTGTGTTTTTAGAAACAGGGAAAGATATTTTGGGATTAGCCCACACAGGAACCGGTAAAACAGCAGCATTTGGCCTGCCAATTATTCAACTAATAGATACTACCAACAGGTCAGTACAAGCTTTAGTTATTTGTCCTACACGTGAGCTTTGTATGCAAATTAGCAGAGATCTTGGAAATTACAGCAAAAACAAATCAGGCATTAACATTGTGGCTGTTTATGGTGGAGCAAGCATTGAACGTCAAATTAGCGACATAAAAAGAGGGGCAAACATCATAGTTGCAACTCCTGGTCGTTTAATGGATTTAATGAACCGCAGAGCGCTTAACATTTCAACCGTTAAGTATGTAGTTTTAGATGAAGCAGATGAAATGCTTAATATGGGTTTTGAAGAAGATGTAGAATACATTTTAGCAGAAACTCCTAAAGAAAAAAGAGTGTGTTTATTCAGTGCTACCATGCCTAAAGGTATCAGAAACATTGCAAACAAATACATGAACGATCCTCATGAAATTACTGTTGGCCAAAAAAATACTGGTAATGAAAACATTACGCATCAGTATGCTGCAGTTCATGCCCGCGATAAATATCCAGCTTTAAAACGTTATTTGGATTTTAACAGCGACAACATTTATGCAATTATCTTCTGTACTACCAAAAACGAAACACAAGATATAAGTGATAAATTAATTAAAGATGGTTACAATGCTGATTGTTTACATGGCGATTTAAGTCAAGGACAACGTGAAAAAGTAATGAACCGCTTCCGTCATCATGCTATTAAAATATTATTAGCAACTGACGTAGCAGCTCGTGGAATTGATGTAACTGGAATTACACACGTTATCCATTTTCATTTACCAGACGATATTGAAAACTACACTCATAGAAGTGGAAGAACAGCTCGTGCAGGAAAATTAGGTGTTTCATTTACCTTATTAAACATGCGTGAAAACGGACGTTTAAGAGACATAGAACGCTTAAGCAAAGTGAAATTTGAAAAAATATTAATTCCTAGTGCTGAAGAAGTAAGAGACAAGAAATTAGTAGCATTCATTGATACCATTGTAAATACTGAAATTGAAACCAGCATTTTTGATGAAAAAGTAATGGAAGGTTTAAAACCTTTATTAGCAATGCCATCGGAAGAATTAGTTCAGAAATTTTTATCGTTAGAATTACGTAGATTCAGTGCTGAATACTTAAACGCGCCTGACTTAAATACCAGTGGCGAAAGAACTTCTCGTGACGGTGAACGTGGCGAACGTAGCGAACGCGGTGAACGTGGAAGTAATGTAAGAGGTCAAAGAATTTTTGTGAGCATTGGTAAAAAAGACGGATTAACCATTCGTACTTTTAAAGATTGGGTTGCGCAAGAAAGTGGCTTAGATTATACCGATATTCACGTTGACGTAAGTGGAGTATTTAGTTTTGTAGATGTGAAAGAAGAATTTGCTGAAAAAGTAATTACTTCATTGAACGGAAAAACATACGAAGACAGACCAGTTAGAGCTGAGTTAAGTGGCGAAAAACCAGGTGGTTCAAGAGAAGGTAGAAACTCTCGTGGTGGTGATAGCCGCGGAGACAGAGGTGGCGATAGAGGCGGTAGAAGCGGTGGCGGATACAGCAGCCGAAGAAGTGAAGGCGGTTCAAGTTATGGTGGTGGCGATAGAAGAAGTGGTGGCGGAGATAGAGAAAGAAGAAGCGGTGGCGAAAGAAGCGAAAGAAGTAGTTACGGAAGAGATTCAGGTGGCGATAGAAATAGCTCAAGCGACAGAAGCAGTTCAAGTGAAAGAAGCAGCTTTAGCGAAAAAAGTGGATACGGTACCAGAGATGGCGGTAGAAACAGATCGTATAGCGGTGGAAGTAGCAGAGGCGGTTCTGATAGACCTAGCGGTGACAGACCTAACTTTGATAGACCAAGTTCCGACAGACCAAGTTCTGATAGACCAAGAAGACCAAGAAGAGATTAATTAGTTGTCAGTTGATAGTTGACAGTTGATAGTTGTCAGTTGATTGATATTAATCAAAATAATACAAAAAGCCCGAATGTAAATTCGGGCTTTTTTGTTGGAATAAACTTTAAAAATTTTATCTGATAGCAGCTATAATTTTAGTTCTTAGCTCTTCAATATTTACTTTTTTGGTGGCTGAAATAAAAATTACTTGTCCGTTTTCTTTGGCCATCCATGTATTTTTCAGTTTTTCTATATAAGTTAAATGTTCTGTTTCTTCACCAAACGGATCGTCTGGTTCAAGCGGTTCTTTGAGTTGGTCTATTTTATTAAAAATAAGTAATTGTTTTTTATTGCTTGCACCAATTTCTAATAAAGTGCTGTTTACTAAATTTAATTGCTCCTCAAAATTTTCGTGGCTAATATCAACCACATGAAGTAACAAGTCAGCTTCACGCACTTCATCTAAGGTTGATTTAAAACTTTCGATTAATTGATGTGGTAATTTTCTGATAAAACCAACGGTGTCACTTAATAAAAAAGGAACATTTTCAAAAACTACTTTTCGAACAGTACTGTCTAATGTGGCAAATAATTTATTCTCCACCAAAACTTCGCTTTTACTTAGTAAATTCATAATGGTCGATTTACCAACATTGGTATAACCAACCAAAGCTACTCGTTTTTTTTCATCGCGGTTTTGCCTACGTGTAGCCGATTGTTTGTCAATTTGTTTTAAACGTTCTTTCAGTTTACTAATTTCCTCACGTAACAAACGTCTATCGGTTTCTATTTCAGTTTCCCCTGGTCCACGCATTCCAATTCCACCTTTTTGCTTGGTTAAATGCGTCCACATTCTAGTTAAACGAGGTAATAAATATTGGGCTTGTGCCAGTTCTACCTGATATTTAGCCTGAGCCGTGGTAGCTCTATTGGCAAAAATATCGAGTATTAAATTACTTCTATCTAAAATTTTCACCTTCAATTCATTTTGAATATTACGCAATTGCGAAGGGCTAAGCTCATCGTCAAATATTACAATATCAATTTCTCTCACTGTTACATATTCTAATATTTCGGCTAGTTTTCCTTCACCTACATAAGTGCGAGAACTGGGGTGAGGCAAACGCTGTAAAAATTGTTTTTCAACCACAGCACCTGCCGTTTGAGCTAAAAATGCTAACTCGTCAATATACTCTTGCGATTTTTCTATTT
>Ga0114967_10005088_pt1 | contig 10473 bp, 9 predicted proteins | sample M_130628_MF_Meta_FD_92639 | JGI IMG/M metagenome (GOLD analysis project Ga0114967, IMG submission 92639) | Freshwater microbial communities from Lake Montjoie, Canada to study carbon cycling - M_130628_MF_MetaG | ecosystem: Environmental > Aquatic > Freshwater > Lake | place: Lake Montjoie... | reverse complement strand
TGGAAAAAATATTGCTAATGGAATACCTGGGAAACCACCACCTGTGCCAATGTCAATAATTTTTGTACCTGGCACAAAATCGAAGGTGGTAGCTATAGCTAAAGAATGCAATACATGTTTTTCGTAAAGGCTTTCAATATCTTTACGGCTGATGACATTAATTTTATCATTCCATTGTGTGTATAAATCTTTTAAAGCATAAAATTGCTCCAACTGATGCGGTGTAAAATCGGCAAAATATTTTTCTATTATCTCCATTCTTTATTGCTTGTAAATAATGCTGGCAGCATTCTAATGTTGTAAATTAAAGTATAAATATCAAACAACCATATACTAGGTATTAAATCGTATTCTCCTAATTTTTTAAAGCAAATGGCAAAAATAATATATTGTACTATCCATCTAATAATAAAAATACCTGCTGTGATGATATAAAATTTAGGATAAAACAAAGCCCAAATAAATGCTGCAAAAAATAAAAAATGAGATGCAGAAAATAAGCCTAAAAAAAACTGATGAATGCCTTTGTAATATTTTCCGGTTGTTAAATGTCTCCGCTTTTGAAAAAACCAAGCATCATAAGTTTTTTTTGGTTCGCTGTAAGTAAATGCATTAGGGTTGATATTAATACGGGTATTTTTTCCATTAGCTACTTGATTGATAAATAAATCATCATCGCCACTTAGTAAATGTGTATGACTACTAAAACCTTTGTTAGCAATAAATAATTCTTTTTTATAGCTCAAATTTCTGCCCACACCCATATATGGAATTTTGGCCAAGGCATAGCTTAAATATTGCATAGCAGTCATAGCAGTTTCCCAGCGAATCCATTTGTTTAAAAATCCATTGTACTTTCTGTAGGCACCATAGCCTAGAACAACTTGTGTATTTTGTTTTTGATAACTATTAGCAATTTGTTGCAACCATAGATTACTAGCAGGGGCACAGTCGGCATCTGTGAGCAATAAATTTTCGTATTTGGCTTCTTTGATTCCCATGCTTAAAGGAAACTTTTTACCTCTAATTCCTTTAGCCTCTTGGCGCAAAGATACTATACGAAGGTGCTTATATTTTGGCGCCAAATCTTGGAATAAATAATTGCTACCGTCGTCGCTATTATCATCTACCAAAATTACTTCATACATTGGTTCGCCATTTAAATTATGGTATTGCTGCGTAATCCAATATTCTAAATGCTTACTTATGTTCGTTTCTTCGTTTTTAGTACAAATGATAATAGAAAAATGTTCTTGGCTATCTGCAGCTGTGGAATAATTTTTATGTAATACTAATCTTAAAAAGAAGAATAAATAATAAAAAATTTGAATAAAACACCAAAAACCAAGCGTATAAATTGCTAGTAGGGCAATAGAAAAATGCATAGTTGCAAATATACCCAGAATCGGCATTAGAAATACCGAAACGATGTAAGTATTTGTTGACAATTGTTACTCTCAATAATATTGCCTCTTAAAAAAATTGCTAACAAATACTAAAACTGGATAAGACCTACTAACCTGTTAGTATTTTCATTCCTCAAGTCCTGTAACCTATATAATTGTATGCCAAGATGTATGTATGATAAAGTACATTTATAGAAATAGTTTAGATAAAATTGGTAAACGAAAACAGCCTACAAAATAGAGAGAAATACTAGTTCAAATTCAATTTTTTAGGCTTTACCATTAAATAGATAGCCGTAGAAAATTTCTTTTTACCTTTACATCGTTCTGTAACAGATAGTAAGTAATTTCCGGAAAAGGGTGGCACATAAGTAAAGTTGGTAAAATAAGTATGATCTCGGTTTTTTCTTATCCTGTCTTGCACTTCATCTGTGCCAAATGCTTCGTGTCCAAGACCTACTTCTAAAAAATCCAAATCTGTTTGCCCAACCACCAAAAAATGATAAATTGTTTTTTGATCTAAGTGCACCATGATGGGTAATATTGAATTATTATCCAACTGATAAAAACCACCTTCTAGCAATAGGAATCCTTCAGTGCGTTTTGCATTTATTAATTCTATTGTTTTTTTCTTGGTAGAATCATTATCACAAAATAAAGATGGGGTAGGTATATCCTGTGCCAAACTTATTTTGCAAAAAGTAATTAATAAAAATATGGTATAAAGATTTTTCAAGATAATTCATTATAGTTTAAAGATATCTATATTTATCTTAATTAAAAATTAAAGGTTTTTAATACTATAATGCGAATTAGCTTGTGTAGTGCAAGTAATTGTTAAATCGTTAATACAAACATGAGCTGGTAAATTGGCTACATAATAAACAGCGTCTGCTATATCGTTGGCATTTAAAGGTGTAAAGCCATCATACACTTGCTTTGCTTTTAGTTCGTCGCCTTTAAAGCGTACTATGCTAAACTCAGTTTCTGCAGCACCAGGATTAATACTAGTAACTTTTATGCTATATTGCAATAAATCTATACGCATAGCTTGCGTAAGCGCATCTACTGCGTATTTGCTAGCACAATATACATTGCCTCTTGGGTAAACTGTTTTGCCTGCAATGCTGCTAATATTTATGATATGCCCAAAACCTTGTGCTATTAATTGCGGAATTATTTCTTTACTTACATTTAATAAGCCTTTTACATTGGTGTCTAACATAGCATCCCAATCAGCATAGTTGCCTTCATCTATTGTGCCAAGGCCAGCTGCCAAGCCAGCATTATTTACAATTACATCTATTGTTGGAAAAAGTACTTTATCAATATTACTAATTGCTTTTATAGTTGCCTCTCTATCTCTTACATCAAAGCACAATGTTTGAATTTGAATTCCATCAAATTGGATATTTATGTCTTGGGCAATGTCGAACAATCTTTCTTGACGACGGCCTGTAATAATAATATTGTAGCCATGCTTTGCAAATAAATAAGCGATGGCTTTGCCAAATCCGCTAGTGCCTCCAGTAATTAAAATTGTCTTTTGCATATCTACTTTTTTTAAGATTGGAAAAGTAGAATATTTACAGCAAATAGTAAATAAATTGTTTAGAATTAATTATCGCATTAAGATTACATCACCTTGTAATTGTAGAGTTTGACCAAGTATATTATAGGCACTTGCTGTCCAATAATAGGTGTCCTGAGAGCATTCCTTACCAAGGTAAGTGCCATCCCACATCTGATTTAAATTTACGCTATAAAAAATTTGTTGGCCCCATCTATTAAATATTCTAAAGTAATTTAATCTTCCATACCCACCTTGAATAATTTTTAATATATCATTGATACCATCGCCATTTGGGCTAAATGCATTTGGAACAAATAAAACAGGAGAACCAACTACAATAAAATTAATGGTATCTGTATTTGTACATCCTTCTTTAGTTGTGGCTTTGATAGTATAAGTGTATCTGCCAGTATCGGGGAAATTAAAAATAGGGCAACAAATTGTTGGGTCATTTAAATATAAGGTTGGATTCCATATATAACTTGTAGCGCCACTACTAAAGATATTTACATTTACATTTTTCATTACGATAGTGTCTGCAGTTGTACGCACGACAACAGGCTTTATATTTATTTTTTGGATACTTGTATCCGAGCAGCCAAAATTATTTTTGGCTACCATCTGCACATTATATACGCCAGGTTGGAATGCATGAACAGGGTTTTGGATGGTATCTACACCTATATCACCATAGTTCCATTGCCATCTATTTGCAATAGCTAAACTGCCCCAAGTACTATCCGTAAATTGAATTGGTTCGTTAGGGCAAAGAAGTCCGTTATATGTATAATTTGCATTAAATTTAGGGTAAACCTTTACTTTTCTAAAAATGGAATCTTGACAGGTGCTACCAGGGTTAACTATTAGTTCTACAATATAAGTGCCTGTATCTGGATAATTAAAAGTAGGTTCGAATAAATTACTTGTATCTGCATTACTTGAAGTTACACCAAAATCCCAATGGTAGGCAAAACCTCCTTTGCTATTATTTTTAAATTGCACAAAAGTAGTATCGCACGCTGCAATATATACATATGGTTCATCGGTAAAGGATGGCATATCTGCAATTACAGATTTACTACAATTTGTAACTTCAAATTGAAAATCTCGTCTGTTTGTATTAATAATAACTCCATTCCTCCATTCATTGCAACAAACAGTTATTACAAATCTGCCTGTTAAAGTTGGTTTGCCTGTAATAAAACCAGTTTTAGGGTCTATTGTAATATTTGGATTACCTTTCATTGGATTTGCACTACTAAATCCAAATTGGTAAGCAATATTTGGGAAGGGAGGTGGTGTTAAGTTGCCAATGCCGGGGTTTGCAACATCTTTATTTTTCATGTCTTTGGCCTCACAGAGTTCATAACTAAGACTATCTCCATCTGGGTCTAATGCACTATTGTCATAATATAAATTATTATTGATACAAATGATTTGAGGGGGGTAATTTTTGAAAACCGCAGAATTATTGGCGCCAAAGCTAGGGTTGATGGAAGTAAAAAAAGTTGCACCTAAAGAAGAGCCATTATTATTTTGAATATTTACGGCTTGATTTCTACAGCATCGCTGATACAAAATTACATAACTGCTTGTGGTATCTGGTAATACAATTATAAATTGAAATTTTAATAAACTAAGACAAATTGGTGGAGCATTGGTTATGCAATCATTTACAAAACTGCTTGGTACTGGGGTAATTTCAGCAACATTGTCTATATTTTTTCTGTCTACCCAATTGCCATTTGTTGTATTGTATACACCAAATGAAGATTTTTTATCATCTGCTAAAGCGTCAACGCTTCCATTTAAACAATCTCGAAATAAATAGAATGTAACTCTATATGTATTTGCTGCAATATTCTCATATACAAATTCACCACCTACAGTGTGTGTTGCATTAGATGTAATGCAAAATGCAACTGTCATTATTACCAATAAAAAAAACTTCTTCATTACGATATAAAATTATAGCTTATTCTTTATTGCGAGGCACAATATGTTGCAAAGAATTGCAAATGATAGGCTAATTCTTTGCTGTGTTCTACCATACTCATATGCCCGCCTGTTTTGCTTATCCAAATAAACGTTATATTTGGTATAATAGTTTGCTCCATTAACTTTTCAAATGCCAATGTAGTATCGTTTTTGCCAATAATAAACTGAAATGGTTTGTTGCAATTGCTTACCCATGCTGCAAAATCTAGCCTGTCGCGCATGGCAGTATGATAAGCTACAACTGCATCTGCAGATAGTTCTTTGCTTTGCGCTAAATGATTCTCAATTTTTTCGGGATGTAAATTTACAATTTCTTCTGCATATAAACTTTTTACCATATTAGCAAAATAGGCATCTTTGCCACCATCTTGCACAATTTTTATTCTGCGGTTGCGCAATCCTTTGCTTTCTGCAGAGTCTGCAAATACATTGCTGTTAATATTACAAATACCTAAGATATTGTCAGGATATTTTTTTGCAAAAGCTAAAGCAATATAGCCACCCATGCTATGTCCAGCAATAACTATTTTTACGCATTTATTTTCTTGTAAAATGGTATGGCAATAATCTGCCAAGCTTTCTATGCTCATATCTGCAATACATACTGTGCTTGCACTACCTGGTAAGTTGGGCAAAATAATTGTGTATTCTTTAGAAAAATGTGTAACCAATTCTGCAAATATTCTAGGATCTTCGCTAAAGCCATGAATTAATAAAATTGTTTTGTCTCCATTACCAACTACATAATAAAATTGGTGCGGGTACTTATCGCTTGTAACTAATTTTTTTTCCATATAGAATGATGATACAGACGAATAGCAATCAATGCAATAATTGGATATATTTCTAAAGCAGTGCTTTGTATAAATGGATGAATAATTAGCAAAGAAAGCAAGCATAGTATTAGTGATATTGTAGCATATTTTTTTATTTTATTATTTACTGCAAGGTATACAAATGCAACATGCGTTGGCAATGCCCATAGCAAACATCCATTATGATTGGTTTCTACATGATCTGCGCCAAACCACATAAACAAAAAGAAAAATCCTAACAGCCCCAAAGTGCTAAATAACAATGCATCAAAAACTTTCCAAAGGCCAATATTTGGTTTCCAAAAACTGATTAAGCTAAATAAAATACCAATAGCACTCATTAACCACAATGCAGTGTTTGGCTCTTTAGTTTTTATTTCTCCATCAGGCAATAAAATTCTTGTTTCTTTTACTAAAGGCTGCCCATTAATAGTAGCTGCCGCAAAATTATCACTCAACCATTCTGGTAAAAACATCGATTCTCTATTTGTCATTTTCTCATTTACTCTGCTACACAAAATAATATCTATACCCATTCTTTCCCAATGTTTATTTGGTAAATAGCTATTCAGCATTCCCATGAAAGTAAGGCTGTCATTTGGCAATACTGTTTGATACACTAATGATTTTCTAAATAAAGAATCGAAAATATCGCGCAACTTAGTGCTACAATTATTAAATAAAAAATCGTATTTATAATATTTGTTTTCGTCTAAATTATTAAAATCTAATACTTTTTTTAAAGCTGTAGCCTGCGTATCTGTAAGGTTTAAAACCTGCTCTTTTACCTCCCGTTTATCCATTTGATACGCATACATAAATTGTTCGCTTGGCTCCTTGGCACAGTAGTATAGCAAAGTTCCTCTAGTAAATTTCATGTAAAAATTCGGGTCGCTAAAATTAAACATGCCGTAATTGTAAATGTCATCAATATGATTTGCACTATCAATAATTCTAATGCCGCTATGTCCAAAGCTTGCATATAACTCCTCGCCGGTGCCACATGTAATTAATGATATTTTTAGAGGTGATGCAACAATGGTAGTAGAAGTAATAAAAAATAGTAGACCGTATATTAATTTCATCATGCAATAGTATTTAGCAATTTTTTAAAGCTGTTTAGCGTATCTTAAAATTTTCAGGCAGTTTTTACTCGAAAAATTATCTACTATAATTAGGCGCTTCTTTAGTTATAACAACATCGTGTGCATGGCTTTCGCGCATACCAGCAGTAGTCATTTGAATAAACTGTGCTTGCTGTAATGCTTTTATATCTTTTGCACCACAATAGCCCATTCCTGCACGTAAGCCACCTACAAATTGTGTTACTACTTCTGCAAGCATTCCTTTATAAGGTACTCTGCCTACAATACCTTCTGGTACTAATTTTTTAATATCGTCTTCTACATCTTGGAAGTATCTATCTTTACTTCCTTCTTGCATTGCTTCTACACTGCCCATGCCACGATAACTTTTGAATTTTCTACCTTCAAAAATAATTGTTTCGCCAGGGCTTTCATCTACACCAGCAAAAATGCTACCTGCCATTACAGAGCTTGCGCCTGCTGCAATTGCTTTTACTAAATCTCCAGTATACCTTATTCCACCATCAGCAATGATTGGTACACCAGATTTTTTAATTGCATTAGCGGCTTCCATAATAGCTGTTAATTGCGGAGCACCTGCACCAGTTACAATACGTGTAGTACAAATACTTCCTGGACCTACACCTACTTTTATTGCATCTGCACCTGCAGCTACTAATGCTTGCGCAGCGGCGGCAGTTGCAATATTGCCTGCAATTACAGGAAGTTTTTTAAATGTTCTTTTTACCAATTTTAAAGTATCTATTACTCCTTTGCTATGCCCATGAGCGCTATCCAATGTTACAATATCTACATTAGAGTGTATTAATGCTTCTACACGTTGCAATACATCTGGTGTAATGCCAATTGCAGCACCTACCATCAATCTGCCAAAACCATCTTTGTTGGCATTTGGAAAACTTTTTAATTGTTGCGTATCACGGAAAGTAATTAAGCCAATTAGCTTTTTATTTTTATCTACTACAGGTAGTTTTTCTATTTTATAATTTTGTAAAATTTTTTCTGCTTTTACCAAATCAGTGCCAGCAGGAGCAGTAATTAAATTATCTTTGGTCATGACATCTTTTACCAATAATTTAGTATTTTTTTCAAAACGCAAATCCCTATTGGTTAATATTCCTACTAATTTATGATTGGCATCAATTACGGGGAAACCGCCAATTTTTTGCTCTTTCATTATTTTAAAGGCATCACCGATGGTTTGCTCTGGTCGCAAAGTAATTGGGTCTATAATCATGCCACTTTCACTACGTTTTACTTTGCGCACTTGCTCTGCTTGCTGTTCAATGGTCATGTTTTTATGTAGCATACTTATGCCACCACTGCGGGCCAATGCAATTGCCAAGTTGGTTTCGCTTACAGTATCCATTGCAGCACTCAGCAATGGGATATTTAATTTTAAATCTTTTGTAAGTTGAGTGGAAATGTTTACCTCGCGTGGTAATACATCCGAGTAATTGGGCATTAATAATACATCATCAAATGTAAGCCCTTGTGTGTAAATCTTAGTTTTGATTGCCATGTGCAAAGTTAATAAAAAAAATAAGATTACAAAAAAGTTGGATTTTTATGCTAAATTTATAGATTTCTGATAGGTTACAATATAGCATATATTATAATTTGGCTTATGTTGGTATTAGATTATCTTCGCGCTATGCCTGAAAAAAATTTAAACGATTCGCAACGAAAAAAAATTTTAGCCACTTTATTATTAACCGTATTTATAGATTTGCTTGGTGTAACCATTGTGATTCCAATTGTAGCACCGCTTTTTTTAGATTTAAAAAATGGATTGATGCCATTGGACTTCACAGGAATTGCACCACAAAATATGGCTATTGCCATGAAGGAAGCTATTCACCATCGAACTATTATTTATGCATTTTTAATTGCTAGTTTTCCATTAGCCCAGTTTTTCGGGGCGCCGTATTTAGGCGCATTGGCAGATAAATTAGGCAGAAAAAAAGTACTCATTGTTTCTTTAATTGGCACTTTGATTGGCTATGTATTATTTGCGGTAGGAGTGCATTACAATTTAATATGGCTGCTATTTGTAAGTAGAATTTTGGATGGATTTACTGGAGGGAATATTGCCATTGTATTTAGCAGCATTGCAGATATTAGTACACCAGAAACAAAAACAAAAAACTTTGGTTTGATTGGTGCAGCCTTTGGTTTGGGCTTTATCATTGGGCCATACATTGGTGGTAAATTAGCAGACCCAAGTTTAGTAAGTTGGTTTAATTATGAAACACCATATATCGTATCGGCTTTATTATGTGCCATCAACATTATAATGGTTGTATATTTATACATTGAAACGTTAGTAGTAAAAAGCACAAAGCCGATTAATCTTTTTCAAGGCTTCATAAATTTAGGCAAAGCATTTTCTATGCGGCAAGCCCGAATATTGTTTACGGTAGTATTTTTTTTAACGCTTGGTTTTACAATGTTTACTACATTTTTTCAGGTTTTTTTAATAGATAAATTTAAATTTACACAAAGTAGTGTAGGTGATTATTTTGCATTTATTGGAATTTTTATTGCCTTTACACAAGGGTTTTTAAGTAGAAAATTAACTAAGATTCCTTCTGCTACTATTTTAAAAATTACTGGTATTGGATTAGCATTGGCATTTATTATTTTAACCTTGCCTCCGGCAAATATGCTATGGTTATTATATCTAGCCTCCCCATTAATCGCTATTAATCAAGGGTTGCTTTCCCCCAATTTAAATACACTTGTAAGTAATAGTGCAGGGCCAGAAAAGCAAGGCGAAATAGCTGGTATTAACCAAAGTATACAAAGTATAGGGCAGGCAATTCCCCCGATTGTTGCAGCGTATTTAGTTAGTTATGGCCAAAGTTTTGCCCTATATGGTGCTGCGGCTTTGACATTTATTGCTTGGTTAGTATTTATATTATTTTATCATAAAACGGAAGAACTCAAATAGTTATAATGCCATTGATTTTGCTGTATTTCTATTTTATCATTTTGTTTGCAATAGTATTTGGATAAGTCTAATATTTTTCATTTTTTTATAGTTCAAAAATAATTTTTTTTATATGGGATTTTTTAAGGATTTCAAAAAATTTGCTGTGAAAGGCAATTTAGCAGACCTTACAATTGGTGTTGTAATTGGTGGCGCATTTGCATCTGTTGTTAAATCATTTATTGATGGGTTGATTATGCCACTTGTGGGTGTTTTAACTGGAGGGGTAGACTTTAACGATAAAAAATACGTTATTATTCAAGGGGTTGCAGAAGTTAAAGATGCTGCAGGAACTTTAATTACTAAGGCAACTCCTGAAGTAGCTTTAAAATATGGTACCTTTATTGGTTCTATTATTACTTTTACAATTGTTGCATTGGTATGCTACATGATTATCAAAAACTTATTAAAGAAAGATCCAAATGCAGCACCAGATCCTTCCTCTTCGGAAATATTATTAGGTGAAATTCGTGATTTGTTAAAGAATGAAAAACTGGTTCAATAAAAAATAAAATATTAATTGAATCAGATGAATAAAAATAGCTTCATAGGTATTATTCCTTTGGGCAATGGTACTTTATAT
>Ga0114967_10005085_pt1 | contig 10475 bp, 6 predicted proteins | sample M_130628_MF_Meta_FD_92639 | JGI IMG/M metagenome (GOLD analysis project Ga0114967, IMG submission 92639) | Freshwater microbial communities from Lake Montjoie, Canada to study carbon cycling - M_130628_MF_MetaG | ecosystem: Environmental > Aquatic > Freshwater > Lake | place: Lake Montjoie... | reverse complement strand
GAGTTCAAATGAATACCAATTCAATAGCATTTGGGTTCAAAATTTTGGAAATGGTCAACACCGCATAAGCAACTCTGAGTCTTATGGCAATGCGGTAAGAGCAATCAGGGGATTTTAAAAATAGTGCTATAGTAAACCCCAATCTTTTCTCCTTGCTTTTTTCCTTCTTCAATGGCGGCTCTAAAATGAATTCCTCCAAACAGCCTGCTGATTCCTGCTTCATCGGCTGCAGATTTTATAGAACTAAAATACCTCTCCATGCCCAAATACTCCAGCTCGGTGGTATCATGAAATGCAATATTCTGTCCAAAGATGTCTTCAAGTACAACTGCTGCTGCTGCTGAAACAACACTATGTCCGCTTGTATATTCAGGGAAGGGAGGGGTTTGCAAAACAGGAGTCCAATTTGGATCAATGTTTTCGCGAATCACTGTTATCGGCCTTATAGTTTGACTTCTATATTTTTCATCCCAACATGATATAAATGCATCAAAAATAGATGCCGATACCAGCGCATAAGATTTAGCAGTCAAACACTCACTTGCTTTCTGTTGTGAACAAATAATTGAATGTATTCCCATCCAGTGACCAACAGGAGTCGTTTTCTTGTTTGCAAATTTTAAATGTCCTCTGTATTCAGTAACAAAAGGATTGTCATCCCAATAATGTGCGATAGTATCCATACTTTTCGTGAGACTGTTCGCTACTTGCTGCACTTCAATAAGTTGGAGATAATAAGTACTATGCTTGTTCAAGTCGAATGGTGGAGGAGGAATTGGCTTGAACTGAGCTGCACTGTCTAAGAGAAGTGGCTTAATTAATTTCCAATTGGGTTCTACCCCATCTGAATAATCAGGAGGGGTCTGCACCCATTTTCCCTTTTCGCGAAAAACACTATACCGTGGCATTCCTCGAGTTTCTTTATAATTATCAAGCATAGCTCTTTGCATAATAACTTCCGAAACGGCGTCGCCAAATAAAATTGAGTTAGAATATGTATTCTCATCTAATGACAGTTTAAACTCACTCAAGAGTTTTTCTTCTGTAATCCTTAGACTGTCGTGAGAAAATGTCAACTTATTGGCAACATTAAAAAAAGCCCTGAGGGCAGACAATGAAAAATTATAGTGACGAGAAGGTGAAGGCTGAGGCATTTCAGGAAATCCCTTCATCTTTTTAGTAATCGATGAAGTAGTTGAATCATTCCATCGTACTGCTTCAAAATAAGCTAGGTTAGAATACGCATAAATTCTACTTGCAACTGGAGGTGTAAAAATATCATAAACAATTATATCGGTAAGTCGATGTACACAAGTATGTTGTAATTGATCAAAATCAATATCGATTGCCACTTTTTTTTGAGCACACCCAAATAAACACACAATCCCTACTAACAAATATTTTTTTGTGCTCATCATCATTTTACTTTTCGCCTACGCCCCTTATCATCATATAGTACGGCAGACTTCATACTAGAATTCAACCATAATTTATTGGAAGATTGAGAATAAAATCCACTACCAAATGAAAATTCTATCCTTCGAGATTTACCATTTTTCAAATCTACTACTGCATACTTCTCGTTGATAAATGGTTCAATACTCTTAAGGGTGTCTGCTTTGTGCTTAAATAATTGTAATCTTCCATTATTGGACCCCGACGCGAGTACATATTTGCCATTCATCGAAAGTGCAATGAGTGATTTTGCATTGCCGGGGATATACAAACCACTCTTTAAGAGAGAAGTAGGGTTGAACTTACCATTACCATCTCCCAATAATAGAAGACCATTCAATGCATCGTAACGACCAAGTGAAGCAGCCATTGAAAACTCATTTCCATTCATGATGATATCTAAATTACCATCGTCATTAATATCCTCTAACACAATACCATATACTGGTGCAAACTGCGCTTGAATAGGCAATTCATGAAGTTCAAATTTGAAATCCCCCTTATTTTCAATCCATGAGGTATGAAACTGATTTGCCGAAAGCACTAATGCCCCCCTAAGCTCATTTGGAGTTAATAAGGTTTTCATAGGTGCCTTTGCATAACTGGTATAGTTAGCGAACCGATCACGTAAAAAATTTAATTCCCTAATCATATCCTCGCGCCCGGCTAACGGAAATTCATCAATTTGTCCTCCGATAGATGACAATGTGAAACTGCTCAGTATGGCATCGTAACTCATACTGTTATCGAAATCTTTCCCATATATCTTAACAGGAGATGATGCATTAGGGTTTAAATAACCATTCATTCCATAATTACCTATCACAAAATCAATATCCCCATCATTATCTAGATCGGCCTTTGCAAGGCTAGTCCACCAACCAAATTGATCATCTAGTCCATTATCTACTTTTTTAAATTGGCGTCCGTCGAAAGTCAATGTAATAGGAGGCATCCACTCACCAACAATCAATAGATCAAGTTTACCATCATTGTTAATGTCAGACCAACTTGCGTCAGTAACCAAACCAAGATCATGTAAAACCGGAGCAATAAGTTCAGTAACATTGGTAAATGAAACAACTCCACGCTTAGTGTCATTACGCAACAGCAAACTACTTGCTGGCTTTGGATAATTTCCTGGAATGATTCGACCACCAACAAACAGATCTAAGTCGCCATCCAAATCATAATCTGCCGCTTTTACTGCACTCTTGCTTGTAAAATCGGCTTTTAGTGCAGATACATTTTGCTGAAATTTTCCAGTCCCATCATTAATCAATAAAGCATCCCCATATGCATGATACCCTGCAGGGCTTTCAGTTCCTCCAGATGCGATATACATATCCTGATCACCATCTCCATCTGCATCAAAAATGCAGATACCCGCATCATCATGGAGCTTTACTTTTGACGTATCAAAAAAGCTTTTTTTCTCAAACGTTCCATCTGTTTTTTGTAAAAAGATGCTGGCATATGTTGGAGCACCGCCTCCTACAACCAGATCATCCAATCCGTCTCCATTTAAATCTGAAGCAGCAAGCGCTGGACCATATTGTGTGAGTTTATGTGGAATCAGACGCTGCATGTTGAAATCAATAAACTCATCTTCTTCCGCGCGATAATTTATACCAGAGGCCGTAGTAATTTCTCCGAAATAGGACGAATGGCTTGTCCTTAACGTTAATAAATTAATTGAATCCGTTGGGGAATATGAAATTTGAATACGTTGATTTGCCTTAATCTGTTTTAATGTTTGATAGGATTGATCAGGCCAAATAACAATTAATGAATCAATTAACGATATCGCTCCTAAACCAAAATGAGCAAGTTGCTCAACGCTCGACATATAACCTCGAAAGGGAGTATATTCATATACCTGCTGATTACCCTGAGCATACATACGAATAGTAGCACCAATGGCATCAATGTTATTTTTAGGGCCATTCAACTTGACATTCAAATAATTATTCTTCAGGTCCTCATCATTGACGGTGTTTTTAATCAAAAACGCTTCAGCATCTGTATTATTTACAGCAACGTCGATATCGCCATCATTATCAAAATCCGCATAGGCCATACCGGCAGAAAATCCCGGACTATCCCACCCCCATTCTTTTGTTTTGTCCGAAAAGGTTATGTCGCCATTATTCCTGTAAACATAATTACTGATGTTTACTGAAGGCAACTGCTTTAAAAGCACCTCAGGCCCAACAGCAGAAACAGCTTGATTTCTGTATGAGATAAAATCTTGATCAGTAAGGTCCTTGGGCAACCCATTTGAAATCATAAGGTCTTTAAATCCATCGTTATCTAGGTCCACAGCTAGGGGAGCCCAACTCCAGTCAGTTTGTGCAATACCTGCTAAATACCCAACTTCACTAAATACAGGATCCCCAATTGAATCCCCTTCTATGGGTCTCGGTCCCATATTCAATTGAAGGCTATTCCGAACATACTGTTGAGCATACCCAAAAAATGACATCATCTGAAAATTTTGATAACTCACTGGGCTGTTCATCATCTTCAAACGGAAATTATCAGCTGGCGCCATATCCAATTCAATGATATCTTGTAACCCATCATTATTAATATCGGCTACTTCATTTCCCATTGCATTGCGACTCGTATGCTTAAAATATTGTGCGGATTGTTCAGAAAATGTTCCATTCTTATTATTCACATAAAGCAAATCATTTGAAATATAATCGTTGCTTACAAATATATCAGCCCAACCATCATTGTTGATGTCCGTGATATTAACGCCTAATCCATACCCTTCAAATAATATACCTGCCTCTTTTGAAACATCAGTAAATAATGGATGTCCTAATTTTTCATTAAAATCATTTCTAAACAATTTATCGGTATTGGGCCAACTTCCGTCTTTCTTAATAGGGCGAAATTCATTTGGGTTAATTCCGAACAAATCATTCTCCAAAAGATATACATCCAAATCGCCATCATGATCATAGTCAAAAAATGCAGCCATATGAGTGCTACTTTCATCTGCTAAGCCATACTCACTCGCTTGATCTATAAAGTGTGGAATTTTAGTTGCAGAATCAATCCCTTGATTTACATATAGAATATTCCTTCTAAGCAGACTACTGTCTGCAACTCCTGCAGAAACATAAATGTCTTTTAATCCATCATTGTTGATATCAATAATAGAAACCCCTTTACACCATTTGCCCATACCGCCAGCATTAGCAGCTTCTGTAACATCCTCAAATGTCAAATTACCTTTATTGATATAGAGCTTATTTGAAACAAGATTCCCTGTAAAATATATGTCAGGCAAACTATCGTTATTAAAATCCCCAATGCCTACTCCTCCACCATTATAGATATACTCATAATTCAATACATTAAAATAGGGAGTCTCCTTGATAGTATTGGCAAAATGAATTCCGGTTTTTTCAGAAGGTAGTATTTCGAATATGGGCTTCGGCTTATTACAGGATAGTATAAAAAAAGCCAAGAAAACCTGAACTAATATGGTTGTTATACTTCTGATGATATATAGGTTAATTAAGTTTTGGAGTCAATTTAAGAAAAAAAATCATGTATATTTAGAAAGGGATTATTTAAAATAAAATAACACCCTAATCTAGCGTAAAACAATAAAATTATTCACTCATCCTTATAAAAAAATGATTATGAAACGTAGAGCCATTCTTAAAAACTTAACAGTGCTCCCTCTTGTTGGAGGAATTTTCGGATCGATCATTCCTACTGAAAAAACTGTTGGTGAAACATCGGCGGGAAATAAACGTGATGTATTCAACGAACTTGGTCTGAAGACTTTTATAAATGCAGCAGGAAGCTATACTGCGATGACATCTTGTTTAATGCCTCAAGAAGTGATGGATGCAATCAACAGCAGCTCAAAAGAATTTGTAATGCTCGAAGAAGTGCAAGATAGAGTGGGTGAAAAAATTGCAGCCATGTGTCATGCTGAAGCAGCATTTGTTACGGCCGGTTGCTGGTCTGCGCTTGTACTTGGGACAGCTGGAGTACTAACGGGCATGGACCCCAAGAAAGTGCTTCAACTTCCAAAACTGGAAGGCACAGGAATGAAATCAGAAGTGATTATTCAAAAAAGTCATATTAATGGATATGATCATGCGCTCACCAATACAGGCGTTTCAATCATCCAAGTAGAAACGTTTGAAGAAGCAGAAGCAGCTATCAATAGTAAAACAGCTATGTTATGGTTTCTAAATAGAGAAGCCCCAGTAGGAAAAATTCAACACAAAGAATTTTTAGCCCTTGCAAAAAAACATAACTTACCAACGATGATTGACATCGCTGCTGATGTGCCTCCCGTCGAAAATTTATGGAAATTCAATGACATGGGATTTGACCTGGTGTGTATCTCCGGCGGAAAAGCATTGTGCGGCCCACAAAGTGCTGGTATCCTCATGGGCAAAAAAGAATTAATTGCTGCAGCCCGCTTAAGCGCACCACCTAAAGGAGGTAATATTGGCCGTGGTATGAAGGTGAATAAAGAAGAAATCATAGGAATGTATGTTGCGCTAGATGAATACGTGAAAAGAGATCATGAAAAAGAATGGAAAACATGGGAAGATAAAATCTCAGTGGTAAACAATATTGTTCTACAGGTAGATGGTATTAAAACAGAAGTAGTCATTCCTCCCATTGCTAACCATAACCCATCGCTAAGCATCACATGGGATACTGAAAAAACCAAAATAACCCGCAATGAATTAGCTGAAAAGCTCCGTAAAGGAAACCCCGCTATTGAAACCGTTCCAGGCGATTTTGGAAACAACAATATTAGAATCACCGTGTTCATGTTAAAACCGGGCCAAGAAAAAATAGTAGCCAACAGACTAAAAGAAGAACTCCTATCGGCTTCAATTTAAGAAGTCATTTCGTACATGTTAATAGAAACTTTTATGCAAAAAATTTTACTTTTCTTATTTGCTTTTGTTTGTTGGAGCTCTATTGAAGCTACCGCACAAAATGCCGACATTGTTATTAAAGGAGGTCATCTTATCGATCCAAAAAATAATATAGATTCCGAAATGGACATTGCCATTAAAGATGGCAAAATAATGATGGTAGCTAAAAACATAGATGGCTCCAGTGCAAAGCAAATCGTGAACGCAAAAGGGATGTACATCACCCCTGGGTTAATAGATCTACATGTCCATGTTTTTTTTGGAACGGAACAGGATAGATACCTAAGTAACGGACTATCCGCTGTTACGCCAGATGGATTCACATTTAGAGTGGGTGTTACCACAGTTGTTGATGCAGGCGGTGCAGGCTGGAAATCCTTTCCTACATTCAAAAAGAATGTCATAGATAATTCTCAAACCAGAATATTTGCTCTCCTAAATATTGTTGGGGAAGGAATGCGTGGTGGGGCTTACGAGCAGAACATCAACGACATGGATTCAAAAATGACTGCCTATGTAGCCAATCAATACAAGGATTATGTGGTGGGATTTAAAGTTGCTCATTATATAGGCCCAGAATGGACACCTGTTGACAGAGGAGTTGAGGCAGGAAAGTTAACCAATATGCCCGTTATGATAGACTTTGGTGGAAACTATCCTGCCAAATCGATTGAAGAACTTTTTTTCAAACACCTCCGTCCTGGAGATATTTTTACGCACGCCATTTCTAAACTTAGACCAGGTGAAATTGGCTCAAACTATGAACGAGAATCTATTGTTGATGAAACAACGAACAAAGTAAAGCCCTTTGTATGGGAAGCACAGAAAAGAGGAATCATTTTTGATGTAGGATATGGTGGTGCAAGCTTCGCCTATTCACAAGCTATTCCTGCGCTTAAAGAAGGTTTTTTTCCTAACACCATCAGCACAGATCTCCATACAGGAAGCATGAACACAAGCATGAAAGATATGCTTGGTGTCATGTCAAAGTTCATGCATTTGGGCATGGACCTGAAAAAAGTTATTGAAGCGAGTACATGGAAACCTGCTCAAGTTATTCACCATCAAGAATTAGGTCATCTTTCAGTTGGTGCAATTGCTGACATAGCAATCCTCTCGATTAGAGAAGGTGATTTTGGATTCTATGACAAAACAGGATTTAAGGTTTCAGGTAAAAATAAATTTGAGTGTGAATTAACCCTCAAAGGAGGCAAGGTTGTATATGACTTAAATGGCATTTCTACACCAGCTTATACTAAATAAGATATGACTTGTTAATCAAATTATCATCTAAGAAAATCCCTATACAATAATCAAAATGTAAAAGGCTCATTGTTCTTATTATACCAAACTTAACATAATCAGATTAACGCTTTTTATTCTATTTTTAACTACGATTCAAGTCATTATCATAAATAAACTACAATGAAATTAAGTAGCACAACATCGATCATCTTGCTAATAGTAGTCTTGGCCTCATGCTCTGCGAGCAAACAGGTAAGTCAGCAATATGTATCGAAACCCTATACAGAGATAAACTCGTTCACTGCCGGTGCTGAAGGACCTGCCGTCGATGTTGATGGTACTTTATATGCCGTAAATTATGCTAAAGAAGGTACCGTAGGAAAAATCACAAAAACAGGAGCAGGAAGTATATTCATTGAATTACCAAATAAATCCGTCGGTAATGGAATTCGATTTAATAGCAAAGGTGAAATGCTCATAGCCGATTACACCAACCACAATATTCTTAAAGTCAATATGGCTACCAAACAAATTAGCACCTATGCTAATGAGCCTACAATGAGTCAGCCAAATGATATTGCCATCAATAGCAAAGACCGCTTGTTTGCAAGCGATCCCAATTGGGCAGCAGGCACAGGAAGGATTTGGACCATTTCCACTGATGGGAAAGTGAGCTTGTTAGCAAAAGACATGGGTACAACAAATGGAATTGAAGTGAGTCCTGACGACAAAACGCTTTATGTAAATGAATCTTTTCAACGAAAAGTATGGGCATATGATTTAGCTGAAGATGGTGCCATTAGCAACAAAAGACTATTGATTGAGTTTCCTGATTTTGGTATGGACGGCATGCGTTGTGATGTTGCTGGAAATTTATACATCGCTCGTTGGGGCAAAGGCACTGTTGCAAAAGTATCCCCTAATGGAAAGCTCTTGAAGGAAATTGTTCTAGTAGGAAAAAAGCCAAGCAACATCGCTTTCGGTGGTGGTGATGGCCGAACTGTATTTGTTACATTACAAGATTCAGGCAATATCGAATCGTTTCAAGTTGACAAGCCTGGAAGAGAATGGAAAATGAAAGGAAACAAATAAATATCAAAACCTGATTTAAATTCTATAACAATAAAAGTAAATACCATGCAAGAAAAACGTAGATCAACAATCAAAAAATTATTTGGCTCACTAATAGCATTAACTGGACTTGGATTGGCGGCAAAAGCTAACATAAATCCAAGTGAAGAAAAGACAGCGCATAATATCGTTAGTCAAGATGATATTCCTCTTTTTTCAGGCCATACAAAGTTTAGGGGACTGGTTTATATCGCCGGAAAAGGCGCTCATTTTGAAGGCGACATAAAAGCACATACCGACCATGTTCTTAAAGAATTGGAAAAAGAATTGATTCTTGCGGGTTCCTCTATGGAGAAAGTATTAAAAGTTACAGTATACTTAAATGACATCAAAGATTACCAAGGCATGAACGAAGTTTTTAAAGGTAGATTCGGGCCTAAACCACCTGTTCGATCCACTGTGGCTGTTGCCAAAGGAGGCGTACCAGGTGATTCACTTGTAGAAATGGATTGCATCGCATTTGTATAAAGTTCTCTTGACTAGATTCATCAACTTCTGATTAATCATTTTAAATAAATATTTCCTATGTCCTCTTTCGTATTTCAAAAAAAATGGCAAGAAATTGTAAAATCAATCTGCTATGCTTTTATTATTTTGACATTTACTCAATGTAATAACAAAGGATTGCCACCGGGAGATGCTGATAATGGCGGGCTATACCTCCCAGGAGACTTCCAAGCAGTAGTCGTGGCTGATAGCCTAGGTGCAGCAAGGCATGTTGCCGTAAACGTTAATGGTGATGTATATGTTAAGCTCAGGGCCTCATACCCTAACGGAAGCAACATTGCATTAAGAGACGAAAACAATGACGGCAAAGCAGATGTCATTGAACGATTTGGGTTCTACGCAGACACCATGGGATATGGAACAGCTATGCGGATTAACAATGGATATATATACTATAGCTCTACGAATCAGATTTTTCGATCAAAACTGAAGCCCGGACAATTACTACCAGATACTGCTGTAGAATTAATTCTTACAGACGACTTCATGCATGATCCTTATGGATTTAGCCATACAGCAAAGCCAGTGACATTCGACAAAAAAGGAAATATGTACGTCCCTTATGGATCTCCTACTGACGTTTGTCAAGTTCTAGATAGAATACCAAATTCACCCGGAATAGATCCATGTCCACAATTAGAACTTCATGCAGGAATTTGGAAATTTAATCCGAATAAACAAAACCAAACCATCAAAGACGGAACTCGATACGCGACAGGAATAAGAAGTGCAGTAGCCATCACATGGAACCCAAATGATGATAATTTATATATCGTTCAACACGGAAGAGATGATTTTCAACGCACTTGGCCAAAAAAATATACCCGCTGGCAAAGCGCCCTGCTTCCATCTGAAGAATTTGTACGAATTAAAGAAGGATCAAACGTAGGATGGCCATATTATTATTTCGATAATATGCAAGGAAAAAAATTACTTAATCCGGAATACGGTGGTGATGGTAAAATAGAAGGTAAAGGAAAAGAATACGAACAACCACTCATTGGATTTCCTGGCCATTGGGCACCTAATGATATCTTATTTTATCAAGGCAGTCAATTTCCAGAGCACTATAAGCATGGCGCTTTTATAGCATTTCATGGTTCTACTATTCGGGCACCCTACTCTCAGTCAGGTTATTTCGTAGGATTCGTTCCATTCAAAGACGGAAAACCTTCTGGACCTTGGGAAGTTTTTGCAGATGGATTT
>Ga0114967_10005083_pt1 | contig 10478 bp, 10 predicted proteins | sample M_130628_MF_Meta_FD_92639 | JGI IMG/M metagenome (GOLD analysis project Ga0114967, IMG submission 92639) | Freshwater microbial communities from Lake Montjoie, Canada to study carbon cycling - M_130628_MF_MetaG | ecosystem: Environmental > Aquatic > Freshwater > Lake | place: Lake Montjoie... | reverse complement strand
TTCCTACCAAGCCTCCCCGTTGGCTTTTCCTTTTCTTATCCCCGTGAAGCCCGACAACCCCGGCGTTCCGATGTGCCGGGACACGTGGACCTATCTCGCAACATGGACCAAACCGTTCCTCACCGTGTTCGGTTCAGAGGATCAGATCGCTTACAAAGCAAGGGCTCATGTGCGCATGCAGCGAGAGATTCCGGGTGCAGCCAATCAGCACCACATCGTGATCGAAGGTGCAAACCACTTCATACAAGAGGACGCTTCCGATCAACTCGTTGGCATCATCGACGATTTCACCAAACAGGCCACCGACTCATGAACCGTTCGAGCCGGACTCTCCTAGGAACGATTGTCCTTTCAGGTTTTCTTTTGGCAGGCGCGTGCAGCACAAGTTCCACTTCCACAACAGGAACTACGCAATCCATCGCACCGCAACCAGATGACATGCGAGATGCGCGTTACTGCGAAGTGCTTCTTGTTTCACTTGCTACTGGCCAACCAGTTGCCAGTGTCTACAACACGTACCCGCTGAACCTGTGCCCTGCAGACAAGTGGACGGCACTCGACCCGAAAGCAATTGCTTCGCAGTTCGGAGCGACGGTGGCGCTACTGAACGGACCTCGGCACTGGATGATCAACCATGTCGAAAAGGTTGGTGGGTCTGCTTCCGACGAAGCCAACTTCGGCGGAATTGAGATGTTCAAACAGGCAACGGTCCCAATCGGTTCGCTTATCGACCAGGCCAAGCCGTATTCGGTCTATCCCGTTAGCCGGTCCACGATTTTTACCTATCTCCCTGGTACTGAGATCTTCGAACTGACGGGTCCCGACGGAGCGGTTTACATCATGCAATCGTTCAGTCAGCAGAAAGACCCAAGCCTCACGCTCGAAACGCTTCCTACATTGCGTTCCAAACTCGCACTCCCCGTTGGTTGGACATTCAGTTCTCGAACTCTCACCAGTGATTTCCAACTTGTCACCGTGAAGAACCCCGCACAGGTCGTGCAAGACGATCTCGGAAATAGCTATTCAATGATCCCCACGACTCCAGAGAACTGAGCAGACAATGAAGACTGACAAACCAGAACGACTTGTGCCTGATATGCGCAATGTCCGCTACGGCGAAGTCCTAGGCGTCTTCGCACGCGACGGACGATTCGAGGCCGAAGTGTTTGGCACACAGTTGATCAACGACTGCCCACAAGAACTCTGGGAAACGCTTGATGCCACAGAGATTGCTGCTGAGATGGGTGCCATCGGAGTGAAGCTCAATGGCCCTCGCTATTGGACACTCGACGCGTTCGGTCAGAAAGTCGCCGTTGCCGAACCTGTGCTTCGTGACTTCAACGGATTAGCGATGCGACGGATCGCCACCGTCGATCTCGGTGAGATTCCCAAACTGGGCCCGTACAACGAAACCAAGGTCAACCGCGGAGTGATCTTCTTTTGGGACGAGGGCCAGACCATTCATGAACTCGTCAACCCCGAGGGTCACGCCTATGTGATGCAGGCGTTGTGCACCGGCGTCGACCCCACGATGAGCCCGGAGTCTCTGCTGACTCTTGGCGAACGTCTTTCGCTTCCCGAAGGTTGGTCGTACCGCACCCGAGTACTGGATGAAGAACTCATCGTCGATACCACAGCAACGATTGCAACTGTCCTGCAAGACGAATTTGAGAACTCCTACACCCTTCCCTACTGAAAGCCTCCGGAATACCGATGACCGACAACGAACGGCGTATCGCTCTACGCGACGAACGAGTAAAGGCAGCCCCCTATTGGGGTGCCGTTGAACCGCGAATCATCCTTACGTTCCTGTTTTTCTCCACCGCATGGGCCGCCGTCATTGTTCTTGGCATCAACGGCTCTATTCCGCTTTGGCTGGGCTTGATTCTCAACACCGTTATTGCCTCGACCTTTTATATGCCGATGCACGAAGCGACCCACGGAAACATCTGGGGTCAGACTTCAAAAGGGAAATGGGTTGAAGACCTCATCGGAATGCTTTGCGCAATCCCGCTTGGATTTTCGTACAAGGCTCACCGTCCGTCACATATGCGGCATCATGCTCACACAAACGACCCGCAACGCGATCCCGATTATCACACCGCCGGACCGATATGGACCGTGCTTAAGAGCTGGTATGCACAAGTTCTCATGCTGACGTTTCTTCCGTTATTTGCATTCGTACCCACGGCCCGCCGTCTCGTTCCACAATCGGTTCTTCGGTCAATGGCCGCCGATGCGGGCAATAAGAAGACTGGGCTCATCCAGCTTCGTTTCTGGTTCTTTTCCACATTCGTACTCGTCGTCGCGTTTCTCACGGGCTACGGGTGGCCTGCGTTGTTGCTCTGGTTCATTCCGTCGCGATTGCAGGGACTCTGGTTGCTCACCGTTTTCGCGTGGTTCCCACATCATCCTGCGACCCAGGTTGGGCGCTACGTCGACACTCGCGTCGCAGTGTTCGTCGGATCACGTTTTCTTATTCGCGGCCACGACCATCATGCCGTTCACCATCTTTTCCCGCGCGTTCCCCATTACCGACTTCGTCGTTTGTGGAGCGATATCGCCGATGACATGGTGATCAAGGGTGTCCGAAGTGAAGGCCGAGCTCTCGACGCAACAGGCCCAATCATCTGGTGAACTTCTACGACGTGCGGTTGGCGATCCATCACTAGGCTCCCAACGTGGGGGAAACTGGATCTGAGAGGAACCGGCGATCGCGCCGCAGGCTCGGCCTGCTCACCGTTGGGGCAATAGGCGTTGTCTTCGGCGATATCGGGACAAGCCCGCTTTATGCCTTTACCCAAATCTTCTCCGGCGCACACACGATTCCTGTAGTCGAGGCACGCGTGCTTGGTGCCCTCTCAATGGTTTTTTGGACGCTCACGCTTGTGGTGTCAGTGAAATACGTCGTCATTGTTATGAGGGCCGACAATCAGGGCGAAGGCGGAATCATGGTCCTCGCCAGCCTGGCTTCAAACGCCGTCAAGCGACATAGGGCAAGTGCTGGCCTGATGTTGCTCGGCCTTATCGGAGCCGCTCTGTTTTACGGAGACGGCCTCATCACACCAGCAATATCGGTGCTGTCTGCAGTCGAGGGAATCGGCGTTGCCGCCCCCAGTCTCAATAGCCTCATCATCCCCATTGCCTTAGTCATTCTTTTTCTTTTTTTCGCGGTTCAGCGATTTGGGACTGGCCGCGTTGGTCGGGTGTTTGGCCCGATCATGATCGTGTGGTTTTTATCGATCGCGATCCTCGGACTCGCCAGTGTTCTTAAGACTCCGAGCGTGCTGCGTTCGATAAATCCGTACTATGCCTTCACGTTTTTTCGCGGCGAACCGGGGCTTGCATTTCTCGCGCTCGGAGCAATTGTCTTGTGCGTCACCGGCGCTGAAGCGCTGTATGCAGACATGGGACAGTTCGGGCGTTCACCAATTCGACTCTCTTGGTTCGCGATTGTTGCCCCCGCCCTCTATCTCAATTATCTAGGCCAGGGTGCGCTCGTGCTTCGCGATTCTTCTGCGATCACAAACTCATTCTTTCTCTTAGTCCCCCATTCACTTCAGATACCTATGGTGATTTTTGCTACGGCGGCGACAGTCATTGCCTCGCAAGCAGTTGTTTCTGGTGCGTTCTCTATGACCCAGCAAGCAATTCGCCTCGGTTACCTCCCACGAATGACTGTTCGCCATACCTCGGCGAACGAAGGTGGACAGGTCTATGTCCCCGCCGTGAATTGGATGCTGATGATCGCCGTCCTTGGTCTCATTATTGGGTTCCAAGATTCGTCTCGCCTCGCATCCGCATACGGCATTGCTGTGACCGGAACCTTCGTCATTACCGGGGTGCTCGTTGCGATCCTCGCCCGCAACAAGTGGGGAGTTTCGCTTTGGATAGTGATTCCGGCCGCAGCAGTTTCTCTAGTTATTGACGGTGCTTTTTTTCTCTCGAACCTCACGAAGTTCATGCATGGCGGATGGTTTCCACTTGTTATCGCCGTCATCATCGTGGCCCTGCTCAGTACTTGGCAGTGGGGCCGGAAGCGTCTCGCCAGTCGTCTGGAGTCGCTCAAAACAAGCGCACAGGACCTACCTACGTACCTTGATGCGCAACATGTCGTCCGGACACCGGGTGTCGCTATCTACCCAACAGTTGAAGAGGGAATACCCATCGCTCTCGTTCAACGGATAGCGCTTGTTCATGCTGTTAACGAGGTGACTGTCGTCTTGCACCTCGCGACGACTGATACGCCGTACGTCGATCACGCCGAGCGCGTGGAAATCATTTCTGGTGCGGTCATTGATGTCACTGCTTCCTACGGCTACATGGAACGACCAGACATTCTCGACGTCGTCAGACGAGTCAGCCTCGTGCACCCTGAGGTCGATCCCGATACCTGCACCTTCATCTTCCATTCGATGAATGTCGAGACAGTCGAATCGAATCCGATCAAACGAATTCCCACAGAGGTGTTCACGATCATGCTGCGCAATGCCGCCGATCCTCAGCATTACTTTGGCCTGCCCGCCGATCGAGTCCTGGAATTCGGCAGACTCATCCAGTTCTAGGTAGTTCTGTCAGCCTCGAGGTGATTTCCTGGTTGCACTTACCTAGTACTTACGTTGTCTGCATAAAACATGCGGGCCGACTTCGCCACGCGAATCGGATCCCCCCGTCACCCACCGAAGGAACCACCGAATCGTGTCCACGCGAATCGATGCGCCGGAGCAAACTCCTACCGAAAAACAGTCTGTGAGTGGTCGGACTCTCGTCCTCGCCGCAGCCACCTTCATCACCTTCGTGACGCTGATCGGCGCCACTCAATGGATTCGCACTCCCAATTTTTCAGTGTCTGCTCTCAGCGCACTCCCCGGTCAGTGGCTCGCCGGAATTTGGCGACCATGGTTATTTGTCTTCGCTGCAGTCCTCTTCGTGATGCAGTTGGTCTTTCCCGGCCGAAAAGATGAGAGCCCCTTTTCTTATGGCCTTGTGGTCGATCTCTGTTGGTTCCTCCTGGCGCCACTCCTCGCTCTCACGATTATCTCTGTGCAACTCCGAGCTCTCGGAAACGGACTCGTCACCGTCTTCGGAACACCAGTTACCGACCTCGTGCCTGTATTAGGAACGTGGAAAGTTGCGATTCTCGCATTTGTGATTGCTGATCTCATTGGTTGGGTCAACCATTGGATGCATCACAAGTTCCCTTCACTGTGGCTCTTTCACGCCGTTCATCATTCCCAAACCGAAATGAATGTGTTTTCTGACAGCCGCAACCACGTCATCGAAGTGCTTATCGCTTCCACACTCACATTCATTCCTGCATGGTTCCTTGGACTTGATGTCGCCCAAGCCGCGACTCTTGCGATCTTTTCTTCGTTTGTCTCATCGTTTATTCACACCAACGTGCGAGTCAATCTCGGACCGCTGCGCTACATCTTCATTTCACCCCAAGCACACCGCATTCATCATTCACTCAACGACGACCACTACAACACCAACTTTGGAACGGTGTTCTCATGGTGGGATTACCTCTTCAACACGAAACATCCCGACGATCTCTCGTACCCCAGAACCGGAATTACCGATAAACAATTTCCTCTAGAAAATTCCGCTCGTCCCATCGCCGTCGGTCGGACTATCGGCTCGCAATTGCTCTATCCGTTCAAGGTGCTCGCTGCGCCGTTCTCTCACGACTGAGGATCACTGATGCCCCCCAAAATTTCTTCCAAACGCCGAGCCGCCGATCTCTCGATCGTCGCCGCAACAATCGTGGCGGTTGTGACGGCCTGGGCGTTCATTCCGAAAGATGCGACTTCAACGCCATCAGCCGATACGCCAACCGAGCAAGCCCTCGGAACCGATCAATCAGCGAGCCCCGCAACCATCATCGAGGCCCCCTCCACGACGGTCACGACAACACCCACTCCCACGACGCGAACTCGCGACAACACGCCAACGCCACCCTCGAACCCGACGCCAGCGCCGACACCAGCGCCGACACCAGCGCCGACACCAGCGCCCACATCGCCACCGAGACGAACACAGACTGCTCCACCTCCAGCCACCACAGCGCCCCCGGCCACTTCGCCGACCACGGTTCGACCACGACCTCCTCGCAACTAGCGAATCAAGCACTAGCTGCTGAATCGTCTCGATCGTCACCCCCTGTGCCCCTCAGCAAGAGTGAAACGGCCTTCTCGCGTCAGTCGTCGGAGAGTGAACCGAATACCACGAACGCGACAGCTTCTTGAGAGATCGCATCCCATGCCGGATGCGCCGAAGGCTCGCGTCCGATCTCGATATAAATGCGACCGAGAATCTGTCCCGCCAACCACTGCATGAATGCTTCGAGATCCAGATCGGACCGAATCCAGCCCTTGTCTTTAAAGGTCTGAAAACTCACCGCGTTCCGGTGCAGGAATTCCCGAGCTGCATCCCCGATAACCACGGCAAGATCAGGCCGCCCTTCGGCACTCCCAAGAGCAAAAAGGCGCTGCTGGCGAGACACCGACCGGGAGGGATCGTAGATCAGTGTGAGGATCTCGCTGACGGCTTCGCGCAACTCTGCACGGTTCCTAACCCGGCTCAAGATCGCTGCCGACATAGCGTCGAAATCTTTCAAACTCCGCAACAGGCGCTCCGCCTGGGCGGCAACTACAAGACCTTCCCGGCTCCCGAAGAAGTGATAGATCGAAGGAGCAGTGACATCGACTGCAACCTCGATGTCGTGAACGCGCACACTCGACTCACCACTTGCCTCAATGATCCGGATCGTTTCGTCGAGGATCTTCTGCTGGGTGGGATGATGTTCCATCGCTCCCGACCCTAGGCCCCCTCGCCGTCACAGTGAATGATCTGACGTAGTAAACCTCAGGGGTCAATCCGCTCAGGGGGAGTTCCCAAAATGTCTGAACCACTTGTTCTTGCCGAGGCTGAGGGCCCGGTCCTGGTTGTCACCATCAACCGTCCCGAAAAGAAGAACGCGGCCAACGCCGAGGTCCTCTGCCGCCTGTACGACGCTTGGGTGCGCCTCGACACCGACGATTCACTTCGTGTCGCCATCCTCACCGGAAAGGGCGACACCTTCTGCGCCGGCATGGATCTCGCAGAAATCGGCCGACTGCGCGAAGGCATCGTCGACAACGAGTGGCTTCAGCGTTTCAAAGATCAGCCCGAGGTCATCCTCGGCGGTTGGCTCAAGACTTACCGGCCCACCAAGCCCGTGATCCTCGCCGCGGAGGGTTTCGCACGCGCGGGCGGAACCGAGATTCTTCAGGGCACCGATATCCGCGTCGCTGGTGAAAGCGCAGTCTTCGGCGTCACTGAAGTCCAGCGCGGCCTGTTCCCCATGGCCGGCTCTGCTGTGCGCCTTCGCCGCCAAATTGGTTATGCCGTTGCAGCCGAAATGCTGCTGACTGGCGAAGATCTCACCGCGCAACGTGCATATGAACTCGGACTTGTGAACCACGTCGTTCCCGATGGCCAAGCACTTAACAAGGCACGAGAAATCGCTCAACGCATCGCCCGCAATGGCCCACTTGCCGTGAAGGGCATTCTTGCCACGTTGCGCGAAACCGAAGCCATGCCCGAGGCCGACGCGTTCACCATCGAGATGAAGCACGGCGGCAAGGTCATGCAGTCGAAAGATGCCGGCGAAGGCCCTCGCGCCTTCCTCGAAAAGCGCGACCCGGTCTTCACCGGCGAATGATCGGCTGACTCCAATGGCGGGATCAACAAAACCAACAGTCATCGTTGCCGGACTCGGCGATACCGGGGCACTAATCGCAACACGATTAGCGCGGACTTGCAACGTCGTCGGAATCTCAACGCGTCCTGCACTCGTGAGCGGTCAGGAATTAGGAACGCGCCTTATCGACCTCCCCCGATGGCGACGCACGTATCTCATTCCCTATCGACGTTTTCGTAAACTCGATTCCGTCGATGTTGTTCACGGCCGAATCCAAACCGTTGACTTCGATACTACAAAAGTTTCCGTTGAACTCGCTTCAGGTTCGACACGCGACATCAACTATGACTACTTCGTGATCGCAACTGGCGTGTCCAACGGATTTTGGCGGCACGATCGCTTGGAAGACCTCACCACGATCAATACTGAGCTCTCAGCAATCAACGCCGAACTCAACAGTGCTGCAACAATCGCTGTCGTCGGTGGTGGAGCAACTGGTGTGAGCGTCGCCGACAATCTCGCTCGCGCCGGGCGTTCAACAGTGCATCTGTTTCATAGTGGCGAAGAACCCCTGCCTGGTTATCACCCCAGCGTTCGCCGTTGGATGGCTCGCCAACTCGCAATTGACGGCGTCACTGTTCACCCAGACCATCGGGCCGTTGTTCCCAATGGCTTTCGTGGTGACCAACTCACGCACGACGCCGTTGAGTGGTCAACCGGTCAGGAACCATTCGATGCTGATGTCACGTTGTGGGCACTTGGTGGAGTCACTCCCCACTCCAAGTTCCTCCCCGCTTCGGTACTCGACGACGATGGTTTCGTGCTCGTCGACAAGAACCTCCGAATGCCTGAGCATCCGAACGTGTTCGCCGTGGGCGATGTCGCAGCAAGCGACCCGCTTCGCAGTTCTGCTCGTAACTGGGGATTCCGAATCGTTGTCACCAACGTCAAGGAACTCGTTCGCAATCGCCCCACCAAACTCAAGCCCTACAAAGCCACAGAGTATCGATGGGGGTCAATCCTCGGCCTTCAAGACGATGGTCTCACAGTTGTGCAACCCAATGGCAAACGTTTCCGCATTCCGCGCAAGCTCGCCGAACCGTTGCTGTTCAGTGTGTTCGTGCAGCGGATTCTCTACGGCGGTCTACGCCGCAACTAAGCCAAAGCCGCTCAGCCCTCATTAGGTCTGATCTCCGGAACATCCATTGGCGGCGATATTTCAGTGATGGCCATGAAGCGCGAAGGGAACTGGGCTCCAGCTTCGAAATGCTGCCCCAGTTCAGTTCGACGGTGGTCGCTACGGATATTCACAGGATGCCCGTGCAATGCCTGCCATGCACCAACGGCGTAAATGAGATCGGTGCCAATTCCCCGGCGACGAAAATTTGGTTGGACGAAGACCTGATCAACCACGCCGTCCTCGTACCACCAGCGAATTGCGCCCGCTTGATCTTCGTTCGACACAGCCATCGAAAAGAAGACTGGGTCGGTGATGACCGTTCCGACTGGAACATGATCTGTAGCGAAACCAACGAGCACCATGGCCGGACGATCCAAATCTGGTTCAGGGACCATCACGTACCAGAGCGGGGGTGATCCACGAAGTGCATCTCGATTTAGTCGGATCACTCCGCGACCTTGATCATCGATGCCTACCCGCCACAACAAAAACGCACCATCGGTTTCAATGGGATCGTCAAGGAGGCAACCATCGGGATGGTCGTTCGTCAACGCGCAACGCACACTCCAGCGATCGCCGGTAAGTGCCGATTCCCGAATGTGCACCGATGCAGTTCCCGATGGTGGGAGTTCAACTTTGGGAAATGGATCAGCGAGCAATGATCAACCGGTGAATGCGGGAACGACGGGATCGGATACGACAGCAACTGTCGTCGACGACGTCGTGGTCGTAGACGGGGCTGGACCTGACACCATCAGAGTGATTCCCGTTTCAGAAACTTCGGCATTGAAAAGTTGAATCCTTCCAATCGCCAGAGTTCCCTCACTCAGGTTGGAGCACTCCGTAGCAACAAGATTTTGATTGAAACCTGTTGAGAGCGACTGCATCGTCGCAACAAGCGCAATCAGGGTGGGATCTTGATCGCTGCATGTTGTGGGTTGGCTATCGGAAAGGAGCGATAACTGTTGATTGAGATAATCCGCCTGCGCTTGACTCCCGATAGGGGAATTAAGTATCGCCGAATACACGCGTGCGAAAAAGGGATCGGATAACCCGCTTGAACTGGTCGGCAAGGACCCGTAATACGGGTGGTAGCTCGACGCGAGTGCAACCAGTTGAACCGGGTCTGCCGACAACGTTTCATCTAGGCCCAGATTGGTGAGGTACTCGACTGATCGAGAGGTTGGAACGAAGCCGCCATCGACGTTGAACCACGAGCCGTCGATTGCGGGGATCAGGAAATAGTCGAGTCCTGGGTACGTCATCGACGTTCCTACTATCCCACTGTCGTTCAGATAGGTCGAAAATTCCGACTCGTTCGTCCAACCCGAAACCGCTTCGCACGAGACCGAAGTGGTTCCATCACTCAGCGTCACGATTGGGATGATGTCGGTGCCCATTGTGGGAAGAGTTGCGACAGGGTTGGCTCCTTGAACAATGTCGAATGACACCAAATCAGAATTTAATTTGTAGAGCCCAAACAGCCCCGAGCACGACTGAAAGGTGCCCGGAGCTGGAAGCGTCGCTGGATTCAACGAATCAGAAGAATCGCGGTTCGTTGATTCAGCCGATGCTTTAACGACCTGCGTGGCCGTGGCGCCGAGGCCAAGGCCG
>Ga0114967_10005082_pt1 | contig 10480 bp, 15 predicted proteins | sample M_130628_MF_Meta_FD_92639 | JGI IMG/M metagenome (GOLD analysis project Ga0114967, IMG submission 92639) | Freshwater microbial communities from Lake Montjoie, Canada to study carbon cycling - M_130628_MF_MetaG | ecosystem: Environmental > Aquatic > Freshwater > Lake | place: Lake Montjoie... | reverse complement strand
TGTAATTGGTTCCATCAGTGGAAATCTGCACTTTAAGAGCAGCAGCGTTAGTGTCGGTAAGGCCACCATTTTGAAAGTTAAACACCTGAAAACTAACTTGAAGTGGAGACAACGCAACCACTTGGCTGTTGCTGGTTCCATTGACGCTGACCAAACTGCCAAGCAAAATTTGAGGAGCAGCTTGAATAGTTGCACAAAAAGCAACTGCGATTACGATTGCGAGTAGTTTTTTCATTAAGTTGTTAAGTTTGACGGTATATCATTGGCTGTTGTTATTTCAATGGTGTAGCCATCTACCACTAAATTTCCCAACTGCATGGGTTTAATGCTTCTGTAATCAGGAGAGGGCGTTTCCTCGCTGATATTAGTCATGCCGCGAACAATGTCTCGAACAGACTCAATAATATCATAAAGCGGGGTTTCTGTCGAGGACGGGTCAAATAATCCTTCTCCGCGATTAAGATAATAACCCCTGCCTTTAGTTACAGCAATAGTCCAATTACGGTCAACACGATGCCAAACTGAAATTTGAGAAAATGAGCCACGGGATACCTCGCCCATGTAGCAAATAAGAACGCGAGGGGTGTCAGAGCTAATGCTGGCTTGATTCCACATATCCCTTAGATTGCTCACCACTTCAGCGGTTCCACCATAAGAAGCCACCCAAGATTGAAGTTCTGTCTGAATTAAAACAGCCTCATCTGAAATTGTTATGGGTGTTGGGAGGGCCATTACTTTAAACTCCTTGTCAATTCAGCCTCGCACGCATCCACGCACTTTTGAGTGGTGTATTGCGTTACGGTTTCTCCTTCAGGCCCAGTAATTGGAAAAAATGGACGGGCAGGTTGATTTCCTTCTCCCCATTGGTGGGCGGTTGCGTATTGATTTGCAGTAGAAACTGTGGCGTATTCTTGCATTTCCGCAACGGGCCAAATTGATGTTGCAAGGTTGCCATCAAGTTCTAAAGTTGCAACTTCACGCCCAACTCTTTTAGCGTATTTGCTTCCAGGAACTCCTTTTCCGAGTCCAATCCACGAAATTGGCCTATCTTCTCCATCACCAGCTCCAAAGTTCTTCATGGTGATTTCATAAAACGCTTTAGCCATTGCAGCCTGACAAGGAACCTTAACTCTCTGAAATTCAGCCATGATGCTGTTCGAAAAAGCTGGTTCATCTATGGTCAAGGTGGCGTTCATAGCGTTGTTGAAGGGAAATTAGTCCCTTTTACGCCAAAGGTAGTGGAGCGCACCGTAAATGCCACCTGGGCAAAGTCACGGTTTACCACGTCGTCAATCATAGCCTCTCCTTTATTAACCCTGTCCAAAAACTCCTTAGCATCACGCCAAGACTCTGTAAACTTGTTCTTTTCGTCAGGCACTTCAGCCCGGCGAAGCAAGCGGTAACAGGTAATCGTCAACGCCATGCTGGAAATTGACGAAGGGATGGGGTTAAACGGAAGCTGCTGACCGTAAATGTTGGCTACTTTTGAATCAATGTAGCCGCTGGCAGAGGTTATAACCTGGTCAAGCACCGTGGTGTTGACGCTGCCAGTCTTTAGGTCGTCTGTGAGCGCAATAAGGTCTTTCAGGCGAATCTCACCTAAAACAGCATCTTGACTGGTATATTGGCTCATGTTAAATTTTTGCTGTCGCCTCCGTTGGGGAATACGCTGGCTGACAGCAAAGGCTGCTTCCTTTACAGGGAGCAGCCTAAATCATTAATCTCCCCTACCTACTGTTGATTACTTATACAACGGCAAGCGATACGCATTAGTATCACCTTTGACGCTAACTGCAACCCACGCAACAACCACATTAGTTGTAACCGGGGCGGTGTTGGTTGAACCAAAAATAACCTTTGCGTTAGTTGCGTTAATGGCAACCGCACCCTGATAATTCACATCAAATATGGTTGTGAGGCCATCGTTAATGGTAATAAACGGGGCGTATTGGTTTGTTCCAACAATCTTAATCCCATTGTCGTGACCGCTGCCACAGACAACTTTTAGCTCTCTTGAAGTCATTGGGTCGGCCAATGCAATCATCGGCAGCAACAAAGCTGAAATAAGTAGTTTTTTCATCGTCCACCCAAATAGTTAATGCCACCAACAATGTTAGTAGCCGCAAGCGTGCGAACACGAATAAATCCGTATTTGCCAACCAAAGCCACCTCGGAAGGGACGTTAGCAACTACCGAATTAGTAGCACCAGCAACCCAGTTAGTTGTATCTATTGACTTATCGACAACAAAGCTAAAAGCATTAGTCGAATAAGCGTGAATTGTATGATACAAATTGCCATCAACACGGTTTGTAATGCTGATAGAATTAGTATTGGGACTTGCAAGAGTCAACAAAGTCACATAGTCAGTCAAATAAGCCTGACTAGGCGGATAAGTGACATCCTGCATAACCTGCGCTCCCGCCACCATTGAGATGGCGAGAGACGCAATTATTGTTAAAAGGCTTTTCATCGCCTTTTTGATTAGAACGCCAACTGCAAGGTCGCCGTGGTGGCAGACGCATCGGTGGTTGAAGCACCAGACGCAATCTGGACGCGCACATAACGGCGGGTGTTCGGCGGCAGCTTAAACGTGTAGGTCGCAGCGGCAGCACCAGCAGCACCAGCACCAGTCTGAACCTGCGCGGCCAACGTGCCAATCGCCGTGAACGAACTGTTGTTCGCGCTGTCGGCAATCGTGTAGGTCATCGTGCGGGTATCCGGCAGAATCGTGGTCGAAAGAGCCGGGGCCAGCACTTGCAGGTTAATACATTCAGTCGTGGCATACGGGATGCCGCTGACCACATCACCCAAATCCAAAGCCGTGGAGTTCACGGTAGCGGACGCGCTCGCGGGCAGCGCACGGGTCACAATGTAGTTAGCGTCCAATACGGCACGCGAGTTAGTCGGAAGGTTAGAGGGAACAATCCCATCAAATGAAACGCTCATAGTTATATAATGTTAGTTGGTTTCGGTGTTAAGGATAGAATCCGTCAGCGTGATGGGATAGCCCAAGCAGCTGTTCGGGAGAGGGCTGAACGCCGGACGGCCATCCGCACCAGCAGCCTGATAGGAACCCAGAGCAGAACCGCTCGGAATGCCCAGGTTAACCGTAGAACGGCTGCGCTGGAGATAGCTTTCGCCAGAACGGTTCATGAACCAACGGAGGTTCTGACGGCGAGCCACGGGGATGGTGGAGAGAAGCTGTGCAGCTTTGTCGTCCGTCATCCAAGCAGTCGTCGCAGCGTTGCTGATGCCAGTCACAGCCCAAGCGGACAGGTTGGACATCACGTTGAAACCAATCCAAGCCTTGAGGTTTCCAACATACGCAAAATAAGCATTGCTGGTGTTGTTCGGGTCAGCAACCTGCTGGCGGAACGGAGCCGAGATGGCAAACTGCCCATCCATGCCCACATCAAAACGACAGCCTTCTTTCTCATCCATCCAGACGAGATAAGCAGAGCTGGTGATAGCACCCGTGCCAGTCGAAGCCTGGACGCTACCAGCGAGCTGGCTGCGCAGACCCGTAAAGCCGCTCGAATCAGCGGAAGTGCCGTAATAAACCTGCTGGCCCAGCAGAATCGACGAGGCGCGAATCGCACCAGCCGCTTCCAACTGCCACAGCGAACCCAGATGGGCCGCATCAGCTTCCCAGACCGCTTCGTCCATGTTCAGGCGAGCATCCAAGAAGAACATCTCCTTGATTTCGCTCTTGTAACCAGACTTGCTAGCAGGAACGCCAGCATTGCTGTTACGGAACTGCACGGAAGGCAGCGTGGTGCGCTTCACAGTCTTATACCAAGTGCCGGGACGCTTGTGCGCCGCAAACACTTCAAACTCAGGAGCGAGAGTCGTTACGTCCTCGATTAGACCCGTGTATTCGTCAGCACGGTCGAGGACAGCCAAATCATACAATGAAGTAGTAGCCATATTATTAATTAATTAGTTTTGGTTGAGATTGACAGAACCCAGAATACGCTGACCAAGGGCCAACGCACCTTCTTCGCGTTTAGAGGCCAAATACGCCTTAAACTCCGCGCTGCGCTTGTCGGTGATTGCTTTGCCGTCCACGTTCTTAGGAGCGACAACTCCACGGCTCAGTTTGACCTGACCCTTGGGGAGTTTCGTAATCATATCCTTGATTTCGGGGATGGACAGTTTAACAAGGGACTCGTCATTCATCGGAATAACTTTTCCTTCTTTAGCCGCTTCCAGCTTCAAGCCTTCGATTTCCACCTTATGAGCGGAAGCCTGGGCAGCCTGTGAAGCACCTTTGATGGCAGCCAGTTCCAAACGGATGGCATCCAATTCAGCGGAAAATTTCTTAGTGGCAGCTTTCTTGCCAACTTTACCAGCACCTTCGTCGTCGCACTCGGCATCCATTTCAGCTTCTTCTTTCTTCTTGGATTCGATTTCTTCGACTTTATCTTCTTTAGCTTTAGCTTCAGCATCAGCATCAGCTTCAGTCTTTTTCTTGTCTTCAGAACCCATTTTGCATTTAGCAGCAAATGCAGTCTTTACATCAGCTTCGGTGGCCGTTTCCGGCAGACCAAGCATAAGAGCGAACTCTTTAAGCATAATTGTATTGGTTTGGTTGTTGTTGTTTTGTGAGAAGAAAAGGCCTTTAGTTGCGGCGGGATTACTCACAATATCCACACAAAAGATTTCCGTAAAGCGAACGTAGCGGTCATGGCCGATAAGCTCTTCACCGGCAGTAGTCGAGGCAGACAAGCCAAATTCATTAGGAAGCATCTCTGCCATCTCAATGATTTTGCTAAAGTTCTTATCAGACTTAAGAAGATGCAAATCGGCGCGGATACGGTCTCCTTCGCGGCGAAAGTTTTTCAAAGCTCCGTTAATGTCAGAAGCTCCAGCGTTATGGTCGGCTCCGAAACGAACCTTAACGCCGTCTTTTCTTTCAGAAGCCAGTTGAAGAAACTGGTCAAGCGATTTGTCGTCAATCTGAAGGTTGTGGCCCTTAGCCTCGCCTTTTTCCATTACGCAAACACCAAGGATAATGCCGTCAACAGCATTGATTCTCTCAGAAAGGGCGATGGAACTAAATTGTGTGAACTGCGACATTGGACTTATACTTATCATGGTAAACGATTAGAAAGCGAACCAAGACTGCCAAGACTGCTAAGATTGATTAAATACAACTAAAAACCCCCTGCTGTTATTAAACAACAAGGGGCATTTATTTAATAAGGATTTACTTATTCAACTGCTGCATCAGGAACGTAGTTCTTTTTGAACAAATCAATATCAACCGGGATGTTGGCTCCGGCATCAACTGAAATCCACTTTCCATTCATCATGTGGTGAGAATCAACTTTTGCATTGCGTTCAATCTCCTGCGAACCGCCGTTTTCAGTAGCCACATTAGCTCGTTCAGTTTTGTTGCGGTGATACTTTTGCAGAACCAGCTTGTAACAAGTCTGGTCGGTGTTGGCGGCATTATCGGCTAGGACGTAAGGAAGAATGGATTCAGCCTTGTAATAAAATGACTTGGCAAACTTCTCGTCGCCTTTAGGGACGTAATGTTTGTTTAGATACTTCTCAAGTTTTGCGGCTTCCTCAACTGAAATCCAGCGAGGCTTAAAGGTTTCAGGTTCGGAGTTTGCGGTTTGCGTTTCTGATTTAGCTTCAATTTTTGCCATAGTTTTAGTATTGTGGATTTGCGTGACCGTTGATTCTGTGTGCTATTACTTCTGCTCGTAGGATAAGCCATTTGCTGGTTTTTTTACCAGTCCCCGGCTTAAAGGCTGTTTTAAATACCCCCTGCTCGCACATAGACGCAAGTTGTCGGCGGCCTAGTGGAAGGTATTTCTTACTGGAAACCGTGTTAAGGTCTATGTAGTCGCTAGTGGTTGTCATTTCTCCCCCCAAATGATTGTTTAATTATTCGGACTCAACCTATCTCGCGGAGGTGAATCTATGTTTAATTTCCTTGATGCAAGCTGTTCTTGAAACACCAATGTGCCGTCTAGGTTTAATTCAGCGGCATATACGGGCCGTGAAGTGACTACGCCATTTGCATCCACCGTAATCGGATTAGGCGAAACCCATTGTTGCTGCCCTTTGTCGGTGTAGATATACCAAGAATAGCCACCGGGGACAGAATACCATCCAGGCTGCCCATTAAAAGCGTATGGGGTTGGGCTGGAGTCATAATGTCCAAATAGGCTCATTAGTATTTAACAGCGTTGTTATTTTCCTTATCCTGCGAATTAACAAGGCGGCCAGAACCGGGAGCAGTAATTGAATCATCAATCTCGTATTCAATGCCAAACTTCTCGTTGATGGTAGCAAGTCCCCGTTCCGTAGGCTTAAGGCCGGAAGACTTGTTAAGAGCCAAGACTTTTGCAAAGGTAGCAGCTTCTCCGCTTCTCATCCCACCCCATTTAATCTTGGGAGTGTGACCGCGATAACCGTTAATGTCTAGGAACTGGCGAAACAACTGTTTCTCCAGCGTATCCCCCAACTTCATAGTGTCTTGGATTCGGTAATCTTCACGAATCTCTTCTGATTGACCAGCAGCACCAGAACCCATACCGGCGTTCTTAGGGTTTGCGCTGTAAGACTGGCCGATAACAACGCGAGAGGTGTGGGAGTCAAGCCATTCTTGGAAAGTGCGGTGAGCATCAGCGGCCCCAGTAGCGGCAACCTGGCCCCAGTCAAGGGAGGCTTTCTGGTCGATAACAATACCGCCAAGCTGAGAACACATAGCCAATGCTTGCTGCATATACTCATCCGTTTCCTTTTGCTGGGTATTAACTTTAGCAACAGGGATTGGCATACCGTATTTTTGCATCAACAGGGCAAACCAATCCCTCCCTTGGGTGGCAAGCAGCCAAGGAAAGAGGATTGCCCTCATGTGACCACCAAAGTTAGGCGGCAGCATGGGCGAAAGCATATTACCGCGATGCACAATATGAATGTTGCAATCAGGGGCATACAAGTCCTGCATGGAATACTGAACCATTCCGCTTTCAGTAGTAGCGTAAAAACGAAGCCAGCTTTCCCAATCGTCAGGATTGTAGCGATTTTCTGGATTGTTAGCCGCAAAGCTAGGAACGTAAGGAAGTTTAAAACATAAGAGTGTCGGGTCAATCGGTGCTATCTCCTTAAGTTTATATCGTAATGGATACTTGTAACGGGATGAATCCGCTGACCCAACAGGCTCAAAAATCTTCTCGGCAGCAGCCAAAGGATAGAGGGTGGCATCTAGGAGATGGGAGAGGCCGTCAAACCAATTCCTGCACCCATCAATCATCTGGGAGATAACTTCACAAGCAATAACGTCATCCTCGTTGTTTGGGTCGTGAGGAATAAGAGTTTCTGGATTGCCCGTAATAACACATTTACGCTTGCTCCATTCCGCTTGAAGATGCCCATAGGAGGCATACATATCGCGGAAGATAGTAAAAAGAAGCCAAGTATCACCGCGCTCAGCAGAGCGAAGGGCGTTTTGAATACGTTGAACGTCAAGAGTAGTGGAGATGTATTGCGGCTGACCAAGACCGCTCATCCTGGCTTTGCGTTCGGTAGCAACACCAGATTTCGCCGCTCGGGGCTTTACAGCTTTAGGCTCCTGCCCGAAAGCAAAGAGGCGATTGAAGAAATTAGGTTTGCTTGCCATTTGCCTTACAATACATAAATAAATCAGATTGGCAAGAAATATTTAACTTGGCATTTTAAGCGTTGTTGGCTAGGATAAAACAAATGAGCGATTACTTACTGCTTACAGATAAAACAAAGTGTCCTAAATGCTACATCAAATGCGTTCCATCTTCTCTTCCCGCTAGGTGCGGTAATTGTGGGATGAGATTGTTTAAAGCTGCTGACTCTATTAAATGGTTTGAATCTGATACAGGGTGGAGGGAGTATTGGGTTTGGTGCGGCAAACAAGAAGGCTGGAAGCACAGGACTCAAGTGTTTGACCCAAATCCGCTATCAAGGAAGCAGGTATATAAAGAACTGGACTCTGACTACGGAACCGAATCTTACATCCATAAACAGGTGGACAATTCTCGCATTGAGCTTAAAAAAGCCCTAAAACAAATTTAAGATAGTCCAATACTTTGGTATGGAGATTTGAACAGGCTTACTGGTTTTGCAAATGAAATAGCATGGTTGGGGTCAGAGGCCACTCCAAATCTCCAAGCGTCTAGAGCATCATCTCCGCCGTTACCTTCTGAGTCAGCGTTAAACTTCTCCACATCTCCCGGTCTTTTAGAGCTATGCTGGGCAAGTTGAATCTGAGTAATAAGGGATTCACAGCGTGAATGAACAAACCCTTTAGAGTCCAAACTTCTAGATATGTCCCCAAATAAAGAATGACAGCGTTTCCAACCATTGGCCCGGTCAACTTCAGCAGGACTTAAACTAATCCCTTGTTCTTCAAACGCCATAGCTATGGTTTTACCATCTTCGTTTCTTGAAAAGCAGTCTCGGCCAGCCACAAAGAAGTCTAAAGCTCCCACGTCTAAATGATGGGCTTTAATCATAGACTTAATGTTCTCGGCCTGTTCCGCAATAATCTGCTCGCTCTCAACATATTCATCAACCATGTAGGTAATTCCGTGTTTGTCTTCTGCAAATAAGATACAGGCAGCGTTGTGAGCAAACCCAAAGTCATAGGAGGCATACCACCTTACAGCTTTGGTGTCGTCAAACTGAACCTTGTCGTTGGGGTAAACGTGGTGGGAATGGATGAAGTTGGTAAAGAATGAACCAGCGGCAAAGTCCCAATCGCCTTCCAACCAGGCTTTACGCTGCCAACCTGTAAGAGTTTCGAGCTGCTTAATATACTCTTTGTTGATAAACTTATTGTCATAAACCGTTGTGTGGACGTATCTTGTGCCGGTTAAGTGTTCAATTTTGTTTCTCCACGGAACAACATACATTTGTTTATTTTCAGCCATCCCTACCCCACCGGGGTTGGTGTCTTCGTAAAGTCTAGGTCTCCATCCTTGTTTGCTGGTTCTTAAGCAAGTGAGGATGAATTTCTTTTTAGTAAAGGTGAGCTGGTTAGACTCGGATATAGCTATAAGGTCGTATTCCAGACCTAGATACTTATCAATGTCTTTCTCATCTTTGAAATTCCCCAACATAACTTTACTTCCGTTAGGGAACTCAATCTCTTGAGCTTGTTGACGGTAGTTGTGTGGGATGGCTGATAGGAGTTTTTGACGGTAATCGTTGATTTGCTCTTGGTTAGCTTTTCCTACCTTTCTAAGTATCAACACTTTAAGCCCAGCTACCCGTTGACAATCGTCCGCAAATATTTGACTCCAGACTGCGTGAGTCTTAGCCGCCCCGCGCCCACCCCCATACATAACAGCCGTCGGCCCCCCATCTAAATCACATTCCCTACACCTAGCAGCAAACTCTAACTGTTTAGGCTGAAGGAATAGGTTAGCTTTGGTAAAGTTAACAAGCTGCTCCTGAACGCACCCCACAGACTTCCCATACAACCACATAGGCTTAAAAGCATCCAATGTGCGCTGCGCCTCACTAGATAACTTGGGAATAGGGGGGTTTAATTTTTTTTGCGACTTCATAATACAGAATGACCATAAACGAATCAGAATCTAAAAACAACCTCATAGTGAGGGTTCTTACAGGAAGGCATGGCTATTATAGTATGTTTATACAAGATACTTGTAGGATTTTGGTCACGAAACAGATTTCGCTACCAAAGTTGGCAATAGGATGGGGAAAATTAGTGAGGGGTAAGGTTGTGCCAGCTGCCCCCCTCCCCTCCTTATTTTTACCGGCCATTGGCCCCCGGCCCCCAGCCACCGGCCACCAGCCACCGGCCATTGGCCACCGGCCCCGCCCTAGGCCTGGCCGTCCGGCGGTGTGGCGGGTAGCGCCATGGGCTGCGCCGGGGGCGATTCTACGCTATAGACTAGGCGGGATAGGCTGTCGAGTACGGCTATATTCACTATGGGGACGGGCTGGGTGGACTCCTGGGCTTTGCCAAAACGCTCCGGGGAAGTGATGGCCAAGAGCCGGTCTGCGGCGCGCCAATCATGGCGGATGCCCCTTTCGGCGTCCCCTCTGGAGGCTGTCTCAATTTCGCTCAAAAGATTGGCAAGCCTGTTGGCTCGTATGCGCGTGATAAGTTCGCCGCTTTTATCTGGATTCCTATGTTTCCAATTAAACCAGCTATCTTTGTTAAGCTGCAATCTTGAGCATGCTTCGGACTCATTCAATCCTTTTGCGGTCAATTCTGCAATAGCTTCGGCGTCCTGAATGGTAAATGCTCTTGCAGCTCTTTTTGTTAGCTTGTCGTTTTGTTTCATGGGGGGGATTTTAGCCTATGCGGGGGAAATTTGCTAGGGGGGAAAAATAATTGAAATTAAAACTTGTGAAATGTTCACAATGCTTGTAATTTGCTGGCGTCGGTTAAATCAAATTAAAATAAATCAAAACTATATATGATAAAAATCCACTCCTACACGGCATCTTGG
>Ga0114967_10005080_pt1 | contig 10481 bp, 19 predicted proteins | sample M_130628_MF_Meta_FD_92639 | JGI IMG/M metagenome (GOLD analysis project Ga0114967, IMG submission 92639) | Freshwater microbial communities from Lake Montjoie, Canada to study carbon cycling - M_130628_MF_MetaG | ecosystem: Environmental > Aquatic > Freshwater > Lake | place: Lake Montjoie... | reverse complement strand
TCGATACCTAAACAGGTAGGCGTGATGGCCTCTTGCTGGTTAGCGATTAATAGTCTATCATATGATCGTACACCAGAGCTTGAGCCGGGGTCCGTGGAGATGTTAGTGTAAACTCAAAATACACTTAAACTTCAAAGGACCCTAGGATTAAAAACCCTGGGGTTTTTTGTTTTTACAAAGGAAAGAATGAAACAGATAGATTATACAAAGTTAAATGAACGTGTCGTTGAACAGGCTTATGAAGCAGTTCTTACCAAAGAACAACTTCAAAAACTTATTCAAGATAAGTTTGAAAGAGCTAGGATTTATCGCGAAGCGTTAGCCAAATTGCCGACGTTTAGTGTAAATTGATAGCAAAAGTGTTAAGGGAAACGAGGTCCCAGTCTGCACTCTAAACATGGACGAACGGGCGGCCTACCGGATGGGTTATCCTTGTGTGGATAAAAAAATGGTAGCGTATTAAAGCATATTCATTTGAGTGTGTTTTAATACACACTCTCTACTTCCGTTCACTGGGAGGAAAGGCAACATAGTTCTGAGAGTGTATCTATTTTGGAAGTGTGTGCTGAATTGGTTGAAGGCAACGGACTGTAAATCCGCCACATAAGAAACATTGTTGGTTCGAATCCAACCACTTCCACCAAAATATAGGTTGACTTTTTTTTAGATTGGTGTTATACTATTAATACTGTGAACTTAAAAGGAAACCAAATGCAATCGTATCGTGTTTATGTTGAAGTAGGTTCTTATACCAGCGAAGGTACCAGTGGTGCTTTCCAAACTGAGAGCTTTCGTCAATTTGAAACTGTGGTAAATGCTCAGTCATCTGGAGATGCTGTGCGTATTGCAGAAGCGCAATATGGTGGCCCAGAACGTTGTCGTATCACGTTCCGTGGTGTTGCTTAATGATTTTGCTCCGTTGATATAATGGTTATTATGCTAGACTGTCTATCTGGACACAGGGGTTCGATTCCCCTACGGGGCGCCAAGTTTATTCCTCAGTAGCTCAGTTGGTAGAGTAGCGGACTGTTAATCCGTTGGTCGCTGGATCGTGCCCAGCCTGAGGAGCCAAACAATGTATCCTTAGCTCAATTGGCAGAGTGCTGGTCTCCAAAACCAGAGGTTCGGGGTTCGAGGCCCTGAGGGTACGCCAAACAATTTGCTCGGTTCGTCTATCGGTCTAGGACACCGCCCTTTCACGGCGGGAAGAGGGGTTCGATTCCCCTACCGAGTACCATATACATTATATAAGTATGAGTATGAAGTCACATACAATTAATAGTCAAAATAATTTTATTGCCGGATGGTATATAGATCCAGAAGTATGTGATTCTATTGTTCAACAAGGCGAACGCAATCCTTCACATTTTAATTCGGGTATCAAACAGTATCGTGATTGTGATTTAAAAAAATTCAATCCTACTTTTGAAAGTAGATACTGTAAAGAACTGTGGCATGTGATTGAGGAATACAAAAAGGTTTACCCTTTTTCGTATAAAGATATACACCCGTGGGGATGGACACCACCTCGTATACAAAGGTATGATCCAGGTAAGTTTTATGATGCTGCACATTGTGAAAACAATGGATTTCAAGAATACACATGTCGTCATCTAGCATACATGACCTATCTAAATGATATAGAGGACGGTGGAGGTACTGAGTTTTTGCTACAAGGCATAACAACTAAGGCCGAAAAAGGGCTAACATTAATATGGCCTGCAGGATGGACTCATTATCATCGAGGTGTTGTTTCTAATACAGAAACAAAATATATCTTAACAGGTTGGCTATCGTTTGCTTGGCCTGAATAATTTTATGTGACGGTGGCAGAGCGGCCCATTGCAACGGATTGCAAATCCGTAAAACCGTGAGTTCAAATCTCACCCGTCACTCCAAACATGGCTCCACTCATTCGACATAGTCGATGCTGTGGAGTTTTTCTTTTGCCCCGGTAGACAAATTGGCAAAGTCGTCTCTCTCAAAAAGAGAAATTTAAATGCGGGTTCAACTCCCGCCCGGGGTACCAATCATGGAAGTGTGGCAGAGTCCGGTTTATTGCACCTGTCTTGAAAACAGACGATCAGAAATGGTCCGTGAGTTCGAATCTCACCGCTTCCGCCAATTTTTGTAAGTGTCAGCAAGTGAAATCACGCTAGTAAGGTTTCTTCGAAGGACCGAGCTAGTAGAAGGTGAGGGTTCGATTCCCTGAAAATCTCAACAGGCGAGAACACTGGATGGAGCCCAAGTGACGTACCGAGTCCCGCTCGAGTTTATTACACGGGTGAATGGTTGCTATAACGATGGGGCAACTACTTACAAATTCAATACAGCCTATTAGCTCAGTGGTAGAGCACCGTCTTGATAAGGCGGGGGTCCTTGGATCGTTCCCAAGATAGGCTACCAATTTTTTAAAAGGAGATCTGTCATGACAAGTGACAAGAGTGATAAGATGTCGGGGGTATAACTTAACGGCAAAGTAGTAGGCTTTTAACCTATTAATCAGAGTTCGATTCTCTGTGCCCCTACCATATAAAAACACATTAGGCCTGGTCATAGACCATTGCGGGTATAGTGCCTTCCGTGCCGCGGACCTCGAGTGTGTTTCTATATGGTAATATAGCATAGTGGCTAATGCAACTGCTTCATATGCAGTCTATCGCTGGTTCGAGTCCAGCTATTACCACCAAGTTTCAAAGATAGACATAGGGCTCTTCGAAAATCTATTAAACAATATAGTCTTTAAATAAGGTTCATATTAGTGTATTTAATTCATAAATATAAAATGATAAACTGTTTTAAGAAAATAGAGTTAACTGACTGGGAAGATCTATCTAGAAAGGTTGATAATTATATTCAAACAACTGATATTTTACAAAAAAAATATAGTTGGAATGCCATAGATTCTATTGAGATTTTAGATAAAATTCCTATGCTGAAAACAATATTTTCAGTGTACGATTTAAAAGTTAGAACTGTCGCAATTATACTTAGATCACCTTTATCAAGAGGAAGAATACATATTGATCACAGAGTCGGGGTAAGAGCTTTAATTCCTATTAAGAACTGCCAGGGATCATATACAAAATTTTTTGATGTTGATAAATCTAAAATTCAAATAGAAATAGGTGACGAAGGGGTAAAATATTATCATGTTCCAGACAGCGCCGTAATCGCAGAAATAACCAGCGTAGAAACTATAACTCCTATTGTATTTGATCCCCAAGTGCCACACGGAATTTGGACTAATCCAACCTGCCATAGTCCTAGACTAACCTTGACAATAGGATTCAATCGATCCCCAAGAGAATTATTAAGTTAAACCTACTTTAATCTTTATATAGAGCATAGTCGTTGTATTTGATTATGCTTTTGTGTAAAAGATCTTTGTGCTTTTCAACATCAACAAATCCTCGAACATAAAGAGTCATTCTTTCGGGATCTTGATTTAGAAAATGCACAGCTTCGGTAGAATTGATTATGTATAAACAAGGAACTTTTGGCAAATTTGCGTCTAGGATTTTATCCTTATAACGTATTTTTAACGAATCAATCTTTCCTTTTAAAACAAAACGATACCCGCACGGTTCAGTTGATTTATATTTGTTGTAATGATCAGCATTAACAGAATTAGGCCAAATATCGACATGAGGTTTCACCACATCGAGTTGCCTTGTAAACCTAACATGATGTAGATCCTGAAAAGGAAGTTGTTCTGTTAGTGTTTTTAAGTATTCTTGATAAGGTCCTAGATCCTTTTTCCAAGAATTTACTTTTACCAGAAGTTTTTCGAATTCCCAGAAAGGACTGTAAGAAGGCCTAGAATGTGTGACTTGCATTTTTCCTAAGGGTGTATCAGGAATGTCAATATCGATTGGAACAAACAAAAGGTTATCTATATTCATAATAGTATTTAACTAGGTAGAATTTTTAAAAGTTTTTTGTTGGGGGTTAGTTAAATGGTATAACCGCGGATTTTGATTCCGCTATTAAAGGTTCGATTCCTTTACCCTCTGCCAAATTTATCGGTCCTTAACTCAATTGGATAGAGTGCCAGTCTTCGAAACTGGAAGTTGGGAGTTCGAATCTCTCAGGGCCGGCCATACAAGGAGATAGTGATGAAAGCAATGACATTTGTAAATGAAAGAAACGGTGAGCAGGTGGTATGCAACGATACTCGTATGGTTGAAACTATAGATGGTGTTGAGTATCTAGTTGTTCATCGACCTGGCACCGATCGTCAATTCCTTATGCGTAAGGATGCTCTTAAAAAAGTCAATGGTGTTGGTAGTGTAATGGCTGCACGGCTGTCTGTGAAACAGTAAGAGAGAGTTCGATTCTCCCCTTCACCCCAAATGCTGCTTTAGCTGATGTGGTCATAGCACCGGTCTGAAGAACCGAGGAACGTGGTTCGATCCCACGAGGCAGCACCAATCAATGCCAGCGAGACTTGGTAGTCAGAGAGGTTTTATAAACCTTTTAGCGCCAGATTAGCGTTCTTGAGAGGGTTCGATTCCCTCCGCTGGTACCATTTTATTTTATCTATTTTTCACAAAGCTGTTGACACACAGGTGAATAGAATATATAATATACTATGTTAGTTAGAAATTGCCCTGGTGGTGAAATTGGTAGACACGCTGGTCTTAGAAGCCAGTGCGCAAGCGTGACGGTTCGAGTCCGTCCTAGGGCACCAAATAAAGAAGGGTCGTTAGCTCAGTTGGTAGAGCGTCTGCCTTACACGCAGAATGTCGGCAGTTCGAGACTGTCACGACCCACCAAGCGATACGGAGCATTGGCCGACCGGTTAAGGCAACAGATTGCTAATCTGTCATTCAGCAATGGGTGAGTAGGTTCGATTCCTACATGCTCCGCCATTTTTTAAAAGAGAGAAAATATATGAAACCAGGTCCAAATTATAGAATGTCATCTTTAACCAAAGCAAGTCTAGCATTGAGTGGAGTTCTAGATCCGCATAAACGTGGTGCATGGAAACGTGCCATGATCGATGCAGAGCTGTGTGCCGCTGTTCAACCCAAGCGTGAACCACGCAAACAAGGCGGTGGCAATTTCACTACCCATTCATCTGGGACAGTATCTTCGGGAAGTTGATATGGGCAAGGGATCTAAGGCAAGACCGTTTAGTGTTAGCCAAGAAGAATTCGCTAACAGTTTTGAAAGAATTTTTGGGAAGAAAGACATGCAGGTAAGAGTAAAAGAAGATGTCAAAGACATTGGTAAGTGCGGGTGTGGTCGTTCACCAACTGGTAAGTGTATCGGTTGGCATGGTCTAACCGAACAACAATTTAAAGAAAAACTCGAAGAGTATAAACTCAACGAGGGTAAGTAGTATATTGGGGGTGTAGCTCATTTGGGAGAGCGCCTGCTTTGCAAGCAGGATGTAGCAAGTTCGATCCTTGTCACCTCCACCAATATTTTGCCCCTTTAGCTCATCTGGTAGAGCAACTGATTTGTAATCAGTAGGTGGTCTGTTCGAGTCGGACAAGGGGCACCAATTCAGCCAAAAGGCATTGACAACACTGACAAACAGTGTTATAATAGTTTTGTTGTCTAGCAATAGACAACCGGTGAAGTGAAAGGTAGATGAGGATAGACACAAAGGCGTAAGGCTTCATGCCCTACTCCAAAATTACAATCCAACTGAACATTGGAACGTGTTTATGTGATCCGACCCCAAAGACTGTCATTTGTTAATCGGAAATATATAGACCTCTGTGTATTGTATTTTGCACATTGTCAACGAAGAATACAAATCTTCATTGTATATTGTCCGGTCTATTACTTGACCTTTCATGGATCTGTTATTTTTAACTTAAAGGAATATATGAACAAGCAACTTTCATCAGAAGACGCAGTAGCAGCATATGGCGATAGATTTGAAATGGTATTAGCTGCGGCTCAACGAGCTCGAGAGTTGAAAAACGGTCATGCTGCCAGAGTTGATAAAGGCAGTCACGGTTTTATTGTGACAGCACTCAACGAAATTGAGCAAGGCAAATATACTAGAATGGATTTCCTAAAAACTGTTAAAACAAAGAAAAAAGGACAACGTGATGAATATTTCCCTACGTAAAGCAAACGCAGTTCAGAACTCGATCAATGAAGCAATCAAGAGTATCAAAATTGATACCAGCATTGAAATCAACGAGTTCCAGAACGCACAAGATGAAATTCAAAAGGCCAATAACCTTTTGATCACAAACGATGGTCGTCGACAGAAGCTGTTGTTGGCTCTGTACAACATCCGCGGACTGGTCGGTACAGCCAATGCAAATTGCGGAATTGATCTGTCATTGGCCAAGGCTGCATTTATCGACAAGCGCATTGCGCAGTTAACCGAAGTGGCCACGCTGACTCCGGTGAGCGACCTGGCTGTGGTCAACGGCAAGTTGGACAAGATTCGCAACCGCAAAGAAGAAAGCCGTGCAAGTTTGTACGGTCGAGACGACACAGTGACTACCAGTGTTGTTGGTCGTGATCAAATTGATCAAGCCAAGGCAGAGATTCAAAATCTCAAGAAGCAGAAACAAAAACTCAATGATGAAGTTCTTGAGTTGAATATCAAAACTGAGATTCCACTCAGTGATGATGTTGTAGCAACACTTCAAGCCGAAGGGTTAATTTAAGGTTATCGCGGGGTGGAGAAGCGGCAACTCGCCAGTCTCATAAGCTGGAGATCACAGGTTCAAATCCTGTCCCCGCAACCAATTTCGGAGTGTAGCGCAGTCTGGTAGCGCACCTGGTTTGGGACCAGGGGGTCCAAGGTTCGAATCCTTGTACTCCGACCAAGTTTTATAAAAGGCAACAATGACAAAATCAAACGATCAAGTAGCAACAGATGCAGCAGTGGCAGAGTTTCTAGCCAACGGCGGAGTTGTACAACAGCTGAAACCAAATCAAAGTGGTAGGACAGAAGGATCAAGTTATAGTCAATGGTCCAAGAAAAAGCCTTCAACTTCACCTTTGGCTAATCCTCCAGAAGATGAAGAATAAATAAAATTACAATGCGGGATTAGTTTAATGGTAAAACAGCAGATTTCCAATCTTCGGTCGGGGGTTCGATTCCCCCATCCCGCTCCATAATCATGTACACGGTAATAGATCAAAATGATACTTTTAAAAAGTTTGACTTTAGTTCAATAATTACGCCTCATGACAATCAAGAAGCCATAGGCATAATTAAACACATTATTGCTGAGGGTAATTATTTTAATAACTCACCGAAGTATCAAACCAACGAAAATATCTTTAAACGACCAGAACCTATTTGGTTAAAGTATCGCATGAGCTTTCTGATGAGTGTGTTCATGTATCTAGGACGAGAAGTTAAAGTAGCGAACATGATGGCCTGGAGTTTCATGACCAATCTCGAGGGTGCCGAAAACCGTGATAATCTTTGGCACCATCACTGGCATCCCACTCATGATGCTGCCAAAATGCTAAGTGGTGTGTTATATTTGCACATACCTGACAATGTCAAAGATTACGATTACTGTGGAACCGAAATGGCACCGAATGGTCCTAGCGGTGAAGGCAAAGTGTTTGTAAAGCCCAGTGAATACACATGGTTGATCTATCCCAGCGACCAGTGGCACAGACCCGGCATTGTTCAGAGTAATCAATATCGTTTTATACTAGCAGCAGATATAGAATACACTTGATGCTATGATAGAAATTATTGAAGACTGTAGTCCGTACTATATTAGATTTACTGTTGATAGTTTAGTAAGTATAATCGAATTTGCTAAAAGTCAGCCTACAAAATTAATACAGAAATTTCCAGGATACACTCACGAGCATTACGGAGTAGATACTGCCAACAAAATTATTTTAATGTTAACTGAGCTAACTGCTATTAGATTAAAAAGAGACCGAGCAGCATTGTTTAACACTCCACCCGGAGGTGGCTGTGGTATACATAAAGATGGCGGCAATGCTAAAGTTAGTTTTAATATACCTATCAAAATTATCGATAAAGACTGTTTAACGCACTGGTATACAGATGACGAAGTAAAAGAGTTTTCAATGACGAAAAGATTCAGCTCATATTCTAATAACATATGGAGTGACTGGAAGGATCTCGATAAATTTAGTCCTGCTAAAACAATGACTGCTAACCCAAATGAAATGATATTATTTAACACTGACATTTATCATTGCTGGTCTAATGAAAATTCTAAAAATTATCGTCAAATTCTTACCCTACGTACTGTAGATACATCTATAAATTTTGAGGATGCGAAACAGTTATTATATAAACAATAATGCGGGAATAGCTCAGTTGGTAGAGCGCAACCTTGCCAAGGTTGAGGTCGCGAGTTCGAATCTCGTTTCCCGCTCCATATTCTGGCCATAGCACAATGGATAGTGCAGTAGCCTTCTAAGCTATAGATCCAGGTTCGATTCCTGGTGGCCGGGCCAAGCAATTTACTCTTGACAAATCTAAGGAAAAATAGTATACTAATATATGGCAAAAGAAGACATCATTGAATTAATTGGAGTCGTAGAAGAAGTTCTACCAGGCAGCATGTACAAGGTAAAGATTGACAACATGCCCAATCTCATGCTTTGTTATACCAGCGGTAAACTCAAGCAACACAAGATTCGTATTATTCTAGGCGATCGAGTCAAGGTAGAAGTTAGTCCCTACGATTTATCTAAGGGGCGAGTTAGTTATAGATTATAAAAGGAAATTATTATGCCATGGATTGAAAACGTAGCCGCCGCTGATATCCCAACAGGGTTTCATCACGATGCCGGCCCTAACTCAATGCTAATCAGCATTGTTGATCCAGCCAGCTGGCGTCCCGAAGCCAAACATGAATTCAAAGAGCGTCACAACTTTGAGTTTTTGGACGTGGAGGAAAAGGACTCAGTTCTAGAAGAATCAATGAAGTGCAGCCAAGAGCAAGCTAACGAACTTGTTCGATTGTTGCAACACGCATTGGAAAATCGCATGAATGTTGTGGTTCACTGCTATGCTGGCATTTGCCGTTCGGGTGCGGTTTGTGAAGTCGGAGTCATGTTGGGCTTTAACGATACTGAGCGTTTCCGTAGTCCTAACTTGTTGGTCAAGCATCGCATGATGAAGGCTTTGGGTTGGACCTACGATGCTGACGAAAAGCCCAACATCGACGATTGGCGCACTTTTAGATCGGTTGACTAACTGCTAGAATGATGTTATAATAGTACATTAAACAACAAAAGGTACTCAATGGCAGGCAAAGCAAAATCGGTTTATTTGACTATAAACCCAAAAGGCACATTTAAGACAGTGTTTCACAAGATGTTCTTTGATGCTAAGTCATATAACGACTATGTTAAGACTGACGAATTCAAAGCCAAATGGCCTGCAGAAGAGTTTGATATTGTAAAAGAAACTTACTAACAAAAGGAGGCAATATGCCAAGTGTATTCTTAGTAAGCGACACGCACTTTGGACACACTGGTGTATGCCGCTTTACCCGCAACGATGGTGTGACTAAACTACGTCCGTGGGACAGTCCTGAGGAAATGGACGAAGCAATGGTCAAGGCGTGGAACGAACGGGTAAAGCCCACTGACAAGGTGTACCATTTGGGCGATGTTGTGATCAACCGTAAAGCATTAGCAATCATGCGTAGGCTTAACGGAGACAAAGTTTTAATTCGTGGTAATCACGATATCTTTAAAGATGAGGACTATCGTGCCCACTTTAGAGAACTTAGAGCTTATCACGTTATGAATGGCATGATCCTTAGCCATATTCCAGTCCATGCCGATAGCTTAGGACGTTTTGGTGTTAACATTCACGGACACTTACACGCAAATCGTGTACGTAAGGCTCGTGGCGTAGATGCTAAAAATGGCGAAGTTTTATACAGCGATGAAATTGATCCACGCTATCATTGCGTTTGTGTGGAACAAACTCCGGACTTTGCTCCAATTTTATTTGAAGATGTGTTAAAGCGCATTGAAGAAGAAGGCGGTGCAGTAGGATTCCGCAACGGAAACGGTCCTACAATGTAATATAGTAGTACAAAATAGGGCCTTTGGGCCCTATTTTTTTGGCTCATTGATCTATAGTCAACGGCATAAATACTAGAACTAATATTGCCCCGGAGTTATTAATTATGGCCTTACAAATCAGACGTGGACCGACAGCAGATCGAATGAGTTATACACCAGTTGTAGGTGAACTTATTTGGGATACATCAACGAATTCTTTATATATAGGAAACGGTATTACTCCTGGCGGATTGCCTGCAGGTACACTAGTCACAGAAGATGTGCAAGATATTACAGCGGCAATGCTGATTAACGGCACCCATCAAAATATTACATTTACCTATAATGATACAACAGGTAGAATAAATTCCACATTTGACCTTTCAACATTTAATGGAACTTTAACCGCCGACGGATTTATTGGTTCTCATTATGCTAATGATTCTACACTATTGTTAAATGCACTAACAGGTGCT
>Ga0114967_10005078_pt1 | contig 10482 bp, 10 predicted proteins | sample M_130628_MF_Meta_FD_92639 | JGI IMG/M metagenome (GOLD analysis project Ga0114967, IMG submission 92639) | Freshwater microbial communities from Lake Montjoie, Canada to study carbon cycling - M_130628_MF_MetaG | ecosystem: Environmental > Aquatic > Freshwater > Lake | place: Lake Montjoie... | reverse complement strand
TCAGCGAAATCAGCGATTTCTTCAAGCAAGCCATCGGGTAAATCTTGATGAACTCCACCGGGGCGGATGTAAGCGGCGTGCATACGAGATCCTGAAACTTTTTCATAAAATCCCATCATTTTTTCACGTTCTTCAAACATCCATAAAAGTGGAGTCATCGCGCCCACATCTAGAGCCTGAGTGGTTATCGCCATGATGTGATTTAAAATGCGAGTAATTTCCGAAAATAAAACGCGAATATATTGTGCGCGAAGTGGAATTTTACAGCCTAAAAGTTTTTCAACCGAAAGTGCGTAAGCGTGTTCTTGGCACATTGGCGATACATAATCCAAGCGGTCAAAATATGGCACAGCTTGAAGATAATTTTTATGTTCAATTAATTTTTCAGTTCCGCGATGAAGTAAGCCAATATGAGGATCGGCGCGGGTTACAACTTCGCCATCCATTTCCAAAACCAAACGCAAAACGCCGTGAGCAGCTGGGTGTTGCGGGCCGAAATTGATGGTCATGTTTTTATGTTCAGACTGAGTGGTCATGTTTTAGATTTTATTTTTCTTTGGGGGAATTGAGCGGCTTTTTAGAGGTCGATGTGCAAAAAAACAAATTAAAATTTTGTTAGGGTTTAAGGTTTGATTAAAAAAATTTTATTCGTGATTAATATAGATAGATCCTGAAACAAGTTCAGGATGACGGAGTTTTTGCTAATTTTCGTATTTCCCTCATTGTCATCCTGAACTTGTTTCAGGATCTATTCGACTTATAATTTTTGTATCAAATTTCCTTTAATAGAAATTTCTGATTTTATTCCCAAAACCAAAGGCAGCATATTTTTCGAATGCCCTAAACATTTCGATTTTTCTGCAAAAAGTGGAATCGATAATTTCTCCGCAAATTTTTTAATCGCAATTTCAATATTTTTTCTTTTCGGCGTTCCGTAAGGATTGGCTTCTAAAAAATTCCCCAACAAAATTGCTTGCGGATATTTTTTTTGCTCATTCATAATTTGCACCAGCTGCGAAAAATAACGATCAAGCCTTTCGCCATCTTCGCCTTCATCTTCGAGAAATAAAATTTTATCAGCAAAATCAATTTGGTTTTTAGTGCCAAATTGGCCGGCGAGAACGCTGATGCAGCCGCCTACAACAATTGCATTAATTGGTTTTTTCGCGGCAATGATTGTTTTTAAATTATATTTTAACTCAGATTTTTTACCGAAAATAAAATCAATAATTGCTTTAACCGACTTTGGAGAAACTTTATTTGATGCAATTTGAGCCAGCATTGGCGCAGCTACAACCTGCCAATTCCATTTTTCAATCAGCAAATTATTTAATGAGGAAATATCAGAAAATCCGATAAAAATTTTCGGTGTTTTTGGTTTTTTTAATTTTTCTAGAAATGGTAAAATTTCGGCGCTGCCGTAGCCGCCGCGAGCGCACCAGATTATTTTTGAATCAGGATTTTCAATTGCTCTTTTTAATTGTTCAAAACGTTTTTCTGCTGAAAAAGACGGAAATTCATGAGTCGCGGGCTTTTTCAAACTGATTTCTTTTCCTAAAAAAATATTTGGAACTAGTCCGATTTTTTTAATGAAATTTTTTATTTTTTCATTTTCGGCAAGAGTGCAAGCGGTTCCTGAAGTAACAATATCGACTAGGTCAGATTTTTTTAAATAAATTTTCATTGGTTTAAATATGGATAGATTCTGAAACAAGTCCAAAGTGACGGAATGGGTGTTGGCTTCAATCTTACAACATCGTCATCCTGAACTTGTTTCAGGATCTATCCCACACCATCAATTGAAATTTAAGTTTACAATTAGCCTCATGAATTTGTATTTTGCTTTCATAAAATCCAATTAAAAAATCTCATAATGACTAAAGAAAAAGTTATAATATTTGATACTACTTTGCGTGATGGCGAGCAAGCACCCGGTGCAACAATGAATTTGGAAGAAAAATTATTGATCGCAAAAACCCTCGAAAAAATGGGTGTTGATGTTATTGAAGCTGGTTTTCCTGCTGCTTCAAATGGTGATTTTGAAGCGGTAAATCGTATTGCCAAAGCTATTAAAAATTCCACGATTTGTGGACTTGCGCGCGCAAAAAAATCTGATATTGAAAGAGCGGCTCAAGCAGTAAAACCAGCGGCGCGTCCGCGAATTCATAGTTTTCTTGCGACCTCAAAAATCCACATGCAATATAAATTAAAAATGGATGAAGCGCAGGTTTTAAATGCGATTACGGAAAGCGTTTCTTTGGCGCGCAGCTTGTGTCCAGAAGTTGATTGGTCGCCGGAAGATGCGACGCGTTCAGAGCGTGATTTTTTATTTAAGGCAATTGAAACTGCGATTAAAGCTGGGGCGAATACCATCAACATTCCAGATACAGTTGGCTACACAACTCCTGAAGAATATTTTGATTTAATTTCGACCATAAAAAATAATGTTTCCAACATTGATAAAGCGATAATTTCAGCGCATTGTCATAATGATTTAGGAATGGCGGTTGCAAATTCTCTATCGGCGATGCGCGCCGGCGCAAGACAAATTGAATGCACAATTAACGGGATTGGCGAGCGCGCGGGAAATGCGGCTTTGGAAGAAATTGTGATGGCAATTAAAACGCGTCCTGATTTTTACAAAGTGGAAACCGGAATTGACAGCACGATGATTACGCGAATTTCGAAATTAGTTTCCAGTATTACCGGGTTTCATGTGCAATATAATAAGGCAATTGTTGGTGCAAATGCCTTTGCTCACGAAAGTGGAATTCATCAAGATGGCATTTTAAAAAATCGCGAAACCTATGAAATCATGACTCCAGAATCGGTGGGTTTGGAAAAATCTTCTTTGGTTCTTGGAAAATTATCGGGGCGCGCTGCTTTCAAGGATCGTTTAAAAGAAATTGGTTATGATTTAAATGAAGAATTGCTCAATGAAGCTTTCAGAAAATTCAAAGAATTAGCTGATAAGAAAAAAGAAATTCTTGATGAAGATATCGTGTCTTTGGTTGATGATTCGATCGTTAACGAAAAATCAAATTATCAACTTTTGAGTCTCGATGTAAAATGCGGTACCGAAGAAGAAGCTTCTGTTAAGGTTAAAATAAAAATTGACAATGAGGAGGTGGAAACTAGTTTCCGCTCCAAAGATGGACCGGTAGATGCGATTTTCAACGCGATCAGTAAAATTCTCCCACATAATGCTAGTCTTGAACTTTACCAAGTTCAGGCCGTTACGGAAGGAACTGACGCACAAGCTACTGTAGCCGTTAGGTTAAAACAAAATAATCGAATTTATAGTGCCAACGGTGCGGACACCGATGTTCTCACCGCTTCGGCAATTGCCTATATTAACTGCTTAGATAAGCTAAAAAATAACTAATCGACCAGATTTATGTTTTCAAAATTTTTCTCACTTTCGTCAAAAGATATCGCAATTGATTTGGGTACGGCAAATACACTAGTATATGTGCGCGGCCAAGGTGTGGTTCTTAACGAACCATCTGTTGTTGCAGTCCTTAATGAAAATGGAAAAATGATCCCATGCGCTTTCGGCAACACTGCCAAAATGATGTTGGGAAGAACTCCCGCCAAAATCGATGCCATTCGCCCCTTGAAAGACGGTGTTATCGCAGATTTCAAAGTTGCTGCAGAAATGATTAAACATTTTATCCGTGAAGTTAACCAAACTAAAAGTTGGTTAGGGCCTTTGGTTATTATTTGTGTTCCATCAGGCTCGACTCCAGTTGAAAGAAGGGCGATACAAGATGCCGCAGAAGGTGCTGGTGCGAATGAAGTTTATTTAATTGAAGAACCAATGGCTGCTGCAATTGGCGCGAATCTTCCTGTTACCGAACCTACGGGTTCAATGATTGTTGATATTGGTGGCGGTACAACCGAAGTTGGTATTTTGTCACTTGGTGGCATTGTTTACTCAAGATCTGTGCGCGTTGGTGGTGATAAAATGGATGAAGCAATTATTTCTTATATCAGACGTTACCACAATTTATTAATTGGCGAATCAACCGCAGAAAGAATTAAAAAAACTGTTGGCGCTGCCTGTCCCCCACAAGAAGGTGATGGAGCAACTATCGAAGTTAAAGGTCGCGATCTTTCAAACGGCATTCCAAAAGAAATGATTCTGACCGAACGTCAAATTGCTGAAAGCTTGATGGAGCCAGTTGAACAAATTATCGATGCAATCAAAGTTGCTTTAGAATGTACTCCACCGGAACTTTCTTCAGATATCGTTGAGCGCGGAATTGTTCTAAGCGGCGGCGGAGCCTTGCTTAAGAATTTAGATTATGTAGTTAGACAAGCAACCAGCTTGCCAGTTTTTGTTGCCGAAGACCCACTTCTTTGTGTTGTTAACGGTTGCGGAAAAGTTTTGGAAAATACCAAAATGTTCAGAGCAACTTTATTTAGACAAGACTAATTCATAAGCGGTTTTAATTCTTTAAATCGCACCAGAATTTATCGATGAAACAATATTTAAATTTCACAAAAACCAGCGCCAATTATAGCTTCAAGCACAGTTTTGATTTAGTTTTCAAAAAAATCGAAACTGTGCTTTTTAGCTTTTTATGCGTGATTCTTTTAATTGCCTCGAAGTTAAACAGTGATTTTTCCAAAGATTTATCTTTTGGATTTGTCAGCGTTTCAATGCCGATCGTTAAAGTTGTATCCTTCCCCTTTAATACTGTAATCAATCTTTTAACCGATTTCCACGAGCTGGTCGAAGCTAAAAAAGAAAATGAAACACTGAAAGTTGAGATGGCAAAACTTCGCACTTTTTACATCAAGTCGCTGAATGTTTATCAGGAAAATAAAGAGCTACATAATATCCTCAATTTTATCACCTCAAAAAGTTCTAATTTTAAAGCCGCCAGAATTATCGGCAGATCACATCAAATGTTTAAGCAGGAATTATATATCGATGCTGGCAAAAATCAGGATATCAAAGAAGGCAGTATTGTAACGGGCGATCATGGTGTGATTGGTAGAATTTCGGAAGTTGGTGAAAATAAATCGCGTTTGATTTTAGTAAGCGATCCAAGTTCGCGTATTCCGGTGATTAGTTCCAAAGCTAGAGCTAGAGGAATTCTAGCTGGAAATGGGAGCGGCTTGATGGAAGTTTTATATTTAGCAAAAAGCAAAGTTGTGGAAGAAGGTGATTGGATTTTTACTTCGGGCGATGGCGATACTTTGCCGCCGGGATTATTGATTGGCGTGGTGAAGAAAGTTGATAAGGATTACGTTGGTGTTGCGATGGTTGAAGATGTTAGTAACTCGGACATTGTTACGATAATGTCGTATTAAAAGTAAAAATGCTGGCGCATTTTTAAGAAATCGAGATCGCGGTGCTTAAGAGCGGTCTTAAGTACCTATTTACCAATCCGTCATCCTGAACTTGTTTCAGGATTTATTTCTCACCGCTTCGTTAAAAATTATTTATTTTCGATTTTTTTCATTTCCCGAATCATAAATGGCACTTGAAAAACTGTAAAAATCAGAGAGATCGGCATCATTCCAAAAACTTTAAACTGCACCCAAAAATCGGTAGAAAAGTTTCTCCAGATTAATTCATTTAGCAGCGCTAAAAACAAAAAGAAAAAGCCCCAACGCGCTGAAAGAGTAAGCCAAGCGCGATTGTTCATTTTAATTTGTTCACCCAAAATGTAAGATAAAAACGGCTTCTTCTTAAAATATCCGTAAAGTAAAATTACGGCAAAAATCACATTAATAATCGTTGGCTTCATCTTGATGAAAATATCATCTTTTAACAATATTGTCAGTCCGCCAAAAACTCCCAACGTAATTCCGGAAACCAAAGCGACTGTCGGAATTTTTCCGGTTAGGAAATAAGAAATAATCAAAGCAATAAAAGTTGTAGCAACCATATAAATCGTTGCCGTAACTAATGGATCAGGGGTTTTAGCTAATTTGTAAATAGCAAAAAAAACAATTAATGGCAAATAATCATAAAGAAATTTTGTCGTCGATTCTTTGGGTTTTTTCATCTAATTGCAGGAAAGTTGAGAGTTAGGATTTTTTGTAAAAGCTAGAAGTGTGACCTGATATTTTAAATCAGATTTATTTGAGTTTAAATATTCAGTTATTTTTGAATCATTAACTTGTGAGCCTTGTGGAATGTTGATATATCTACTTCCAGCCTGTTTCATGCCAATGATATTTTTTTCCAGCAACCAGTTAGACTTATTGCCGATTACTAAAATCTGGTTTTCTTTAAATTCAAGTTGCCTGCCGTCTTTCGTGTAAATTCCATAATTAATATATGCCGAATCGCCGCAGGAAATATTTTCACCAACACCTTCTTCCAAATCTTTAACCGAAACTTGTAAAGCCGGATTTGTTGCGGCCATTTTTTTTTCAGCTTCTTTTTCAGCTTCTTTTTCTTGGGCAATTTCACGCGCCAATTTCACGTTTTCAGCAATAAAAACTGTTTTTTCGCGCACTTCAGAAAAATCTTTTTTTATTTGCTCCGATGAAAAGCGATTAGCCAACGAACCCGGCTTTTCTTTATTGGCGAATAGTCCGTAATAAAGAATTGCAGATATGCCGATAATTTTTATTATAGGATTACGCAGCAGTTTAAAAATCATAACTTAAGAAATATTGATTAATCCTTGGCGCAGGATTGTAATTTTTTTATCAGAAATTTTAGCAACTGTAGAAGGTGTTTTTTCTTTAGAAATTCCGCCATCAATTAATAAAGCGAGTTTAGAATTTGTGAAATATTTTTTTACTTCGTCAGCGCTAATTGAGGCTTCGTGATTTGATTTGTTGGCGCTGGTTACCGCCAAAATACCATCAAATTTTTGTAGTAAGTTTTTTATAAATTTTTTTTCAACAAGACGAAATCCCAAAAATCTATCGTCATTCTGATTTAAATTTTCAGCTAAGATATTTTTAACATTTTCTTTGGTTTTAAGCACTAAAGTTAAGGCTCCGGGTAAAAATTCTTTAGCAACTTTTTTGGCTACTTCATCAAAATCAAAAATTTCTTCTGCGGTTTTTAAATCCTTCACAAAAATTGCGATTGGTTTTTTTGCATCACGGTTTTTGATTTCGTACAATGTATTTACAGCATCATAATTTCTAGCATCGGCGGCAATTCCGTAAACCGTATCGCTGGCAAAGGAAATTACCTTCCCTTGTCGCAAAAAATCACAAGCTAGTTCAGCCGCATTTAAATCGGATTCTTTAATAATTTTCATTAAGCATTGATTTTATTGGTTCAAAAGATTTGCGATGAAATTCACAAATTCCAAATTCACGAATTTTTTCAATATGAAATTTCGTGGCATAACCGGCATGTTTGTCAAAACCAAATGATGAATGTTTTTGGTGAATATTTCTCATAATTTCATCACGAGTTTCTTTGGCAATTATTGAGGCAGCTGCAATTGACAGACTTTTTTGATCACCCTTTATAATAGCCATCATCTCTTTGATTTTATCCTGTTTTGCGAAGGGAATAAAATTGCCATCAATCAAAATTAATTGCGGAAAAATGTCATATTTTTTCTGTAAATCAAGAAAAGCGCGATGCATCGCTAATTTTGTGGCCTGAAGAATATTTATTTCATCGATAATTTTTTCATCAACCACGCCAATTCCGAATTTGGCAATTCCAGATTTTTCTTTGATTAAAAGTTCAGCAAAAATCTTTTTTCGTAAAGGCTTTGAAAGCTTTTTTGAATCATTAATTGCACTGGGAAAATCACTTCGATTCAAAATCACGCAAGCAGCAACCACTGGCCCTGCAAGCGGGCCACGACCTGCTTCATCAATTCCGACTGCAATGAAATTGGGATAGTTGTTTTCGATTGAGAAATTTGGGGAAATTTCGGGTTGCATTTCTAAGTGAAATTAATTTAATGCTGAAGCACAGACTTTTTTTAAAGAAAAAGCAATTTCGAACCTTTCGTTTAAAAATTCCAATTCATTTTCTCATGTCATTTATTAATAAAAATTTTGGTGCTAAGCCGTCTTTGCTTAAACCAATCATAATTGTTATTGCCGTCCTACTTGTTGCTGGAGGGGCATACTCGTTCCTTGGTAAAAAATCAGGAGCCACATCTGATGAAAAAAAGGCTGATTCAGCAGAAGCAATTAATCCAAGCGGAATTGATAAAGATCAAAAAGTTAAAAAAGTTGAAGATGTTGAAGAAGTAGTTGCAAAATGGATTCAAGCCAATCCAAGGGCAATTATCGCTTCTGTTGCTAATATGCAAAAAGCTGAAATGGAAGGCAAAACCAAAGATGCTCAAAAAAATATCGCTACTAAAAAAGATGAGCTTTTCAACGACAAAAACTCACCGCAATATGCGCCAGCTGGTTACGATGTAACTGTTGTTGAATTTTTCGATTATGCTTGCGGCTATTGCAAAAAAGCTCAAGCAACTGTTGAGGAACTAATTAAAGAAGACAAAAAAGTTAGAATTGTTTATAAAGAATTCCCAATTCTTGGCCAAGCTTCTCAAGAAATGTCAACTATAGGAATTGCTGTTAACATGATTGATCCTTCTTCTTACAAAAAGTTTCATGATGGCATGATGAAATCAAGCGAAAGAGGCAAGGACGCAGCTTTGAAAGTTGCTAAAGCAGCTGGAGTTAACATCTCTAAACTTGAAGCGGCTTTGAAAAATGATTCAGCTAAAATTAATGAAATTTTACAATCAAATTTGAGTTTAGGTGGAACCATCGGAATTAATGGAACTCCTGGTTTTGTAATCGGTGAAGAATTGATTCCTGGAGCCTTCGAGATTGCAGCTTTCAAAGAAAAAATTGCCGCATCTCGCGCAGAAAAATAGTTTAATTTCTCTTTTCCGTCGCTCTGGCGGAAAAGAGAAACCCTTCTCTCATGAAAACCACAACCTCAAACTTTTCTTCCCCAGATTTTTCTACATTATCCAGCCAGCAAAAACAGGTTATTGACGCCTTTGAAGCCGGCAAAAATATTTTTGTCACTGGCGGCGCTGGAAGTGGTAAGTCTTATCTCTTAAACTTTTTAAAACGTAATTATGGCCATAATGGTCTTGATGTAACCGCTAGCACTGGAATTGCTGCGGTGAATATCGGCGGCTCGACAATTCATTCTTGGGCCGGAATTGGTTTGGCAAATTTGCCGATTGACCAGATTGTGGAAAATATTTTTAGCGGAAAATTCAGCAAAATAAGGCGCAGAATCAAGCGCGCACGCGCTTTGGCAATTGATGAAATTTCAATGATTTCGGCAGAAGTACTAGAAATTCTTGATCAAGTTTTTCGCCGCGTCCGCGAAAATAATGCGCCGATGGGCGGCATTCAAATATTGTTTTTTGGCGATTTTTTGCAGCTTCCGCCAATTAATCGCAATGGCAGTAATTTTAATTTCTGTTTTGAATCAGAAGCTTGGAAAAGGCTGAATCTGGAAATGTTTGAACTGGAAGAAATTTTCCGCCAAACTGATCAGAAATTTATCAAGATTCTTAATAATTTACGTTTTGGAAAACTTGATGAAAGTGACCGCGAAGCTTTAGAAGCAAGGCTTAACGCCAATGATGAAAATCTGGCGATTAAGCCGACAATTCTCACAACTCATAATGCCAAAGTTGAGAAAATAAATTTTGAAGAATTGAAAAAAATTCCCCGCGAAGAAATTTTACATGGCGCAGAATATTTTGGACAACCTGATCGTGTCGAATTTTTGAAGAAAAATTGTATCGCGCCGGAAACCTTGAAATTAAAGGTTGGAGCGCAGGTGATGATGATTAAAAATACTTATCAAAAAGAAGGAATAATTAACGGCTCTTTAGGAATTATTCGTAATTTTTCGCCGAAAAAACTTTATCCGATTGTAGAATTTGCTAATGGAAAAATTCTCACGATTGCGCCGGAAGAATGGCTGATTGAAAAATATGATGAAGAAAAAAGATTGGTTGTAACTGAAGCGGGCGTAAATCAAGTGCCGTTAATTCTGGCTTGGGCGATGACAATTCATAAATCTCAAGGATTAACTTTAGATAAAATTTCTTGCGATTTATCCGATGTTTTTAGTCCGGGACAAGCTTATGTAGCCTTGTCACGCGCCCGCAGCTTGGAAGGAATTTTTATTGAGTCGATCAATTTTAATCGCATTGTAACCAATCTTGAGGCGGTTAGTTTTTATAAAGGTTTGAAAAATTGAGATTGCAATTTTAGTCAAACCCGAGCGGACCCCGTCGTGAAGACGGGGTGACAAAATTTAGTTTGGCTGCTAAACTAAATAAGCTGTTAAATAAACTTTCACCCCGTCTTCACGACGGGGTCCGCTCGGGTTTGTAACTCATAAAAAATAAACAGAAAAAAAGTACCAAATAAAAATCAGTGTCATTACTAAAGTTTGTCACCCCGTCTTCACGACGGGGTCCGCTCGGGTTTGTAACTCATAAAAAATAAACAGAAAAAAAGTACCAAATAAAAATCAGTGTCATT
>Ga0114967_10005075_pt1 | contig 10486 bp, 11 predicted proteins | sample M_130628_MF_Meta_FD_92639 | JGI IMG/M metagenome (GOLD analysis project Ga0114967, IMG submission 92639) | Freshwater microbial communities from Lake Montjoie, Canada to study carbon cycling - M_130628_MF_MetaG | ecosystem: Environmental > Aquatic > Freshwater > Lake | place: Lake Montjoie... | reverse complement strand
AACCTCAAATTAAAACTTTCCCACAGCCCTAGCAGGGCTAAACCATTTTAAAAAGAAACACCGAAGACAACGTCCTTGCCCCAGAGCGGGCAAAACAGCTTCATGTTAAATCAAAAAATACTTTTTTTCACAAAAACTAATTTCAACTAATTATGGCCGACACTTATACTCAAATCTACTATCATGTTGTTTTCGCCGTAAGAAACCGAAAATCTATGATTACAAATGACATAAAAGAGGATTTGTATAAATACATTTCAGGGATTGTAAATAATCAAAAGCAAAACCTACTGATCATAAATGGGATGCCTGATCATGTTCACATTTTGTTGAATTGCAGACCAGATGTGAATCTTTCTAACAGTGTTAAAGAAATCAAAGAACATTCAACAAAATATTTGAACAATGAAAAGATGCTTGGGGGAAAATTTTACTGGCAAGCAGGATTTTGGGCGTTTTCGGTTTCTAAAAGAGATTTAGATATGATTATAAATTACATCAAGAAACAAGAGGTTCATCATCAAAAGAGCTCCTTCAAAAATGAATATATTCAAATTTTAAAAGAAAATGAGATTGAATTCAAGGAACAATATCTTTTTGATTTTGAATTGCAATGATTGGGATGAAATTGTTTTGCCCACGCTGGGGCAACAAAACGAAAAAAAACATATTTTTTTCTGGGAATATTTAGCCTCTCTGAGGCTATTTGTTTTGAAAAAAAGAGAAAATATCAACAGCCACGGCTACGCTAAACAATTTAAAAACAAGAAGAATACATACCGTTTACTTTCTCCAGCGTGGACAACAAGTTACTCAAACTTACGTGAATCCTTCTATGCTTCCAAAAATTTCTTCAAACCTTCTACAATCACGATTTCATTCACGTCAATTCCTTTCAATTCTGATAAATAGTACGATGCCCAGTCAACGATATTGATAAAGTAAATCGAGCGTTCGGCGACTGAATTTCCTTTGGCTTTTAAGGTGTAAACGAAATCAGTTCTGGTTTCTAGGTAATCTTTGGTAAACTGCATGCGTTTCATGTTTTGTGCATGTTCGTCAGTTGTTTCGAAAAATAAAGCTCCGAAACGATTGTCACCGCCGCCCCAAGCAACTAATTCGTTGTGGTTCATCTCAGGCAAAACGTGTTGCCAACAAAGTAATTTTCCATTTTCATTGAATTGTTGTTTGGCGCGAATTGCGACCGCTTCATAAGCGCTTGTTGCATAAATAGCGATTACTTTATCTTTCAAAAAAGCCGCTAAATTTTGTGCTTCTGCATGAATTACTTTTTCTTCAGCAACAATCAATCTTCGTCCCATTTCGACAGATTCAAGAACATTTCCTTGAATGAATTCAAGCTGAAAAAACAAGTTTAGAATTTGAATCAATGAAAAAGCAACTGCTGCTCGAGGCTGATTTCCGCTCGGAACTATTGCGCAGTCAAATCCTTTTTCTTTGCAAAAAGCTGCCAATTTTCCACCGGAGCAAACACCCACAATGTGCGCGCCTTTAGCGTAAGCTTTTTGAATTGTTTCCAAAGATTCTTCCGTATTTCCAGAATAAGATGAACCGATAACCAAAGAATTTTCATTCACAAAATGCGGCAAATAATAATCTTGCAAGAAAATCACGGGAATTTTCAATTCATCTTGCGTCCATTGCACAGCTAATTTCGCCCCAATTCCAGAACCGCCCATCCCGCAAATTACAATGTTCTGGATTGCATTTGCAGGTTTTTGGTATTTCATTTCAGAAGCGATTTGAAAAGCTTCAGTAATATTTGCCGGAAATTGAGTGATAAGTTTATGCATGGTGTATGTAATTTTTTCCGCAAAGTTAAGGATTACTGAATAAAATGGAATCACTCTATTTTGAAAATCAATGAGCGTGCAAATTTGTTTACCTTTGTCCCTCAAACCATAGACAATGAAATCAAGAAAAGCGTCAGAAACATTAGCCATCACCACGAGAATTGTTTTACCAAACGACACCAATACTTTAGGAAATTTATTTGGAGGTCAATTGCTGGCATGGATGGATGTAATCGCCAGCGTTTCAGCGCACAGACATTCTCGTCGAGTTGTGGTGACTGCTTCGGTAAACAATGTTTCGTTTCGCGAACCAATCGGACATTCTTCAATCGTAACTTTAGAAGCGAAAGTTTCGCGCGCGTTTAGTTCTTCAATGGAAGTTTTTGTGGATGTTTTTGTAGAAGACCCTGTTACTGGAAAAACCAGAAAATCAAACGAAGCGATATATACTTTCGTTGCAGTGGATCAAAATGGCGGACCGATTCAAGTGCCAGAACTAGTTCCTGAAACGGAAGAAGAAAAATCAAGATTTGACGGCGCAATGCGCAGAAAAGAATTGAGTTTGATTTTGGCTGGAAAAATGAAACCGAGCGACGCCAAAGAATTACGTGCTTTGTTTAATGAAGAATAGCTGCGGAGCTTAATTTCAAATTCACATCTTCTGCAATTTTTTCTGCGTTTTGCAAATTCATGCAATTAAAATGCTTTTTCGGGCAAGTTTTAAATCCAATTTTAGAGCAAGGTCTGCATTTTAAATCAGCCACTTCGTGGATGGAAAAACCATTTTCGTTTGCTGGAAAATAAGGATACATTCCCAAGGCTGGAACGGTATTTCCCCAAACACTTACAATCGGAATTTGAAATGCAGATGCGATGTGCATCAAGCCCGTGTCATGCGTCAATAAAACCGCTGATTGTTTGACAATACTCGCTGATTGGCGCAATGAAAATTTCCCACAAGCGTTTATAATTTGTTGATTTGGAAGCATTTTAATGATGTTTCCAGCAGTTTCGTTATCCATTTCACCGCCTGCTAAAACAATTGGATATTCAATTTTCGAAACCACTTCAATCATTTTTGAAATAGGCATTCTTTTGGTGGCAGATTGAGCGCCGATGGCAATAGCAACAAATTTTTTGCTTTCAACTCCAAGCGAAGCAACATCAATTTCGTCTCCAGATTGAAAGAAGAAATCGCAAGGAAGGTTGTCGTTTACAACATGTAATTTTTCAACTGCTTTAAAATACCTTTCAACCACGTGAAGATTGGTTTTCATGGTTTTTTTGAACTTCACCAATAACCATTTTTCAATATGCAATTTTGGAAAACTAGCATGTGCAACACCAAGTTTATGAACCAAACTTTTGCTTCTGATATTGTTGTGTAAATCAACTAAAAAATCAAACTTTTCTGCTTTTAGTGGCAAAATAAGTTCGTCGATTGATTTCTCAATGGACCAAGTTTTGTTGACGAAAGGATTTGTTGCAACGATGCTTTCAAAAGATTTTTTGGTAATAAAATGAATTTCCGCATTAGGAATTTGTTGGTGTATGCATCTGACAACAGGAGAAGTCAACACAATATCTCCTATAGAACTAAAACGCACCACTAAAATCTTCATAAATTCAAAGGTAATAGAATATTTGAAACAAAAAAAGGCGTGCATCAAATGATACACACCTTTCAAAAAATGATTGAGAATATTATTCTTTAATCAATTTCAATACTTCAGTTCCTTTGTTGTGATTTACAGTAACAAAGTATAAACCATTGTTTAATCCTTCTAAATTCATTTCCAAAGAAGCACCTTCAAACGTATTGTATGTTTTAACGGTTTTTCCTTCAGCATTTGTCAAAGTAATGTTATTTTGACCTGTCAAACCATCGATAACCACTTTGTTTTTAGTTGGGTTAGGGAATAATTTGAACATTGAATTTGTGTTTTCTTCAATGCCAACAGAACAGCTAGAAACAACAATTTTGTAATAATCAACCGTAAATGTTTGAGCAGTTGGAAGACCACCAACATAGGCACTAACGTTGAAAACTAATGTGTAAGTTCCAAGCGCTGTTGGGGTACCTGTAATAATCGCACAACCCGTTGTTCCTCCTAAATAGGTGCAATTATTTCCATTGCAAGCAAAAGTTAACCCTGGAGGCAAACCTGTTACATTGTCCAAAACGATGCTGTCCATAGCTAAAGTTGTGCAAGGAAATGGTGCAGGCAAAACTTGCGCACAAGTATCTACTGGCACAACGTTTGTAATTAATTGCGTGTAAGCCTGGCCAAGGCATGCTGGAGAAAAATTTGTTGCACTGTCAGGATAGATTCCTGCTTGCGTGTACTGGCCATCTGGCGTGCATTGAGCATTCAAATTCAAAGCTCCAAAAAATGCTACCGAAGCGAAAAGTAATAATTTTTTCATAGTTATTCGTTTATTGTTTTAAGAGGTAAAAATAAACAAAAAATACAAATTTTAAATATTCACTCATTTTTTTTGTTTTACCGCTATAAAGCCATTCAAAGTTAAGCCAATTTATACCTTTTCCCCGGAAGGGATTTCACTAATCCTAAAAATTCAAGATTTAAAAGTAAGCCACTCATTGTCCCGGTTGTAACACCAATCTTTAATGTTAAAAAATCTATACTCGCAATTTCCTTGTCTTTTAAAAAGAGTACTATTTCTTTTTCTTCTTCATTCAAATCGTCTAAAAATAAATTCTTTTGAATCGGAACCGGAGTTTTAGCATTTTCCCAATCCATGATTCTAAAAAAATCCTTGCTTTTTGTTATCAGATGCGCTCGATCTTGTTGAATCAGATAATTACACCCTGCAGAATATTCTTTAAAAATATCCCCTGGAAAAGCGAAAACATCTCGGCTGTAATCGTTTGCCAGTTCCGCTGTAATCAAAGAACCTCCTTTTGCACCGCTTTCAATGACGATTGTGGCATCGCACATGCCAGCAACAATTCTATTTCTCATCGGAAAATTCATTCTATCAGGATCCGTTCCTGGGAGAAATTCCGTTAAAATGCCTCCGTTTTTCTGCATTTGCAAAGCCGTGTTTTTGTGAATTGAAGGATACATTCTGTCTAATCCATGACCCAAAACACCTATGGTTTCTATGCCATATTTTACGCAAAGTTGATGCACATAAATGTCAATTCCATAAGCTAATCCGCTTACAACGACAATATTTTTACCAATAAAAGAAGCTATTAATTCATCACAAATGGTTCTTCCATAATCAGATGCGTTTCTTGTTCCAACAATCGCCACAGTTTTAGTCGAATTGAAATTCATTTCACCTTTGCCATAAAGAATCAAAGGCGCATCGTCGCATTGATTTAAGCGATATGGAAATTCTGGAGATTGATAAAAATAACTTTTAATGGAGTTTTTAACAAAATATTCAACGTAAGGTTCGGCCATTTTTAGCGCTTCTTCACGGTTGATTTGAGACAAAGTTACTTGTCCTAAACCTTTAATTTTAAATAAATTGTGTATTTTTTCTTCGAAAAATGATTCGACACTATCCACGTGAGAAAGAATGTTTCTGATTCTTTTTTTTCCAACTTTATTCAATAAAGTGAGTGCAATTTGTTGTTGTAAATCGGTATAATTCAAAATAATTGGTATTTTCGGCAGACTAAAGTTAAGCAAAAAACCCTATGAAACAAATATTACTCTTAATTTTTATTCCTGTATTTTGCTATGGACAAGATATTAAAGGAAAAGTTGTCGATAATGCGAGCAATCAGGGCGTCCCGGGGGCTAAATTGCAAACTTCCGAAGGAAAAAAAGCCACCGCAAATTCAGATGGAATTTTTAGCATTCCAGTCAATCAACTGCCTATTAAATTGATTATTTCAGCAGAAACTTTCGTCAATGATACTATTAATGTTACTTCCTCTGAATTTATCACGGTAAAATTAAGCCCAGAAGTTGTTGAAATCAGCACTTTGGTGGTTACAGCTGCACGAAGAGGTCAGCGCGTTGAAGAAGTTCCTATTTCGATGGAAGTTTTGAAACCTACTTTGATTGATAACAAGGGAATTACAGATTTAGAACAAGCTGTCGACCAAAGCCCCGGTGTTTATGCCATGGACGGTCAAGTCAGCATTCGCGGAGGAAGTGGTTATTCTTATGGCGCAGGAAGTCGCGTTCTTCTGCTTTGGAATGATGTTCCAATTCTTTCAGGAGATGCCGGTGACGCTAAATGGAATGCAGTGCCGATGGAGATTTCTTCACGAATAGAGGTAATTAAAGGGGCATCTTCTGTTTTGTATGGAAGTGGCGCGTTGAATGGAATTATCGCGGTGACTGAAAGAGACCCTCCAAAAAAAGCAGAATTGAAAGTAAAACTTCAATCAGGAATTTACGATGATGCCAAAAGAGCAAGTTTAAATTGGCGTTCAAAAAATCCTACTTTTCAATTGGCAGAAGTTTCTTACGGCAAAATGTATTCTAAATTTGGTTATAATATCTCCATGACTGGTTTCACTAATAAAGGCTACAGAGATGGAGAAACAGAATCTAGAGGAAGAGTAAGTGGCTCTTTTTTATACAAACCTGAAAAAGTGAAAAGATTGAAAATGGGAATTGGATATTCTTTTCATTACCAAAAAGTCGGTTCTTTTATTGTGTGGGAAAGCGATTCTTTGGCCTACACGCCTCAAGGAGGAAGTGATATCAATGTGCCTGGTTCTTCATTATCAATCACCAAAGGAACAAGAATCAACATTGACCCTTATTTGAAATACGTCACAATAAGAGGAAATAAGCACAACTTGAGAACTAGAATGTATCGTGTGGTGAATGAAAGTTTCACGAATTCTGGTCAAAACTCTGTTGCAACGAATTATTATGCGGATTACAATTACCAAAAAACGTGGAAAAAAACATGGTTTTTAACCACTGGAGCAACTGCTTTCACTTCTGTTGTAAACTCTGCATTGTATGGCGATCATAAGTCAAACAACTATTCTGGTTACGCTCAATTGGAAAAGAAATACAAGAAATTAGATCTCACAGCAGGTTTTCGATTTGAATATTTTGACCAAGATGGCAAAAAAGGCGATTCAGATTATTATTTTAAAAATAACGGAGGAGACACAACCGGTAAAATTCCTGTTTTCCCGATTTTAAGAACGGCAGTTCATTATGAATTATTCAAATATACGCACCTGAGAGCATCTTTTGGTCAAGGAGTACGTTATCCTGCAATTGCAGAAAGATACGCCCAAACATCTGTAGGAAGTTTGAACGTTTTCCCAAATCCTAATCTAAAAAGAGAAACAGGTTGGGCTGTGGAAGTTGGTATCAAACAAGGCGTAAAAATTGGAGAAAACTGGAAAGGATTGCTAGATGTTGCGGGCTTCATCAATCAATATGACAACATGATGGAATTCACTTTTGGAATTTACAATCCTGCAAATATTCAAATTAGTTTGAATCCAAACGACCCAGGCTATTTAAATAAATGGATTGGATTTAGAGCGTCAAATGCTGAAAAAGCGAGAATTAGTGGGATTGAAGGTTCTTTTAGCAGTGAAGGTAAAATTGGAAATGTTGAATTGAGATCTTTGATTGGTTATACCTATATGAATCCGGTGAGCATGAACAATGATAAAATTTACCGTGGAACATTTTCTGATACCGTGGGCAATTTGTTAAAATACCGTTTCAAACATTTGGCAAAAGCTGATATTGAAGCTGTTTACAAAGGATTCAGTTTAGGTTTTTCAGCAAGATATAATAGCTTCATGAAAAATATTGACCGCGTTTTTGAAGACGAAGTGATACCAACAACTGGAATCTACATTTTACCAGGTTTGAAAAAATACAGACAAGAACACAACGGCGGTAATTTGGTTTTTGATGCCAGAATTGGTTATGAAATCAATGATAATTACCGCATTGGATTTGTTGTAAACAACTTCTTGAATACTGAATACATGGGTCGACCTGGAGATATTCAAGCGCCTAGAAATTTCATTTTGCAGATTCAAGCCAAAATATAAATTGTACAAATCAATCAATTTTTTAAAACTGTCAATTTCTGCATGAAGTTGACAGTTTTTTTATGCCATTTAATTTCTAATTTAGCAGAGAAATCAAAACAACACCAAATTGAAAGTTTTAGGCATCATACCAGCAAGATACGGTTCATCTCGATTTCCGGGAAAACCATTGATAGATTTGAAAGGCAAAACCATGATTCAACGCGTTTATGAAGGGGCAAAAAAATCAACACTGCTTTCAGATGTGATTGTGGCCACCGACGATGAAAGAATTGTTGACGCCGTAAAATCTTTCGGAGGAAAAGTAATGCTGACCAAAGATTCGCATCCAAGTGGAACAGATCGATGCGGAGAAATCGCGGCACATTTTGAGGATATTGATGTTGTAATCAACATTCAAGGCGACGAACCTCTGGTCGATTTTAGACAACTTGATGCTTTGATAAAAGCATTTGAAGACACAAATATTCAAATTGCTACCTTAGGAATTAGAGATATCGACATGGAGGCGATTTTGAATCCCAATCGGATCAAAGTGGTTGTGAACAATGAAAATCAAGCCTTGTATTTTTCACGCAGTCCGATTCCTAATTTTGCGCATTCAAAGGAAAATCCTTTGACTCAATATCCCTATTTGCGCCACATTGGATTGTATGCATATCGCGCGCATACTTTAAAAAAAATCATTCAATTAGCGCCAACCGCTTTGGAACAAATTGAATCCTTAGAGCAACTGCGTTGGTTGTATTGCGGATTTGCGATTAAAGTGGTAGAAACAAACATCGAAACGCCTAATATCGACGTGCCAGAAGATGTTGCAAAAGTACTGCATTTTATAGTTGAATAAGTTTATAAATAATTGAAAATTCTATTTTTCATCAGTTTCAAAAATCTAAATTCAATGAAACGCTATGAATATTCAAAAAATGACGGTCAATATTCATTTACGTGCCTCTAATTGAATCATTACTCTACATTTGTAAATGAAATAAGGAGATAAAATCAGGTTATTGTTTTAGTCTTGGTTTCGCAAAGTAAATAATGTGACGCAACTGCTTTGGAGAGGCAGTTTTCATTTTCTAGTTTGATTTAAGAGTATAGTAGTTCTTATGTCATATTATTTACCCGAAGCCGTGAATTTATTCAAAGCTTTAATTGGTAACCTGATTTTTTAAATTTAAAATCACAGTTTAATAATAACAAATGGGGCTTTCTGAACAGAAGGTCCTTTTTGATTTGAGGCCTTCAAAACGACTCAAAATCTTGAATTTTATAAAAAAATCAAAAAAAATCAGGTTTAATGCACTTTTTATTAGTTCAATTCGTGTTTTCATTTATTTTTGCCAAACCAAATAGCAAACGATGGATAGCAATGAATATCAATTAGTAGAAAAAGAACAGGTTCATGCCTTTCATTTTCCTCAAGAAGACATCTTAAAAAGTGAATCAGCTCAAAAAGAAAGACGTGCTTCAATAGACCGCGCTATTTCCTTGGGAAATTTAGAACACCAAAAAGTGAAAATCTATTTCGCTGACGATCAAGGCAAAAAAAAAGTAGACACTACCATCTGGGCTGTTACTGATAAAGCAATTGTACTGAAACAAAATACAGTATTACCAATTCATAGAATACTTAAATTAGAAATATAAAAGGTTGTTATGACAAAGAAACGTGCCATTGTAAGTTATGAGAAACTCACAATCGATCAAAAAAAGCAGTTATTGGTTGCTTTTCCTGATGGATTTGCAGAGGGAATGACTCAAATCAAGACACCAACAGGAGAAACTTTAGATGCTTTACTTTGGGAAACTGAAGAAGTCATCTATTTGGTTAAACTGAAGAAACAATTAGGAAAGCCCGTAAAAGCGCCAATTGATGACGACGAAGAAGTGGATGAGGAGGATTTTGAAGATGACATTCCAGATGATGTCAAAGAAGACGAAACCGAAACCGAAGACGATGATGTGGAAGACAACTACGATGTAGCTGATGAAACTGAAGAGGAAGAAGCCGACGAAGAGGGAAAATAAAGATTTAAAGGTTGATTTGAGCGAAACAGGTCAACCGTTTTTGTTGTATTTCAACCTTTCTAAAAATGGAAAAATTGCGTATCCCAAAAATTTATCGTTACTTCGCAGTCGTAAATGAAAGCCAATTTAATATTCATCAAGGCTTTCTACAATGATTATATGACCTTTGAAGATTTAGAAGTAAGTGCACCAATCCTTTCTGCACTCAAAAAAGAAGGATACACAAACCCAACTCCAATTCAAGAAAAATCAATTCCTATTATTTTAAGAGGCGAAGATTTATTGGCGTGTGCGCAAACAGGAACGGGGAAAACCGCAGCCTTTTCTGTGCCGATTTTGCAATTATTATCTGAAAATATTCAACACGGAAACAAACGCAAAATTCGCGCGTTGATAGTCACTCCAACTAGAGAATTAGCGATTCAGATTGGCGAAAGTTTGACCGGTTATGGTGCGGATTTAGCCCTGAGAAATACCGTTATTTTTGGTGGCGTTTCTCAATTGGCACAGGTAAATAGACTGAAAAGTGGTATCGATATTTTGGTTGCTACGCCGGGTAGATTGCTAGATTTAATCGCTCAAGGTGAAATTTCTTTGCAGCATGTGGAGATTT
>Ga0114967_10005074_pt1 | contig 10486 bp, 8 predicted proteins | sample M_130628_MF_Meta_FD_92639 | JGI IMG/M metagenome (GOLD analysis project Ga0114967, IMG submission 92639) | Freshwater microbial communities from Lake Montjoie, Canada to study carbon cycling - M_130628_MF_MetaG | ecosystem: Environmental > Aquatic > Freshwater > Lake | place: Lake Montjoie... | reverse complement strand
CTCCGTCACGAAGAAGAACGAAGGCGACCCGTCCGCGGCAGGATACACGATGTTATTCCCGAAGCTGTTGCCGGTGCCATATTGCAGGAAGATCTCGGAGGCGAAGACATCCTGCGTGCCATTGCGGTAAAGCAGATTATGGTAGAAACGGCACCCGTCCACCCGGCCGTTCCCAGCCCCTTCCCCCCCCACCACGATGGCATTGAAGCGGTTGTTCCGTAAAATATTATTCCTCACCACCACGCCATCGGTAGTCACTCCAAAATTCTCCGATCCCACCTCGATGCCAAAATCCGAATTCTCCACCCGGCAGTGCTCAATGGTGATGAGCCGTCCACCATCCACGTAGATTCCGGCCCCGGAGATGTTGATGGCATTGATGATATTGGAAACGCGGCAGCCCTGCACCAACCCATTGCGCGCCACCTTTCCGGCGGCTGGCTCCACCGGAAAACCCGGCTCCCCGCCGATCATGTCCAGCCCGATGTTATTGCAGTCCCGGATTATACAATCCTTCACGGTGAAGCCGTCGACATTTCCATTGAGCACCAAGGCTTCACTGGGCGACGGGTCGCAATTGGCTACTTCGCAGCCTTCCAGGGTGATCCCGGTGATCGGGTTCATGCTGCTCATGCCATACACTGTGATCCCCATGGCATTTTGGCCCCGGATGTCGTGGATGTAACACCCCCGCACGGTGATCCGTGCCACGCTGCCGCTGCCCCGGCACAGAATCCGGATCCCGGAGGCATCATTCACATTCAGAAAATTACGGATCTCAAAGCCCTCCAGCACTAAATCCGAGGCGCGTGGTTTGGCATTGGTCGCCCGGACGAAAATCAGCCCGTCATTCGCCCCGCTGGTGCCCGTTCCATCGATCACCACGGAGCCTGCCGCCCCATCTGCCCGGTAGGTGATGGGCACGGCGGGCGCTCCGTTCCCGGCATTGGGCGGGGTGCCGGAGGCGGTGATCTCATATTTTCCGGGATAAATCCCCGGCTGCACCAGAACCAGATCGCCTGGCAGGGCGGCAGAGAAGGCTTTCGTGAGGGACCAGGGCTGTTGCAGCGTGGCCCCTTCACCGCTGGAGCTGCCTCCAGGGGTCACATAGCGGGTCAGGGCCTGGCAGGGCAGCACAGACACCCCAAAAACGGATAAAACAAAAGACAGACAGGAAATCTTCATAGGGAAATTCCCGGCGATCATGGCACACACCATGAATTTATCCACCGGCAGTTGAATCACGGAAAGACCGCGCCTTTTGCCCTAATCTCCACTGTCCAAGCCCCCCGTAGGGAAGCCGTCCTTCTCCATTTTTTGATACATCGCCGTCACGTCCTCCACGCCTTCCCAGACTTCCCTGGTCAGGAAAACCGGGGCCTTGGCCTGCACCGCCAGCGCGATGCTATCGCTGGGCCGGGCATCAATCTCCACGATTTTCCGTTCATACAGCTCATTCTCCGCCGCGAGGAAGAGCCTGGCGTAATAAACCCCATCCGCAAAATGATTGATCACCACCCGGTCCACCTTGGCTCCCAGGCCTGCGAGGATGAAGCCGATCAATTCATGGGTCTGCGGCCGTTCCCGGGCCTCCTGGCGCATCGCCATGCTGATAGCCATCCCCACCGAGTGGTCAATGTAAATCACAAAGATCTTTTTTGCATTCCCCATGAATACGGCACACCCGCCGCTGGTGGGCAGCACGGCTTTGACTTCGATCTCGACAACTGGGTGGGCTTTGGCCATGAACTTTCCCTTCCGTAACAAAATTGTCCTGTCGTGGCAATGGTGAATCCTTGCTTTTGCAGCAGCGCCATCGGCCACAGAATTTCGCCTCATTATTCCTTCATCAGTTCAGCCGCCACTTCCGGATTGGCGCGCAGCGCATTGTATTGCTCGTCCACCAGACTGCCTGCTGAGTGGATGCTTTCGATCGCCTTCAGGACGAAGGCCCCGGTGCGTGGAGGGTTGGCGAAAAAATTGCGGATCATCGCGCCAAACGAATCCATGCTGTCGAGAAGCCGCCTGGTTTCCGGGTGCATGATCGGCCGCAGCCGCTTCAGGCGGTAAATTGAATCTCCAATGCCGTCCTTTTTGATCCCGGAGAGGTTCATTTCCTTGGCGCTGGTTTTGATCGCGGCGAGAACTTCATGCGCTTCCCGGTCGATTACCTCAATCGATCCACTCAGGCTGAGCGTTTGCTTGCCCCGTCCCTCGGCATAATCCAGCAGGAGGGAGGCGGACAAATGATGGGGAGCTGCCGCCGTCACCTTCCTCAATTGAGCGGTCACGGCGGGCATTTTCACCCAGGCACCCACTTTGTCCTTGGCAGGAGCGGCCTTGATGATCTTGTCAAACTCGGTCAATGCCGTCGCCAGCCCGGCAGGCCGGGTCGTCAGGGCCAGATCCCGCGCCTGATCGAACTCCTTCAGGCTAAAAAGGTTGATCGCCAGAAAAGCCGAGGGGCCTTCCGTCAGCAGCAAATCACGCACGGCCCGCTCATTGGCGGCCGGGATGCCGATAATCCGGCATTTCTGGGTAATCGCCCCCCGAAGTTTTGCCGGCACGCCGCCAACCGGCTGCACAGAGCCATCGGCATTCAGATCTCCCGTCACGGCCACTGCAGTATCCCAGACCAGTCCGGTGAAGAGTCCCTCCAATAACAGGGCACAGGCCACCGCCGCCGAGGGCCCATCCTTCCCGGTATATTTGTCCGCAAAAGACACCGCGATATCGTAGCCCGTGGGCCATTTCCCCTGCCGGACGGTCTGGAATTTCCTGACCTCCTCGAGCGCTTTGGTCATCTGCGGGCCGGTTTCCTGATTGAATGCCAGGGAAGAATCCTTGCGGCGCGCCGGCACCGCCACGGCGTTCATTTGAGAGGTAGCCCCAGCCATCTTGCCCCCATCGAGCACCATCACCAGCAGTCCATTGATCCGGCTGGTGCGGCTCTTCAAGCCTGCAGGTTCAGCAGCGCCCGTCTCCACCGCACCGTCCGCAGGATGATCTTCCGCACTGGATCCATGATCAGCGGAAGAGGTGGGCTCTGATTCATCCACCACGCCGCCGGGCAGAAACTCCGAGGCATCGTTGAACAGCCCCCGGCGCACCTGGCCCCCCTTCCATGTTTTACCCCCACTGCTTAACTCAAACCGTTTCGATCCCATCTCCCGCTTCACCTCCGCAGGGGCCGTCCCCCATTGGGAAATGACCAGACCTTGCCCCGGAATGGTCCGCCAGGCCGCATCCACCCGCGTCTTGCCCGTGTCGTCCATCCAGCAGCATTGCGTCGGCGTCTCAAAACGCAGCCAGCGCTTCACCGGTCCCTCCACCGCCCAGATCGTGCCAACCAGTTGATCCCATGGAGCCTCCGATCTGAACATGGCCGATGGCAGGGCCTGAAATACCTTGATGACCATTTTGGATTTGGCATCAGCCTGTCCGGATACAATCACATAGTTAAAATCCGGGGAAAACTCTGCCTTCAGTTTGAAGGGAGGCAATTCCGTGCCGGGCTGCCCGGGAGCGCCGGACAAGGTGACGCTCTGGGGCGTGGCCCACTCGATACGCCGGGCTGGCTTTAGGATGATTTCCTCGTCCTTCCCTGGCTTGCCCTGGACCTGAGTGGCTGCACTGGATAATTTAAAGCAAAGCTGCTCCGAGGCATCCAACCGGCGGAAGACTTTTCCCACGATGCTCACTTCTCCGGGCGGCTTGGGGGATCCCTTCTGGAACAATACAGGAGCCACCGCTTTGGAGCTGGCCATGAGGCACTTGGAAACGGGAGTGCCATTGGTTTCGCCAGCGATCCAGCCCCCCCAGAACTGGGTGATGGGCGGCCCTTCCGACCTTTTGGCGACCAACTTCAACTGCCCCACGCTGGGCAATAACTGAGAGGGCCCACCGGTTTCGGTAATTTCCAGGGTGGTGGCTTCGCCGTTGGCCGCTCCGCCGATGAAACAACGGTCAAAGGTGCAGTTGGTGCACTTTTTCACCACATCCGCCGGGACATAGCAGCCTTCAAAATGGCAATCCCTGATCGTGACTGGAACCGAAGTGCCCCCGAGCCAGGGCAGTTGGCAATCCTTGAAGTGGCAGCGCACCAGATCCCAGGATTGTTTGCCATTCCAGATTTTGCCCCCGAACGAGCCGGTAATGCCGCAGTCTTCCAACACCATGGTGCCACCGGGAGCGGTGGCCTTGCTCTCCGTCACATGAAAGTGCGTCAGCAGGGAATTTTTCACGGTAAGCCGCCCGCCGGAGCCCATCCGGAAAATGACCTTGCTGACTTCTGCGCCATTGATATCCACCACGCTGGATCCCGCCTCCACGACATAGCCGGTCAGGGAAGCACCGGGTGCCACCACAAACTGACTGATGCCTTCCGCGTCCGGGGCCAAGATGCCGTCGGCCTCCTCGCTGTTCAAATCCTTCTGCCCCGCATCCTTCGCGGCGGACTCAATCTCACTCCACTCCTTCACCGTCTTCCCCTGACGCACCACAGGCTCCCAGCTCCCCAGCACCTGCCCCCCTGCGATCAGCACCACTCCCGTCCAGGCCGATGGCCCCGCAGCGGCAGCTGATGGAACTTTACCAAATGACACCAACACCATCAGCAGACTGTAAAATCCATTTTTCATGTTTTCAAAGACAGAATGGAGGTCCATAGACCATACTATCATTACCCACAAGATAAATGTTGTCAAAAGTTTACCCGGAAAAACGACTCCTCCTTCCAGCGGAAAACGGGGCGCAATGATGCCAGCCTTGTCTCCGGGTCCGATCCCCGCTACGATTCCGGAATATTCCCTCCTGCCTGTTCCATGCGCGCCCTCCTTCTCCTGCCTATCCTTTTCCTGTCATCCTGCGGCAATCTGCAAAACCTCGCCGCCAAAGCCCGGGCCAAGCGGCAGCAAAAGGCCATGGAAAAACTCACGGAAACCTCCAGCAGGGAAGCTTCCACGCGTCTGGGAGACAAAGCCCTGGGGGAAATCGCCTATGTGGATGCCCCAGACGAATTTGTCCTCATCCGCCCTCTCACTGGAATCAATCTCCCTGCCAATGCCGGCCTGGAAACCCGGCGCGGCGGCCAGCGCACTGCCCTGCTGCGCAGCACCCCGGAACGGAAGAACACCTTTGCGACGGCCGACATCCTGGAAGGCACGCCGCAAACCGGAGATGGGGTCTTCCCATCCACCGCCAAGCCCAAACCCAAACCCAGGCCTGGAGTCAAACCGGCATCAGGCGTCACTCCTTCACCTCCGTCAGGAGCTACAGACCCCGGTTTCACCACGCCCTCCGGTTTGCCTGCCGAAAAGCTCCCTGCTGCCGCCACCACGGAACAGGAACTCGATCCCGCCCGGCTCCCTGCCATGCCCGACCCCATTAAAACCCCGGAAGACCTGCAGAGGCCCTGATTCTTTCCATGCATGCGCTGGTGCTGAATATCAAAACAGCGCGGGCCTGGCGTTGAAACTTTTCCCCCGATGGAATAGCGCCTGCTCTGTCCCGATGCGGGAAACCATCACTATCAAAAAACCATCCCACTCCCTTCAATGAAAAAACCCATTTCAATCCTGCTATCCCTGCTGGCCCTGCAGCAGAGCGCCTCTGCCCAATACCCCACGTGGGCTCAGTCCGGCTCCATGTTTTTGCTCACCACGCCGGATGGCGCGGATCTGCCCGCTGGGGAGGAACTGCTGGATTTTCCAGTCCTGGTGCGGCTGGAGCGCGATTGGTTTGATTTCAAACAAGCCAAAGCCGATGGCAGCGACCTGCGCTTTTCCAGCAACGGCCAACCTCTCTCGTATCAAATCGACCACTGGGACGCCACCCGGGGAACCGCCCAAATCTGGGTGCGCCTTCCCCGGATCAAGGGCCATGAGCATCAGGAAATCAAAGTGCACTGGGGCCAGCCGGACGCCCTGACGGAGTCCAATGCCAAAGCGGTCTTTAACGAATCCAACGGCTACCTGGGCGTGATGCACCTGAGCGATCCGCAGCTGGATGCGGCGGGATCGCTCACTCTGGAAAATAGCGGCACCACGCCTGCCGTCGGCATCATCGGCCCAGCCCGGCATTTTGCCGGAGACCAGGGGATTTCCGGCGGAGAGAAAATCACGAATTTTCCCACCGGGGCAGCCCCCCACACGTCGGAACTGTGGCTCCGTGCTGAGAAGGTGAACGGCCGGGCCCTTGCGTGGGGCAATGAGGAAAGCCAGGGAAAAGTGGTCATGCACTTCCAGAGCCCGCCCCGGATCAGCATGGATTGTTATTTTTCCGATGCCAACGTGACCTCCCAGGGACGCCTGCCCCTGAACGAATGGATCCACGTGGTCCACACCTATCAAGCGGGCGACTCCCGGATCTACATCAACGGAGTCCTCAATAACGCGTCGAAAGAGGGCCGCTCCCCGCTCAATCTCAAATCCCCCGCGCGGCTTTTCATCGGCGGCTGGTATAATCACTACGATTTTGTGGGTGACTTGGATGAGGTCCGCCTCTCCAAATCCGCCCGCTCCGCCGCGTGGGTGAAGCTGGAATATGAAAACCAGAAAGCCCTCCAAACCCTGACAGGGCCTCTCGTGCCGCCGGGGGATTCCTTCAACGTTTCCCCGGAATCCGCCACCGTGCCGGAGGGCACCAGCACCCGCTTCACTGCTCAAGCGGGCGGGGCGCAAAAGGTCTACTGGATTTTGAAACGCGATGGTCAGGAAACCCTCGTGGCCACCGACCGCTTTTCGTATAACTTCGAGGCCGGACGCATCACCGGAGACCAAACCGCCACTCTGCAATTCAAGGCAATCTACGCCAATGCGGTGAAGACCAGGAACATCGCGATCCAGCTCCGGGAAAACATTGAAGAACCCGCGTTTACCCTCACCGCGCCCACCACCTGGAATGGCCGGGACCCCATCGAAATCACCCCTCAAATCACCAACCAGGCGGCCATGTCAGCCAGGGAGGCCGGCCATTTGAAGGTGGAATGGAACGTGGGACCCTTTGCCGTCATCAAGGAAATCACCCCCGGAAAGCTCCTGCTGAAACGCGCCCAAAACAGCGGCCAACTCAGCGTCACCGCAACCCTCAGCAACGGCGGCAAGCCCACCAGCCAAACCGCCGTTATTTCCGTCAGGGAGCCCTCCGCAGATCCCTGGGTGCAGCGCCTGCCGGCCAAGGACGAAAAACCACTCGAAGGTCAATTCTACGCCCGCGATGACCGGAACGAAGGCACGCTCTTCTACCACGGAAGCCTGACCGCAGCCGCTGATGCCGTCTTTCTGAAACTCTACGCGGAGGGCCAACTCCTGACCACGGCCACCGCAGTGCCGGCACCGGACCTCTCCTACGCCCTGACGGCAAAGCTCAAGCCGGGACTCATTCGCTATAAAATCGAATTTGGCACCATTACCAAAGGGGTGGAACAGGTGCTTCAAAGCACAGGCAACCTGGTCTGCGGGGATGCCTACCTTATCGACGGCCAATCCAATGCCCTGGCCACGGACACCAGTGAAAAATCCCCGCCGGAAACCAACGAATGGATCCGCAGCTACGGCCGTCCGTCCGAAGCTGGCACCCCGGCCCCGGAAAATCTCTGGTGTTATCCAGTCTGGAAAGCCGAAGCCGGCGAAAAGGCGGAACTGGGGTGGTGGGGGATGGAACTGGCCAAGCAATTGCTGGCCAGCCAGAAAGTCCCCATTTTCATCATCAATGCCGCGGCCGGCGGCACCCGGATCGACCAGCACCAACGCAACCAGGCGAACCCCACCGACCTCAGCACCCTTTACGGCAAAATGCTCTGGCGCGTGCAGCAGGCCAGGCTGACCCACGGCATCCGGGCGATTCTCTGGCACCAGGGCGAAAACGACCAGGGGTCCGACGGACCCACCGGCGGTTATGGCTGGGAAACCTGGCAGCCGCTCTTTGTGGAAATGTCCGCCGCCTGGAAGCAGGATTTCCCCAACGTGCAGCACTATTATCTTTTCCAAATCTGGCCGGACTCCTGCAGCATGGGCGGCCGCCAGGGATCCGGCGACATGCTGCGCGAAAAGCAGCGCACCCTCCCGCAGCTTTATTCCCGCATGAGCATCATGTCCACCCTGGGCATCGTGCCTCCCGGCCCCTGTCACTATCCCCTAGCGGGCTGGGGAAAATTCGCCGACCTCATCCAGCCCCTGATCGAGCGCGATTTCTACGGAAAAACCTCCGCCACCGCCCTGACCCCGGCCAATCTCCTGAACGCCTCCTGGGCCACAGTGGCAAAGGACGCCCTCGTTCTGGAGTTCGATCAACCCATGCTGTGGAAGGATGCTCTGGCCGGACAGTTTTATCTGGATGATGCAAAAGATCTCATCGCCAGCGGTAGTGTCACGGGTAATGTCCTCACCTTGAAGCTGAAAAAGGCCACCCAGGCGTCCGGCCTCACCTACCTTAAGGAATCCGCCTGGAACCAGGAATCCCTGCTGGAAGGCACCAATGGAATTGCGGCCCTGACTTTCTGCAAGGTGCCCATCACGGACCCGCTGGAAGGACGGCGTTGATGGGAAGTCTGGCTGGACACGGGCCGGAGCCCCGTGCTCCCTTGGTGATCAGCGGAGCGTGCGCTGCAGCATCGGGATGATCAGGGACCATGCGAGAGCAGCGGTTTCCGGATCGTAGCGCAGGCCTTCGTCGCGGAGGAAGGCGTGCTGGCCGTTGAATTCATGCCAAGTGAACAGCACCCCGGCATCCGTCAGGGTATCGTAAATGAGACGGCGGCCTTCGCGGGGGATGTGCGGATCCTGACGGCCCCAAATGTAGCACATCTCCGCCTCGAGTGTGCCCAGCCGGCTGAGGGTGTCATCGGCCATCCCCTTGCCCAGACTGCCCTGGTGAATATCCGTGGGATAACAACATACCCCGGCCCTGACGTCCGGAAGCAAAGCGGTGCGGGTGGCGAGGTGGCCGCCAAGACAGATGCCCACGGTGCCGATTTTCCCCGTGCAGGCGGGATGGGATTTCAAGTAATCCACCGCCGCAGCCGCGTCAGAATCGTAGGCCGCCAATTCGCGGGCGACTTTGTGGGCATTGCCCCGCTCCGCCCCAGCTGTGTCGTAGGCGAGGATGGTTCCGGGGGATTCCAATTCATGATAGACTTCCGGCACCGCCACCACGAACCCATGGCCCGCCAGCATCGCCGCCGTGCGGCGGATGGGACCCGTCACCTGGAAAATCTCCGACCAAAGCACGATCCCGGGAAACCGCCCCTCAGCCGCCGGACGGATGACGTGGGTGCGCATCGGCCCAGTGAGAGTGGGGAGGTCAGTGAAATCGTGTTCGCGGAGAGTCATGGGATTTGCTGAATGGCGATTATGATGGAAGACGGTCACTCCAATAGTTTTGCTGCCGCTTGTGATGAGCGACGGCATAGATGGTCACGGTGGCGGCGAAGTCATCATGGTGATAAAATAGGTAATAGGGAAACCGCTTGAGGCGGAAAATGCGGATGTTCTGGCCGATGGGTTGAAAGCGCGAGGGATCTGCGGCGATGGAATCCAAGGCTGCCCGCATGGCGGCGACAAATTTGGCACCGCTGCCAAAGTGATCTTCGGCATACTGAGCGGCGTCCTGATATTCGATTAAAGCCTCGGCCTCAAACTGCACCTTCATGCCTGGACCTTCAGGGAATTCAGGACGCGGTCATGAGCCGCTCCGGCGTCAATCAGCATGGAGGCACCCTGCTGGACACGCTTCATCCTTTCGATCACTATCCCGATCTGATGATCAAGGAACTCCCTTGAGGGTTGAGCCCGCTCCAGAAGGGCTTCGATCAGTTCCGTCTGGGACTCCTGGGGAAGGAGGAGGGCTTCCTCAAGAAGATGGGACACGCTTGCACTCATTATAGTAGGCTACGGAAATGAAGATCGATTGCAAGGGCGGCCTATTTGCCGGGGCGGAAGATGGCTTTCGGCCTTCTGCGGGAAGCAAACCACTCCGCCAATGGCGGCGTTCCTACCCCCGGCAAGCGCGCCCTCTTCAGAGTTTATTCTATCACGGTGCCAAGCGTGAGCGGGGCCGCACGGTAGTGGACTTCACGTTGGAGTCGGGGTCAGAAAAGCAAATTTCCAAATACCTTGATTTTCCCGCAGAGGGTCATAGCTGAAGACTAAACCGGCGCGACACCTGCAGGGCGCACCCGGCGCTTGCGGCCTGCGGGAGAATTCGCCGCCGCGTCTGTTGCTTCCGACGAGGGGTTCGGGTCTGTAGGCAGCCAGTGCCTTGCCTTCTGCTCCGCGATGGCATGCGTCTTCGCCCATGCGAAGAACTTGTGGAGATCGTAATCGAAATCGGCTGCGACAGCAGCTCTGGCATCACGGACTTCCTGAAGGATGGGGTCTTTCATGGCTGGGGCTTGATGAGAAGTTCTGGAGTGCAAATCACGGGCATGTGAAGGTGGTGGTAAGTGCAATACTCAAAACTCAAAAAGCGTTCTGCGTGATCTGTTGAT
>Ga0114967_10005073_pt1 | contig 10486 bp, 9 predicted proteins | sample M_130628_MF_Meta_FD_92639 | JGI IMG/M metagenome (GOLD analysis project Ga0114967, IMG submission 92639) | Freshwater microbial communities from Lake Montjoie, Canada to study carbon cycling - M_130628_MF_MetaG | ecosystem: Environmental > Aquatic > Freshwater > Lake | place: Lake Montjoie... | reverse complement strand
GCGACTCGGCGCAAGACTCAGCGAAGCTGCTTATCTTGGCTCCCTAGCTTCTGCCATTCAAGTAGGACGACAAGGTAATCAACCGATAGCCTTTAATGAACTATCTCAGGAGTTATTCAGGTGAAAGCCTTACTTTTGGCGGCAGGACTTGGAACAAGGCTTGGAGAAATCACTCATAATTTGCCCAAGGCTCTTATTGAAGTCGGACACAAAACAATATTAGATATGAATATTCAAAAATTACAGGAAATTGGCGTCAAAGAAATTCTTGTGAACACACATCACAAAAGCGAATTAATTGAAGCTCATCTAACCTTAACTGATTCAAAAACTAAAGTTAATACTAGTTATGAGGCGAAATTGCTAGGGACTGGAAGTACGCTACGAAAGCATGTAAAATGGCTTTCCACTTCTGACTTTGTCGTTATGCATGCCGATAATTATTTTTCTGATGACCTATTAGGCCTGAAAGGAACTCATTTTGATCTCAAGTCCAGTGAGACGGTCGCTACGTTGGCAACTTTTGACTGCTTGAACCCCAGCGAATGTGGAATTATCAAGCTGTCCCCAGACGGAACAATTTCTGAGTTTGATGAGAAACCCACACAACCTAAAGGTAATCTAGCGAGCTCAGCGATATTTATCTTTCGGCCCAATGCCGAGGAAGTAATCCTGGAGTTACCAAATATTGGAGCTGATATCAGCAAAGATTTAGTTCCAAAAATTATGAGAAAGACTTATACGCATCACTTGAAGGGGGTGTTTATCGATATCGGTACCCCTGAAATGCTTAATCGAGCACGAGAGCTGGAAACCAGCTGATTTGGTATGACACAAGTTCCCATGGGTATCCAGATTGAATCGTTCTAGCAGGGGAGATCTTGTAATCATAAGGTTTAAAAAGGAAAATCCCAAATTTTTGTGGGAGTACTTCGACACTTTAGCTGTGTATTCTCTTGTCATCGCCTGTCGAGTTTTGCTCTCAATATATTTCAGAAAATTTCGATTCTCAGTTACTCTGTTTGCCACCAATTCTTTTGGTGATTTTTTGCTTCAAATCGCATTTCTGAGCGGATTGGAAAGAAATAAGCCTAATGATTTGATTGTTTATGCCCCTATAATAAAGAAAACGAAGAAATCTTGGAGAAATGGAAATAGTTTCTTATTCGATTTGGCCAGTGAGATCTTACAAGTAAATGGAAAAGTGGTTTCAGGACTCTTTATAGTTCGTGTGATAAACATATTATCTGGAAATCGGTATCGCTCCCACTGGAATCGGATTTTCCCTAAGTCACAAATTACAACATTTATTTCAAAATATGGGGTTGTCACAGGATATGCAAAAGAATTCCAGATAGGTATAAAAAAATTCAGGCAAAGTAAAATTCTGGCTAAGGGGCAAAATGAAGTAAGAGATCATTTTAATCTATTTGAAAATGAAAGATTATTGGTCATTTGTCAAAAACTTGATGGATTGCCTGGTTCTGAAGGCTTGAAACCCTCAGGGGCAATTCGCACATCGCCACTTGGCAGATTCGATGAAGTCGCTTTAGTGGCCTCAGAACAGGACTACAAGGTCATCTTGGTTGGTGATAGAGACTCCCATATTCTGTCCAATAGCAGCAAGGTCATTAACTATGCGCACAGTAACCGCAGCGACATGTTTGACGTCGTAATTCCAACCCTAGCCACTTGCATCATTGGTAATCCTTTTGGGGCGTCAGATATGCGACTCCTATCAGAGACAACCATTCCTTTCTTCATGGTCGATGGTCCTCTACAACTCATATATACGAATCCAGATATTCGAATGGTTAGCCCGAGGAGAATCTTCTTACGAGATACTAGAGCGCCTGCAAGTATTCTGGAGCTTTTTACCAATGACTACTGGACTAATAATGGTTGGAGCGAAAAGGCACACAGTAGGTATTTTTCTGAGATTTCAACTCAAGCAGAACTGCTCGCAGATTTCAAAACGTTTTTAGAATCTATCCAGGCAAAGGATTCAGTAACAGAGCTCAAAGAGGGGATTCTAAAGCAAAAACCAAAAGGTAGTAATCTGTGTTCTCACTTTCAAAGTGACATGAGTGAGGATTTTTCAGGCAATTTTTCGCCGTCTTTCCTGTCAAAGATCCAAAATACTCAATTGTAGTTGTCAAAAATGCGACAATCGAATCCAGAATTTAAACCAGACAAATTCTCATTTTCAAACTTGCGGCTAGCTTCAAAAGCAATGGAATTCAAATTGTGATTTGACTGCAAGTTATCCTTCCTAAATTGATCAAGTTCAAAAACCCCCATCTTGATGGGGTGATCTGTTGCATTCTTGACAAACTCAAGAATCGCTCTGGATGAACTTGGGCGAAACTCCAGATCCTTTTCAGCTAGCGATGTCCACCCGTGCCGACTAAAAAATTTCGGATCAAAGAGTTCTGATGCAGTTGCCTTCTGTCCAGAGTGCCTAAACAATGCTAGTTTTGGAAGTCCTGAATGAATTCCCATGCTCCAACACAGGCTAGGAAGGGGAACATCTACTGCAAGATAGATTGAGTTCGCATTCAAGATTCTGGCATCTGTAACCCCAAAAAGGTTTCCTACGAGCATCTTTGCAAACGCTGGCATCATGAAATCCATGAGATGGTTTCGGACAGGATGGGTATTGTAATGAATGACATTCTGTTCCAGAAGATCAATCGCAATTCCCTCTTCACAGAATATGATTACATGATCATATTTTGTCGCCAGAAAACTAATTGCGGGGATAAAATCTCGCCAATCTGAGGAGCGAGCCTTTTCAGAAAAACTCACTGACTTTGATTTTGTCGAGAATTGAGAGCGAATCGCAACAAAAGCATAGTTAGGAGAAATACCAAAAGTGTTGAGCCTAATTTGAAAATCATCTCTACTAATTTTCGAAGTTGAAATTTTCGCTTGAATTTCTAGAAGTCTGCTTTTTTTCAAAAATAATTGACTAGAAGTAATGACTTTTCGTTCGAGCCAAAATGGACTCCCGTATTTGAAGTTTAATGCTATCACCCTTAATGCGAGTGACTGCAGAAATCTTGGAAGATGAATACATTTCGAACAAGAGTTGCTCTCGATTATAAATTTAATCTCTCGGTAGAGGGCCTCATTGAATACTTGAGAATTTACCTTCGAAAATGTTGGAATTATCAATATATGATCAGGCACCAGACCGTCTTGTTGGTTAGCGAGAAGCGCATAAGTTTGAGCAAAAATATCCCCAAATGAATTGAATTGCATTACTGCAATTCTTTTTGTCCGAGAGTTTCCAATCAGGAGAGTAAGTCTTACAGTCTTTGTTAGGAGGAGAAATGCCAAACGCCGCAACTCTATCCACCAACTTTCATTCGAGACAACTGAGTCCCCATTAGGTTACAGCACAAACACACTCGCAATGAGTAAGATATGTGGATGAACATATTTGCTCAGCGCAGCAACTTCAAATTGATTTTGAGTTATCTGCAGCTACGGGACAAGAGAAAACTTCTGCTGCTTTCCTTAAGTAACATTAGCCTTGCAGGTTTGGATTTGCTAGGTGTTGCGGCACTTGGAATATTGACTGCAGTGGCGATTCAAGGAGCGCAGTCACTAGTTCCGGGAGACAGAGTATCCAAAATCCTAGAAGTTATTAACATCTCAAATTTGAGCCCCAAAAACCAAGTGGGAGTTTTAGCCTTAGTCGCCTTGGCAGTTTTCGTGTTTAAGACGTTGATTTCAGCAATCGTTGTGAACAGAACTCTTCAGTTCTTGAGTTCAAGATCTGCTTTGGTCGGTTCAAATTTGTTTGGGGTTCTGCTCCGTCAACCAGTTCCATATCTTCAAGTCAATACTTCTCAAGAATTAGCATATGCAGTGAATTCTGGCGCAAGCTATGCAATAGTTGGAATATTAGGGAACAGTACTAAACTTCTTTCAGACAGCATATTAATTGTAGTGTTGGCTGCAGGAATGATTATAGTTGATTGGAAAACTGCTCTAGTAATTATTTCAATCTTTTTTGTAACAGGGCTTTGCTTGAATTTCTTATTGAAAAGTAGAGCCATTATTCTAGGCCATAGTTACGCAAACCAAGTTGTCTCAGGGAACCAAATTACTATTGACGCTATTCAATCTATTAAAGAAATAACTGTTAGAAATTCATCGAGTTATTTTAGTAAAATAATGGCTGACAACAGGGCGAATCTGGCTAAAGTTGAATCAAATGCGACATTTCTTGGTATGGTCGGAAAATATGTATTTGAAATTGTAGTGGTCATTTCCGCATTCGCTGTTTCTGCAATGCAGCTAGCGTCAAATGCACCATCAAGGGCAGCAGCTGTAGCCACAATTTTTTTAGCGAGTATCTCGAGAATTGCTCCAGCAGCCTTAAGCGTTCAACAATCTACTACGGCGATTCAAAATTACTTTGCAAAGATCGCTCCGACATTGAAGTTAATGAGAGATTTTCAGGGAATTACACCAGAACTACCTTATAGGCTGACCGATCGGGACTTTCGGCATGATGACTTTAAGCCTTCAGTGGTACTTAAGGATGTGTCCTTCAATTACTCCAAGAGCTCGTTGAATCTGTTTACTAATGTCAACATAAGGATTATGCCCGGAGAATTTATCGCAGTGGTTGGTCCATCTGGTGCTGGGAAGTCAACGCTAGTTGATTTAATGACAGGGGTGTTGGAGCCAACCTCAGGGTCGATTCATTTAGGTGGAATGGCTCCTAAATCAATCATCTTGGGCAATCCAGGCGCGGTTGGATTCGTGCCTCAATCAATAGCTGTTCTCCCCTTTTCAATTCGAGAAAATTTGAACTTAGGATATTCCGATGCAACCGAGCCCGAGAGGCGTTATTGGGATTCTTTAGAGCTTGCAGAACTAAAGGATTTAGTTGAACAACTTCCAGAGGGCCTTGAAACTAAGATGGGAGAGAGAGGCTACGGATTCAGCGGAGGTCAGGTGCAAAGACTAGGTATAGCTAGAGCATTATTTACTAATCCTAAAATAATTTTTATGGATGAAGCCACTAATGCCTTAGATTCAGAAACTGAGAGTGCGATTTCTCAAACTTTTTCCAAGCTTCGGGGAAAGATAACAGTGATTACCGTCGCGCATAGGCTAAGCACCGTGGTGCATGCGGACCGAATAATTTTCATTGAAAATGGCCACATAACCATAGGAGACAGTATTTTGGAATTAAAACAAAAAGTCCCTAGATTTGAAATAATTGCTGAATTACAAGGAATGTGATGTTATGCAAATTTCCAACCTAATCAAATCTTTTATAGTCAAAGTACTAGGTTTTGTGAATCTAAAGAGTGCGCAACTTTTAGGATTGAACTCCGCTGACCCATCGATATATTCCTTAAAAAATTTAGAGACTTCAAAAAATACAAAGATGGTAGTTATAGATGTCGGTGCAAATATAGGAGATTTCTCAGCACTGTGCGAGAAGGCGTTCTCTAAACTAGAGGTTGTATTCATTGAGCCTCAACCAGAACTATTGCATACCCTTCAACTGACTTTTGGTGAAAGTCACAGATATTTCCCAGTGGCTGTCTCTGATAGAGCTGGGACTGGAATTCTTAGCAGAAGGACTGTAGGGGACAGGAAGGCACATTTCTCCGAATATCGTGATTCAAACTCTTTGGAAGTTGAAATAACAACGATAGATATTTTGCTAAAAAAGGAGCAAATCCAAGAGGTAGATCTGCTAAAAATCGACGCTGAAGGAGCAGATTTTCAAGTTATGAAGGGGGCTGTAGACTCAATAAAGTCTGGGAAAATCAAAAGAATATTGTTTGAGATTAACTTCCGAACATTTCTCGGAGGAAACACTCCCAGTGTAATTGAGCACTGGCTGAGAGATGAAGGGTTCAGTCACTTTTATCGGTCCAGTAAATGGTTTGGATTTATTCCTTTGCGTTCTTTGCAGAACTTCAGAGCGGAAACTCAGAATATCTTGGCGCTGACGCAGCCCCTGAAGTCTAAACACCATACTTAGCACTTAAAGGAAAATCCTGAAATTGACTCCAAATTTCTTGTGCCTTTGTTCTTAAATCCTCTATGGAAAATTCCATTAGATCTTGCCATTCATTTATGCGCCAAAGAGGAAACTCTTCTTTAAATGATGGAGTCTCTGAATCAAGTACTATTGGAATGACCCCCAAGAGCATAGATTCCCAGGTTCGATAGCAATCAGGGCCAGCACCAGGAGGCGACAAATTGAACAGAAATTGAGAATAGAATTTGCGAAGTTCAGAAGCTTGAATCTTGGGAATTTTTTTGACTTCTGGATGTCCGGAAAGCATTTTATGGAGTTCAATTCGCTGCTCAGCATTTGTCGAACAGTCAAAATTCATTAGAATTCCTTGGGAACGATTAGCTAAATCTCCTAAAGACGGAACTTCCATTCTGAACTGAGATATATATTGAGCTGAGGTAACTAAATTTGGATTTAAACCTAGTGGCAAAGCTTGAATCCTCGAATTCGCTTGGAATTCTCCAAGTAAATTATGGACATAGATTCGCTGAAATCTATCTTGAACAACTTTAAAATCTCCTCGGGTGAAATAATTATTACCTCGAATGACGTACACATCCCATTGACAGGCATCTATTTTGTTTTCGTAGACCAATTCGGAGAAATTGGAGAATTTTGCGGTGTGAACTGCAATTTTCAAGGGAAATCCAGAAAATTCTGAAAATAGAGCGTTAAGGACCTCAACTTCGACATCCCGTGTAAGCGAGATGTCGACTTTATGCAGAATATGATTTGTCGTTAGAATCTGATCCGAGTGCATCGCTAAATCAATTGTTGGAAAATTTGGAAGTTTGAATCTTGCCCGGATAACTTTTCCAGAGACCCTTTTGATCCTATAGGCACGGCTAGACGAACCCTTAGGTAGCTTCTGGATTGCCCATCGCCATTGAGCCAGACCATCTGCTGGAATAGGAGCATAAGGTCGGCTACTAGGAAAAATTACCTCAGGTTCAGACCCAGGGACATTAGAAATTGTCACCTGAGGAGTATATTTACTTCACCACAAAAGAATTGGAAATATCATGCAGGCATCGCAGATTTTGTCTCAAAATTTGACATCAAAAACAATTCAAATTCAGCAGCCGAGGGAGATTTACGTCCTGGCGGAAATAGGTATAAACCATAACGGCGATCTCAAGCTCGCCAAGGAAATGATTGATATGGCTTGTGCCGCTGGTTGCGATGCAGTTAAATTTCAAAAAAGAACGATCCCACTTGTCTATTCGCAAGAGGAATTGGATAAACCTCGTGAGAGTCCATGGGGGACCACCCAACGCCAGCAAAAAGAAGGTCTAGAGTTTGATCGTCACGAGTATGATGAGATTCATAATTACTGTCGTACTAAAGGAATAGAGTGGTCTGCCTCGGCTTGGGATTTAGAGAGCTTAAAGTTCGTTGAGAGCTATAATCCACCATTCCATAAAGTGGCCTCTGCACTAACAACCAATTTAGATTTTCTCGAAGCGGTAGCGACGCTAGGCAGATTGACTTTTCTTTCTACTGGAATGTGTACTTACGCCCAAATCGATGATGCTGTGGAAATCTTCAAGAAGCATGACACAGAAATAGTTTTAATGCACACCGTTTCTACCTATCCATCTGAACTGGCCGATTTAAATTTACTGGTAATTAATGAACTCGCCTCTCGGTATGGGCTACCCGTGGGTTATAGCGGACATGAGTCAAATGTATCTCCATCAATCGTGGCAGCTGCATTGGGAGCGGTTGCAGTTGAGAGGCACATAACACTTTCAAGAGCGCTCTACGGTTCTGATCAAGCCGCTTCACTAGAACCGTCTGGGCTGAATAATTTGGTTGGCGCCCTTCGTAAAGTCGTAGCGGTCAAAGGGGATGGAGTTAAGAGAGTTGTAGAGGGTGAGATCCCGATTGCAAAGAAATTACGGTACTGGGAATCTTAGTCGAAATCAAAAAAAGGAGCTAGAAGCTGCGCCGCCATTAACTCTTCAGGGGAATCAACCTGAAGAGTTGTTAGAGGGCTCACAAAAAAAGGAACTGCTTTTCCACAGAATCGAGTTTGTTGCTCGAGGAACATTTTCACCGGAAAGCAATAAAAATTCCCGGTTTCCATGGCTGTATGTGCAAGCTCTTCCCTCATTTTTCTATAACTTGAGTCATGATCTTTAGGTAACCAATCCCCACGATTTTCCACCCAGAGGAAATTGTGGAATTGAACTGCTGCAAAAATAGAAGTTTCTTGCGCTAGATTGCCAAGCGCTATTTCAAGGTCTTTTGGGCTGGTGAATGGGCTAGTAGCTTGCAAGAAAGCAATATTTGAGTTAGAAGTTTCAACTTTTCTACTAATTTCCGAGATGGCATGTATTAATGCAGACTCGCTTGAAGAATTATCTCCGGAAAGTGCAGATGGTCTAGAGATTACCTCAGCACCAAATCGAATTGCCTCCCTTGCTATTTCATGATCATCAGTGCTTACAAATATACTTTCGATTCCTGCTTGCTTGGCGCAAAGTATTGAGCGTTGAAGCAGGCTCCTGCTCCCAACGAGAGCCAAATTCTTTTTGAGAATGCTTTTACTCCCACCCCTGGCAGGGATTATGGCTAAATTCAATTTTCCTCCCCAAAACTAAGGTAAGTCTCTGATATAAGTTTCAGCACTCTTTCGGAATAACTATCATGAAAAGTGGGCAATATAAAGGGAACAAGATTGTAACCAAAATTTAGCGATAACACTTTTCTAATCACTGTATTTAATTCGTCATAATTCCGAGGTGCAAAAAACCCACACGAGTCATAAAGTTCCTTAAAATGAGTATACTCCTCTAAAGGTTGGAGTCCTGGCGTTACTTCGGACCAGTTTAATGATATAACTGGCGTACCTAAAGATAGGCTTTCCACGATAATTGTTGATTGTGGAGCGATAACTATCCGTGCGTACTTGCACAAAGACTCAAGGTAGTGAAGAGGGCCAGGTTGGTAGAAGTTATCCTTCAGAAGTCCTTCGAAGGAAGGGTCTATTTGAATTCCATGCTGTAATTGCAATTGACTAGCAATTGCACGGAGATCCATACCTGAAATCGGATGAGGCCGATAAATCAAATCCAAGTGAGATAATTGGCAGTTATCCATAAACTCGCGCACTTTTAGTACCGCATTTATTTCGTTTAAAACAGGTTTCCCTGATCCTGCGAAAAGCAGGAATTCCTTTTCTATGGGGAGTTGCTGGTTCTCATTTGGACGAAAACGTGCGGAACCGATATGAGATAAAACTTTAGGCTGCATATTATGTATTTGACGAGCATCATTTTCCATACTTTTACCCCATACACCTAAACCTGTAGGGGATTCCAAAAAAATAGATTTAGAATTCAAGTTATCCCAGTTATCAATAATTAATGTAGTTGGGATTCTCAGTAGTCTACAAAGAGTAAGACAAATATTTTCGACACCAGTAAATGCTCCACCTGAGAAAATTACCACCATATTAGGCTTGCTCTTCAACAAAGCAATGATAAAACTAGGCCAGATAAGTGTGCAACCCCTGAGGAAGGTTTCAATTAACTTTGATTTAGAAAGCTGATATGCCCAGTAGCTCAATAAAGTTCTTGGAGTTAGTAGCCTTTGGAGATTTTCCACCAGGTTTAGTTGGTATTTTCCATCAGCACCTAAATGTAAACCCAAGTTATTCCTGATACGAGTCTCAAAACTCTTAACCTTAGAACTATGACGCATAGTATTGGCGTTTAAGATTATATCTCTATAAGTTTCTCCGGCTTTAGATTCTCGATAGCGAACCACTTCTCTCTGTTTTGAAGCAATCAGGGGATCTGGAAGCAAAAGAGTAACTTTCCATTGCGAATCTAGCTTTCCCAGGATTTCCGAAGATTCAACAACCGCGAGGAGGCGCTCGAGCGGCAACAGAACTGTTATATTCAATTTATGTTTATCCACTCGTCAATTCTATCCTCCACAAGGACTCGAAGATAAATGAATGACTATATCCTTTACGATTATTCGGATAGGGGCCCTAATCCCAGACCTTTTGAAAATGATCACTCAAAAGAATACTTAGCCAAGGCAATCGTGATGAAATTTGAGAAGCAAAAGTCCTCAAATTCAATGATTGTTCTAGACCGGGACGGTACTCTAGTGGTCGACTCTGGGTATATGTCTGGCAAAGATCAATTGAAGTTGAATCCCGCAGCTGTCAAGTTTCTTCGAAAACTTGTCAATCAAAATGTGCATATCGCGATTGCAACTAATCAGTCAGGCATTGGTAGGGGTTTGTTTACTTTGCAGGATTGCCTAGAATACAACTTACGAATGCGAGAATTCATCAAAGACTTTTTCTCTTTAGAGATCGACTTAATTGCTATTTGTCCACATTCTCCAGCGAGTGAATGTTATTGTCGTAAACCTTCCCCGACACTGCTTAAAATATGCATGGAGCTG
>Ga0114967_10005070_pt1 | contig 10488 bp, 8 predicted proteins | sample M_130628_MF_Meta_FD_92639 | JGI IMG/M metagenome (GOLD analysis project Ga0114967, IMG submission 92639) | Freshwater microbial communities from Lake Montjoie, Canada to study carbon cycling - M_130628_MF_MetaG | ecosystem: Environmental > Aquatic > Freshwater > Lake | place: Lake Montjoie... | reverse complement strand
TATCTTTAGTATTTGGAAAACTTAAAAAATAATAATTACATCGTAGAAGGAACATAAACTGTCCCTGGTTTATCTTGTTTAAATATTGGTTTTTGGTCTGCTGGTTTATTATCATATTCATAATTATCATTAGATGAATTAAACACTAATTCTGATGCTAATACTGGTTCTACTGGTGCTAATGACGTTGATTCTACTGGCGTTGGTTCTACTGGCATTGATTCTGGTGCTGCTGAACGTCTATCAGTCATAAGTCTATCAAATAATACCATAAAAAATTTATATTTATATGGTCTATCTTGACGAATCATAGGATGATTAATATTATAAATATATCTAAAAGCCAATTTTTCTTTAATATCAAACCTACTTAACTCATCGAAATAATCTCTATTTCTATTATAATACGCTTTAGTTAGTCTATATGTTTCAGTTGTATCATAATTATCATCATTATCTAATTCATATAATTTATTAAAATAATCCAATAATTTTTGTTGTTTATCCGTATCTAAAAAAGGATCAGGTTCTACTGTAGGTTCTACTATAGGTTCTGGAACTACGTCAACTGTTGTAGGATTAATAGCTAGTAGACCATCTTCAACAAAATTATTATATTGAGCCCAATCAAAATCACTAAAATTTTTTAAACTATGACTTCCCGAAAAATCTTCAATATAATGAGCTGGTAAATTAACAATTGTACCAGGACCAAAATTTTGTGTAGATGAAAGCGGATCATAATTAACATGGAATTGTAATATCCTCTTTTTCAAAAATTCTTCATTAACTTTTTTATAAATCCAGTCCCATCTCAACATAGAACCAGCATTGAAACCAATACTAAATGGTTGTGTTTGATATCTTTGAAATGTATAAAAGAAAAGTTCGTTACTCAGGGTCGCCCCTAAACTATGTCCGCAGAATATAATTATGGATGGTCGTATTGTCATCATAATTTCATCTAATACCCGCTTCTCTTCATCAAATCTAGGAGAAAATGTACTAGTACTAACTCCAAATAAAATACCTACATTAGATTCAAGCCAATCTTCTGCAGCTTGTCCAGATAATTCTACACGAGAACCAGTAGAACAGAAATAAATAGTGGTTCCATCTCGATAAACTGAAATATTTCTATCACTATAATTATTTAAATATACTAATTGGTCTATTCGTCTTGGTCTATCATTTATATATGATTCACTTGTCACTTTATATGCTAATTGAACTTCATTATCATTTACTACTGATTTAATAATAATTGGTGCTAGTGATTCAACTGATTCAATATATTGATATTTATCTTTATATTTAATTAATAAATCTAATTTTTCTTGTGTAGTAGTTTTTAGTTTTAATCTTTCAATTGCTCCTGTTTTTGAATTCCATCTCATCAAACCTTCATAATATTTTTTAATTTTTTCTTCATCTGTAATAATATTTAAACTATCAATTTCATTTTTATAATTTGTTTCATCAATTTTTATCTGTGGATCAATTGTAGAACCTTCAACCCAACTAAAAAAGTCTCTATTATCTGTTTTATTTGGTATATAGTTTGAATCTTTAATTTTTTGTATTAAATAGTTATTATCACGCCCAATATAATTAAAATTATCTTTTGTTGCTATTTTATATTCTGCTTTTAATGTTTCATCTTCTAAATTAGTTGATAATTCATTTAAGTATTTATAATATTTTACTAATATATCTGAAAGTGGTTCTGAAGTTGGTAATGAAGCTTTATATAATCTTTTAAATATTTCTGATAATTCTAAATCATCTATGCTTTCAGTAGTAAAATCAGGTTTAATTAAAATTATCATTTCTTTTAATTTTTCAACTGATGGATCATTCTCTGATTTTTTCGTAAATACATCATTAGGAAAATAATCAGTATAAAAGGTTTTTAATTTATTTTCTGGTACTATTGGTGTTGGTGTTGGTTCTATTGTTGGTTCTATTGTTGGTTCTATTGTTGGTTCTGTTGTTGGTTCTGTTGTTGGTTTGATTGGTGGATTAGGTGGTGTTTGTTGTCGTAACCATACATAAAAATCATTATCAATATCATTAGCTTTATCTGGTCTATATAATGATAATATTATTTCTTGTATTTTAATTTCATTATCTAAAGTTATAGATGGTGTAATTGATGTAGCTTTTTTATAAATTAAATCTAGTTCAATTATTTTATTATTTGTTATTAATTGGTTAAGATAATCAATATAAATGGATGATGGATAACAAACTTCTAAACCAGCTCGGTTTGCGCTTTCATTACAAATTGGATCACGTAATGGTAATTTTCCTAAATGAACTAATTTGAAAAATTCAGCTAACCTATTTATACCACTTGCGACGGTTACACTCGAATTTCCCCCCATACCCTTATTAATTCTTTTTAGTAGCTCTTCTTTCAACGGTAATGAATCAACGCCATTAAAAACTCCTTCTGGATAATATTTATTATAAAACTCGTCGTTGATTAATTCATTATCTGGTTTTGGTTCTGATGGTTCGGTTGTTGATGGTGCTGTATATTGATACTCATTAATATATCTAATTAATATTCCTAATTTATCTTGTGTTGATTCAGTACCTAAAATATTTACTTTTTCAGGATTATCTGATGTATTCCATTTTTTAAAACCTTCAAAATATGCATTAATTTTATTTTCATCAGTACCAGGATTCAATAAAAGAATATTTTTTTTATATTCTTCAGGTGTTAAAAATTGTATTTCTTGTGGTTCTGGTTCTGGTTGTGCTTCTGGTTGTGCTTCTGGGTATAATTCTGTAAAATCTTTTAATAATTTATCAGCTAATTCATTAAACTTTATATTTTTCATAGTTGGTTTAAAATCACCTATTTTATTATTACCCACATTAACTATATATTTATCATAATAATGTGATTTATAATTTATATCTTTTTTAATTATAAAATCTTCTATAAAACTTTTAAGTTCTGCTACTGATGGTAATGTAGGTATATCTATAATAGGTTTAAATTTTCTTTTACCATTTTCATCTATTGGGAAATATTTATTAATAAAATTATACATTCTTGTTGTTTCTTCTAATTGAAATATTGATGTTTTCCATTTTAAATACTCTTCTTTAAATATTTCTGGTAAATTATCACCTTTATTAATTTTTTTTGAATTATCAGTCATAAATCCTATATATTTGATAAATTTTTTATCAATTGACAATTTACCAATTTTTTTAAATACATTATCTGGACTAGGGTAGTATATATCATAAAAATCATTTATATCTTGAATTGTTGTTATATTTTCTTGAGTAGTTGCAATTATTTCAGGTGAAAAATAAGTTGGAAATGCAGTTTTAAAATTATTAATAAATTCATTTGCTAATTCATCTCTATCCATAAGTGCTGGTTGTCCACCTACTTTTTTTTTAGTAAGTGATTTTAAAGTATTATAATCTTTTCCAAAATATGGTTTAAAAAAATGATTACCTACTTCTTTTATTTTTGTAGAATATGGTTCATTTTTACCTTTATCATTTTTTATTGGTACTAAAACACCAGTTTCAAAATAAGCATCAACAAAATCAAATAATTGTTGTATATTAGTGATATCTGTTTCAAATCCTTCTATAGGTATTTTTCTTTTATCAATTGTTTGTATAGATTGCGATGTATTAGTTTCTCTTGGTTGTGTACTAATTGGAGTTAAAAAAGATCCTGAAGGTCCTCTTATTGGTTCGTCAGTTGTCGTTATATTACGCATTGCACTAGATGGCGCATTATCAACTGGTGGAGTTGGTGAATTACCAAAATTTAAATCTGCTTCTTTTTTTCTAATTAATTGTTCAGCTGTATTATCCATTTCTTGTAAATCATCATCAATAAAATTAACAAATGTTTCATTTAAAATTCTTTCAATTTCTTGTAATTCATAAATATATTCTTTCATTTCTATTGAATTATCTTCTAATATTTTAATTTGTTCAAGTTGTTTTTTATTTTCTTCTTCTTGATTTATTAGTTTTTTTAATGTTTTTTCATTTTCTACAAATAATGGATCTAAATTATCATTTGTTTTTAAAGTTTCTTCTAATATATTAATTTTTTCTTTTAATATTTCATTTTCATCAATTATATTTTGTTTATCTTCATCTAATAATATTTTTTCTTCTTCAATATCTTTTAGTCCTATTGATTTAGTTATTTTTTTTAATTTTTCTTTTCTTTCTTTTTTAACTAAATCACTAATATCTGGTAAATCAATATCATCTATTAATTCTGTTTTTTGTATTGATAATTCTTTAAATTTATTATATAAGTTTTTAAATACAGTTATTAATTGTTTTTTTGTTTCATCCGATATTGTCATTTTATTATCTTTAAAAAATAGATCCATAAAATTTAATAATTCATTATCTGTAATATTATCAAATATATTTTTATATAATATATAATAAAGTAAAGTATCATCAGTTAATTTTTTATTATCAATCTTTTTATTTTCATTAAGAAACATTAAAAAAAAATCTGTAAAAAGTTTATAAAAAAATATATAATTTTCTGGAATTGGTGCTACTGGAATTGGTGCTACTGGAATTGGTGCTACTGGAATTGGTGCTACTGGAATTGGTGCTACTGGAATTGGTGCTACTGGAATTGGTGCTACTGGAACTGATGGTAATCCCATGGTAGTTCTCAATAAATTTGTAAATGCATTTAAAGCACCAGTTGTTTTTATTTTACTTACATCTACACTATCTGGAATTGGTGGATATGCACCCCTAGCATATTGTGACGCCGTTTCTTGAAAATTTCTTTTAGCTTCGTCGGATATTCCTTCAGGTTCTGCTTGCATTTTTGGTTTTTTTTTTCGTTTTTTTTTAACTGGTTCAGGCATATTGATTACAATGTTGTTTTCATTTACTAATTTAGAACCGCCTACAAATTCGTTTATTGGTTTCTTCTTTTTCGGTTTAGTATTGATGTTGTTCTCATTTACTAATTTAGAACCAAGAACAACTTCAGTCTTAATTACTGGTTTTCTACTTCTTTGAATCATATTATATATATAGTAGATAATATAATTTAAATTATACTTTTATTTATTCTTGGTCAGGATTCACAGTAATCTGGAGGCGGACAAGAAATGATAATGTCGCTGAATCCCGTCTTGTATCTTGTATACCAACTTGATTAAGTGCGCCCCATCTTTGTAAAGTTAAAATATTAGGAAGACCATTCGGGGCAAAAAGAGTACAATCTGATTCAGTTGTACCTGTTACATGACCTGTTAAATTTCCTGCTGAATCAAATGTTTTTCTACCTTTATATGTATCAAATAAACATAATATATTTGAATTACTGAAACCATTTAGGTTTGTTCCTGATTGAATATTCATATTATGAACTACTCTAAAATATATAAGGTCATCAATACTAATTGGAGTAGCTGCAGTTGAATCAACTAATTCTGATTGAACTTGTTTAACTACTATTTTACATGGTTGATTCATTAATTGAGGTAGTGAATTAGCTACATTAAACGTAATGCCACCAGCTCCGTCATTATCCCATAAATCTAAAACATAAAGATTGCTTAATTTACACATATACTATAATGTAGATAATATTTTTTAGACTATATTTTTATTAAATCAAAATGTAAATAAATCAAAATTACTATAATATTTTAATGTTTTAGGCTTATCCATGCGTATGAATAAAAATCCGTAAGGCTTAGACCATGCATATTTTAAAATTGCGTTCTGTTCTTCTGGTCCTAAATCCATCATTAATTCGTTTTTAATACATTCTAATTCTTTACGATTAGCAGTAGGGAATAAAATAATTGCGTTCATGTTCTTTCTTATCTGTAATTCTAATAAATTATACGTTTGTGATGTAATCCATATAGAACAACCCGCTTTAACTTTTGGATTGGTTGCATTCTGGATTATATGACGTCTATTTAAAATGAGTTTATTAAATGTTTTTGCTCTAATGTCTTTAACGACGTCGTCTAAAATAAATAATACATTTGGATTTAATGCACTGTCTTTTTCTTCTTTTACTTTTTCATAAATACTATCAATATTATATTCGTCATAAACTTGTTCTGGTGGTAAATTTGCTATTAATTCGGGAGGTAATGTTTGTAAAGAACCAGACAGTAAATACACTTTATCAAACTTTTTTAAATAAGCAGTTTTTGAAAGAAGTAATGATAATAATAAACTAGTTTTTCCGCTTCCTGGTGCTCCTACCAAATATAGCGCCATTGATTTCCTAGGCAAGGGCTCGGGGATAGATAATAAATCTTTATCTAGTTCGTCAATGCTTTGTTTTATTAACTTTAACTTGATTTCTTGGTTTTTTATAATTTCCATTTCTATTATAGTTATTAATATATAATAGAAATTAAATTAAATTACTTAATTGTTTATAAAATTTATATGTTTTAGTGTTTTTTCATGTTTTGATTTATCACTTTTTCTAATTATACTTCCACAATTACAAGTCATTTTTTCTTTTAGTTTTTCTTTATTGAGTTCATAATATTTTTTTATTTTTTCTTTATTATTTTCACGATATTCTTTCGCTTTTTCGTTTATTTTTTCTTTATTATTTTCTTGGTATTTTTTTATTAGTTCTTTATTAGTTTGATAATATTCTTTTTTATATTCGAATATTTGTTCTTTATTGACTTTATAATATTCTTTTGCTTTTTCGTTTATTTGTTCTTTATTTACTTTCTTATATTCTTTAATATGTTCTTTAATACTTTCTTTATTGTTTTCATAATATTCCTTTTTTTGTTCTTTAGTATCTTCTATTGTATTAAAACATCTAATTGAATTTAAATTAGATTGTAACTCTTTACGATGCTTTTCTTCTTCAATTACTAATTCAGTTTTATTATTGCATGGAAACTCTTTAATGACTATACATTTAAAATTATTAAATCCACCATTACTACGAATCATTTCATATAGTTTAAAATTATAATCCCTTCCATTAATATTTTCACATGTAGATTTATGATTAGATTTCCTTCTTATAAAATCTGTAGTACTACCAACATATAATAATTCTGGAGAGTCAATATGTTCAATTTTATAAATTACTGATTTACTGTAATCAATTACTTTTGGTGCCATTCTATTATATAATATGATATCTCTTTATATAGATATGATAATATATGATAATTAAAACGAGTTTGGACGCACCTTAAGGGGAGTACTATCGCGACTTAGCACTGCTTCTTTTTCAACTACTTCTTTTTTTTTACGTTCTATTATAGTGTTCAATGTTCGTTGTATAGTCTTATCCAAAGCAGATTCGAGCTCAGCCATCTTAGCAAGTTTTAGTTTTTCTCTTTTTTCTTTATTCATTTCATTAAATTTAGTTTGATTACTTGTATCCATTCTTAATGAACGATAATCAACAGTACCATTTTTTTTATAAATTAATTTTTTACCCATTAGTTCTTCAAGCTTTTTTTGTTTGTCTAAAATATCTTTGGTTAGTTTATTAATTTCTTTTTGGTTTTCGTCTGGCTCCATTATATATATAATAAATTAGATAATAATTTTTATACTTTTTTTCTCTAAAACTCCGTACTGAACCCGCCCATCTTATCAATATGAACTTTCATTTGGAAAATAGAGTAAATATTAACAGTTTGAGCCGCAGCTGGTGCATATTGAACATTCAAATAATTACTGAGATTCGAACCACTGAGATTTAAACCTTTACCCCAAACATTTTCTTCTGCTCCACATTTAGAAAGATTTACACATACAATTCCAGATGTCCCAGTTGCGCCAGAATCATAAGTTAAAAAAGGATTAGCTTGTAACCTATTTATTAATCCTCCAGTTGTTGTTGGTTCTTTTCGTCTACTCAAATGTTTCATTGTATCAAAAGATTCATCAATACATTCACCAACAGTATTAATTCCAGCCATTGGATACATTTGACCTGCAATATTATAATGATGATTAGTCCAACCAGCAAAAGAAGATGATGAATTTTTAAAAACTGTTTTTGTAAGTAGTGAAGATGTTAGACGAGAAATTGCAAAAAAACCGAGACAACTTTTAGCACGATCGTTTATAAGTAGCTGTGCTGTCGTAGAATTTCCATCTCCTGCTTGTGATTGAACATATCGTCTTACTGTATTAAACATAACAGATACTTCACCATTTTTTGACTTTGCATCATTTAATTCTTTTTCATATCGTTCGCCTCCTTCTAAACAACTTGCTGTAATATAAACATTAGAAATGCCATCAAGCGCTGTTACTCCAGCGCCATAAATTCCACTTGCTGCAAATTGATTAAGAGTTAATACTACTGTTATACCATTTGTATTATATATAGGTAATGAGGTAGTAAAGAGCCCAAGAACAGTAGATAAATCAAGAGTTACATCAACACTAGTAACAGTATAGGCAATTGATGTTCCGCTTTTATCTAGAGAACCAGAAGCTACAACAGGTTGTGCTACTATAGATGTTCCCATACCATTTGCTCTTGCTTGATCTTCTTGTGAATAAGTATATTGCATAACGAATGAGGCAACCAACCCTGGTTCGTCGATTTGCTCTAAAATGATCGATGATCCAGCGCCTGATTCAATTCGAATTTGTGAAAACATCGCGAACCATGATGAATCGGCTAAATAAGTGTCCGCAGTTGATGTAAATGCTAATCTAAAATTTAGATTTGTATTATTTGCGCCTAGAACGAAATTCCCAGCTATAGGTACACGGATTTCAGTACCAGCAGTACTAAATTTATTCCCGTTTACGCTGTTAAAGCGTCTTTTAGTTGCCTTTACGTCACGGCACACGAGCGGAGGTATAGACATTGATTCGTTCATTTTATCAGGCAAATCTGGGCGAGAAACTAATCCATAATCAGAAGAATTCATATATATAATATACAGTAGAAATTAATTTTTTCTAGAGTTTTTTAAATTAATTTCTAAATTTATATATATGGTAGAAAACGATTCTGTAATTCAAATGGTTTTATTATTTGTTCTAGTTTTGGAAAGAATTTTTAAACTGTTTATAAATAGTCATTGTTATAAGAAATTCGCAATTAAATCAAGTTTAGGAAACTTTGAAATCCAGACCGAAGAACAGCCAGAAAACGATGATAAAAAAGAGGAAAAAGAATAAAAATAAAATCTAAAGTAATTTAATAATATATGGAAGAACAATTATATTTTAATATTCGTTCGAAAGAATGTACTCAAGTCACAAATAATGCTGATTTAATAGTTACACTGCCTTTTACTATTGATTTATTAGATCATCAATGGCTTCAAATAGAAGTCATTAGTTGTGAAATTCCTTTATCTTTTTATAATATTTCTACAGCTTTACAAAATAATGTACTTTCTTATACTAAAAGTCCTGGTGCAGTTGCTGTAAATATTACAATTCCATCTGGAAATTATACAGTAGATACTTTAATGAGTTCATTAAATGGATTGCAATCTGATTTTACTATATCTTATTCTGACGTTTTCAATAAATTTTTAATTACAATAATAAGCCCTGTAACTGCTGTTAATTTTGTTTATTCTGTTACATACTATACTCAACAAATATTTGGGATTACTGCTTCTAGACAAATTACTAGTAGTTCATTTTTCGACGGTGTTGTAAATCTTGCGTCAGTTCATTCAGTTCTTATTAGGTCTTCATTAAATAGTGGAAACAGTGCTTCAACATCTCAATCAAATAATGATATCATTTGTAAAGTGCCATTATCTGTAAATTATGGAGGAATTCTTATTTATAATAATAATGATTATACAAGAAAAAATATAATCAAAAGCGGTAGTGTCAAGCAGTTCTATTTAAAATTAACTGAACAAAATCAAAAGATACTAGATCTTAATGGGTGCGTTTGGGAAATGACAATTCTATTCACTAAGATAAAACACGACTTAAATGAAGTTTCAGAAGAACAACGACAACGACGAACTAATAATTATATAGAACCGCCACCGCCTACAGTCATTCAACCGCCAGTCATTCAAACTCCAGTAATTCAACCAACTTTTACGCCAACTTCAACTTTTACACCTATTCAAAATGAAGCAGTAGGACAACAAATCGAACAGCCTTTAATTAATAAAAATGAGGATAATTTAGTTAATGACGAAAACTCATTAATTAAAAAACCTGAAGATTTACCAGTTGAACCAGTTGAAAAAATGAACGAACCGCCTAAACCAGTAGATCCGTATGCAAATCTCGACACTTTACTTTTTAGTTTGATTGATGATTAGATTAAAATTATTATTTGCTGTAGATTTCTAGCTCTTGATAATGCAGTATACCATAGATTCCTATCAAAATTTAATTTATTATTAATTACTATTCTATCGCCTCTTTCAATTGTTAAGCCTTGATAAGAATGAATAGTTTTAAATAGTTTTGATTCATAATTATAATGATTAGGTTTTT
>Ga0114967_10005069_pt1 | contig 10488 bp, 8 predicted proteins | sample M_130628_MF_Meta_FD_92639 | JGI IMG/M metagenome (GOLD analysis project Ga0114967, IMG submission 92639) | Freshwater microbial communities from Lake Montjoie, Canada to study carbon cycling - M_130628_MF_MetaG | ecosystem: Environmental > Aquatic > Freshwater > Lake | place: Lake Montjoie... | reverse complement strand
TAAGCGGCCTACCAGTCGATACATCCCACAGCCGAAGCGTCAAGTCATCGCTCCCGCTTGCGAGCGTCTTTCCGTCGGGGCTGAAGGCGACGCTGGTGACGGCTTGACTATGCCCGTGCAAGGGTTCGCCCAGCAGCTTGCGTGCCGACACATCCCACAGCCGAAGCGTGCTATCGTCGCTCCCGCTGGCGAGCGTCTTTCCGTCGGGGCTGAAGGCGACGCTGATGACGTTTTGATTATGCCCGCGCAAGGGTTTGCCCAGCGGCTTACCAGTCGACACATCCCACAGCAGGAGCGTGTTGTCACTGCTTCCGCTTGCGAGCGTCTTTCCGTCGGGGCTGAAGGCCACGCTGTTGACGGATCCGTCATGCCCGCGCAAGGGTTCGCCCAGCGGCTTACCGGTCGATACATCCCACAGCAGGAGCGTGTTGTCTCTGCACCCGCTTGCGAGCGTCTTCCCATCGGGGCTGAAGGCCACGCTGGTGACCCCACCCTCATGCCCGCGCAAGGGTTCGCCCAGCGAGTGATCGCGCCAGGCGGTCGCCAAGCGTGCAGCGAAGCGATCTTGGTGGCGAAGTTCCTGCAATACCGTCAGTTCGAGACCCGACGTCAACATATCACCCCTGCGTACCGCGTCCAACGCGCTGCTCATCGTGATCACGCCAAGCAAATCGCTGCTTCGCACAAGCTGCGCAGCAGCCCTCGCCTCACTGGCTTGCGCATTTTCACGCGCCGCATCAGCCGATGCCTTCTCAGCCACCGCAACATCCTTCGCGGCGACGGCCTCGCGCCACTGCCATGCTGCCAGACCAAGCCCCAGGATGAGCGCGCACACCACCGCGCCTATCCCGAACACAAGCGCCCGGTTGCGCCGCACGTACTTCCGCACGCGGTACGCCGTCGATTCCGGCGCCGCAACGAGCGGCTTGCCGTCAAGGTAATTGCGCACATCCTCGGCGAGCGCGATCGCCGTCTGGTAGCGGTGCTGCGGCTCCTTCCGCATGGCCTTCTGCGGGATCCACTCTAACTCGCCACGTAAACGACGCACCAAGTCCGCCGCACGCAACTTGCGCGCTGACTCGATCCGAGTGATGGTCGCCTGATCCTTCGTGGAGATCGTCGAGAGCCGCGCACTCGGGCTCGGCGGATCTTGCTCGCGGATCGTTCGCTGGATCTCGCCGTATGCCTTCTTGCGCAGTTCCTTTCCGTCAAACGGAGTCGCGCCCACCAGCAACTCATAAAGCAGCACACCGAGCGAGTAAATATCGCTGCGCGTATCGATGTCCCCACCAGTGGGGTCCGCCTGCTCCGGACTCATGTATTCCGGCGTACCGATCATCTGCCCCGTCTCGGTGAAGATCGTGTGCTCGGTCATGCGTTGGCTCATCGCCTTCGCCACACCAAAGTCGATCACCTTGAGCTTCGCGCCTTCACCCTCGACCATAAAGGCAAGCACGTTGCCTGGTTTCAGGTCACGGTGCACAATGCCCTTGAGATGCGCGTGCTGCACGGCCTCGCACGCTTGCTCAAAGAGCTTCAGGCGCTCGTCGATACTGAGTTTGACTCGGTCGCAGAACTCCGTGATCGGCTCGCCCTTCACGTACTCCATGGCGAAGTAGGGTCGACCTTGCACAGTCAGCCCGCCGTCAAAGACCTTGGCGATCCCGGGGTGATTCATCACGGCCAGCGCCTGGCGCTCTTGATCGAAGCGCGCGACCACGGCCTTCGAGTCCATGCCCGCCTTCACGATCTTGAGCGCGACGCGCTGCACGAAGGGGTGGCGCCGCTCTGCGAGCCACACGGAGCCGAAGCCGCCTTCGCCGAGGCGCGAGATCAGCTTGTACGGGCCGACCTGGGCACCGGCGGCCTCGTCGAAGCCGCCCGAGCCCTGGGTATTTGTGATGATCGTGTCCTCCGGAGTCACGACGGACAGGATACGCAGATCCGCATTCGCCTCCATGCGCAACCAGTGACGTATTTACCGGCTCTCGCGCACGAAGTGCGTCATCGGCTCCGTGCTGCAATCGATGTCCACCGCGAAGAAGCCGCCGTTGCGGTGCTTCTGCACCTGGCGCCACATGATCTCGCGGTCGGTGATGGGGATCGGCAGCTTCTCGACATCGGCCTCGGGGATCCACTCGAGGCGGCCTTCGTCGAACTCGCTGTGCGCGATCTCGTCCGGGCGCACGTGGCGCGTGCATTCGAAGAGGAAGATCAGCCAGTGCATCTCGCCCTGGTAGGCACGCTCGCTCACCATGCCAAAGAGGCGCATGTCCTCGACGCGCAGGCGCAGGCCGGTCTCCTCCTCCACCTCGCGCGCCGCGCATTCATGCGGGCTCTCTCCACGGCTGATCTCCACCTTGCCGCCCACCGGCGAGTACATGTCGATGTTCGGCACCTTCTTGCGGTGGAGCATCAGGATGCGCCCGTCCGCGTCCCACAGGTAGCAGAGGACCGCCACCTTGTAGGGAAGCGAGGCCGTGTCGTACTGCGGAGCGTGCAGGTTCAACGCGCGGACCCCGCGGCGATGGGTGCGGAGCTTGCAACGATGCCGGCGGACACCACCAGCTCGCGGATGCGCGTGGCAGCCTGCGCGGACGCAGCGGCGAGCGGCAGGCGGACCATGCCGGTGTCGAGGCCGAGCGAGGCAAGCGCGCACTTGACGGGCACCGGGTTCACGTCGATTGACAGCAGGCCCTTGGAGAGCGGAAGGAGCGCCATGTGCACCTCGAGCGCCGCGCGGAAATCGTTGCCGGCAAGCAGGCGGCAGAGTTCCGCCACGCGGCCGGGCACCAGGTTGCTGACCACGCTCACCACGCCCGCGGCACCGACGGCCGCAAAGCTCGGCGTCAGGCTGTCGTCACCGGAGAGGACGGTGATGCCGCAGCGCTGGCGGATCTCGCTGGCCGAATCCATGCTGCCGGTGGCTTCCTTGATCGCCTGGATGTTCGGGTGACGGCTCAGGCGCTCGACGGTCTCCGGCGCAATGGCAACACCCGCGCGGCCGGGGATGTTGTAGAGCATCACCGGCAGGTCGCAGCAATCGGCCACCGTCATGAAGTGGCGGTAGATGCCTTCCTGCGATGGCTTGTTGTAGTACGGCGTGACCTGGAGACCGGCATCGGCACCGAGCTGGCGCGCGAGCTTCTGCAGGTGCACCGCATGCGCGGTGGAGTTCGAGCCCGCGCCCGCCACCACCTGCAGCCCGAGCGGGCGACCGACGCGCACCGCGGTCTCGACGACGCGCGCATGCTCTTCCTCGGTCAGCGTGGGACTCTCGCCCGTGGTGCCGCAGGGCACGATGCCGGTGACGCCACCTGCCGCCTGGCGACGCACGCCCTCTTCAAGGCGCGCAAGATCCACCGACGTGCCGTCGGCATTGAACGGGGTGACGATCGCGGTGTAGCAGCCGTGGAAACCGATGCGCGTGCTCATGCCGGCGAGTGTACGCCCGCAGCAGCACCATCGATGCAGGCGCGCATCCGCGCAACGGCGGAACGCAGCCCCGTGAACACCGCCTCGCTGACGACGGCGTGGCCAATGTGGAGTTCGTTCAGGCCGGGAAGTGCGGCCACCGGGCCGACGTTCACGTAATTGAGCGCGTGGCCGGCGTTGAACTGCATGCCATGGGCGCGGATCGTCTCGCCCGCGGCGCGGACCTTGGCAAGTTCGGCGAGCGCGGCCGGGGCGGCGCAGCGGTCGCCGTTGCCGTGCACGGCATGCGCCCACGGCCCGGTGTGCACCTCGCAGACGGACGCGCCAGAGCGGCGCGCGGCCTCGATCTGTGCCGGTTCGGCGTCGATGAAGATGCTGGCACGCACGCCGCCCGCGGCAAGTCGCGCGATGACCTCGCGTACGCGCGATTCCTGCGACAGGACGTCGAGCCCGCCCTCGGTGGTCACCTCGTGGCGACCCTCGGGGACGAGCATCGCCATCACGGGCTTGATGCGAAGCGCCATCGCCACCATCTCGTCGGTGGCGGCCATCTCGAAGTTGAGCTTGCCGCGGAACTCCTCCGCCAGGCGCAGCACGTCGGCGTCCTGGATGTGGCGACGGTCCTCGCGCAGGTGCACGGTGATGCCGTGTGCGCCGCCGGCCATCGCCTGGTGCGCGGCAGCCACGGGGCACGGCTCGTACGTGCGGCGTGCCTGCCGGACGGTGGCGACGTGGTCGATGTTGACGCAGAGGAGCGCCATGGGAGAGGCAAGTATAGGAGCGCACCACGCATGGACGCGCTCGGTGCGGGGTACCATTCGGCCATGGCCACCTTTCACGACCGCCTGGCGGCGCTCGAGCATGACATCGTCCACCAGGGCGCGCGCGTCCTTGACCTCTGCACGCTTGCAGTGGAGAGCTACTTCGACCTGGACCTGGCGAAGGCCGGCCGCATCGAGTCCCTCGACACCGAGGTGGACCGCGTGGACGTGGAGATCGAGAAGCGCTCCGTGCCGCTCCTGGGCATGGGCCAGACCGACGAGCACGCCATCCGCAGCGTCCTCACCATCGTCAAGTGCAACAACGAGTACGAGCGCATCGCCGACTGCGGCGTGAACATCGCCGAGCGCGTGCTGGAGGAGCGCACCCGCCAGCTCCGCGTGCCGGACACCTTCCGCGTGATGGCCAACAGCGTGATCGGCATGCTGCGCGACACCAACCGCGCGCTCCTCAAGCACGACGCGGACCTGGCGCGCCAGGTGCTCCTCTTCGACGACACCGTCGACCGCTTCAAGCGCGAGATCCTCATGAACGCCCAGGAGCAGGTGGCGGCCGGCCACCTCTCGGTGCACTTCGCCTTCGGCCTGATGAGCGTGACCAAGAGCGTGGAGCGGATCGCCGACCACTGCACCAACGTGTGCGAGCAGGTGATCTACCTCGAGAGCGGGCTCATCGTCCGCCACCGACCGGAAGGCTGGAGCGCGCCGATCGAGCCGAAGGCCTGATCACGCCGCCCGAGCGCCCGCGCGAGACACGACGGACCCGACGACCATCGACCGGACAACAAGAGATGCGAAACACGCCGACCTTTGCGGAAACCAAGCAGCGCCTCGAGCGGACCGGGCAGGAGCACCTGCTTGCGTTCTGGGATTCCCTGGACGATGCGCGCCGCGCGGAACTGCTCGGCGCGATCGCCACGCTGCCGCTCGAGCACCTGGGCTCGATGCTCTCGCAGGCGGCATCGCTCGCGAAGCCCGCGGCCTCCGAGATCCGCCCGGTGCGCCCGTACATGCGCGGCATGGCGGACGCCGAGAAGTACCGCACCATCGGCGACGACCTCGTGCGTCGCGGCAAGGTGGCGGCGTTCATCGTGGCCGGCGGCCAGGGCACGCGCCTCGGCTGGAAGGGCCCCAAGGGCACGTTCCCGGCCACGCCGGTGGCGGGCAAGCCGCTCTTCCGCGTGTTCGCCGAGCAGATCATGGCCGCGGAGCGCGCCTACGGCGTGCGGATCCCGTGGTTCGTGATGACGAGCGAGGCCAACCACGACGAGACCGAGCGCTTCTTCGAGGACAATCGCTGGTTCGGGCGCCCGCGCGGCGACACCATGCTCTTTGCGCAGGGCATGGTGCCGAGCGTGACCCTCGACGGCAAGGTGATGCTCGAGCACGCGTGGCAGCCGGCGCTCAACCCGGACGGCCACGGCGGATCGCTGAAGGCGCTGCGCCAGGCCGGAGCCATCGACCACATGCAGGCGTCGGGCATCGAGCACCTCTGCTATTTCCAGGTGGACAACCCGAACGTGCACGTGATCGACCCGCTGTTCCTGGGGCTCCACGTGGCGGCGCCGGACTCGAGCGCGGAGATGAGCTCCAAGAGCGTCCTCAAGCGCGACACCACCGAGAAGGTGGGCGTCTTCGTGAAGGCGCCGCGCCTCACGGTGCTCGAATACAGCGACGCCCCGAAGGAGATCTCCGACGCGCGCGATGCCTCCGGCGAGATCATCTACGGCGAGGGCTCGATCGCCATCCACGTGATCGGCGTCGAGTTCATCCGCAAGCTCACCGACCATCCGCTCGGATCGGTGCTTCCCTGGCACCGCGCCATCAAGAAGGTGCCGTTCGTCGACCCGGCCACGGGCCAGCGCACCGAGCCCGCGGAGCCCAACGCCATCAAGCTCGAGAGCTTCGTCTTCGATGCCCTGCACGAGGCGGAGAGCCCGATCGTCCTGCGCACCGACCGCGTGGAGGAGTTCGCACCCATCAAGAACGCCTCCGGCGAGGACAGCCCGGCCACGAGCAAGGCAATCCAGGTGGAGCGCGCCGTGCGATGGCTGAAGGAAGCGGGCATTCCCGTGCCGTGCCACGCCAACGGGCAACCTGACTGCGCGGTCGAGATCTCGCCGCTCACCGCGCGCGGGCCCGATGACCTGCGCAGGCATCCGCCGACGAAGGCGATCGTCGCCGGCACCGAGATGCTGCTCTGAACGCCGGCGCCGGAAGCGCCCGCCACTATCTCGACGCGCGGAGGTCCTCGACCACCAGCTGCACGCGGCGCGCGCCGCGGAAGGTGTCGAGCGACGGCCGCACGATGAGGTCGATGGGCACGCCCTGGCGCACCGATGCCACGCGCGACGCGCCGCTCCACCAGATGCACCGCGCGCCGTCCGGGAGGAAGAACTCCACGTGGTTGCGCGTGCTGCCGAAGAGGTTCGGCGGCGCCACCGGACGCGTGTTGCGGATCAGGAACGCGGGCTCCGGGTTGCCGCGCCCGAACGGGCGCAGGATGTCGAGCGACTTCACCGCGTCGTAGGTCAGCTCCTCGGGCTCGGCCTCGGCGTCGTAGCGGCGCACCGGGCCCACGGCGGCACCCGCCGATCGCGCCGCGCATTCCGCCGCCACGCGGCGCGCAAACTCGTCCACGCGGTCCGCGGGCACGGTGACGCCCAGCGCAAACGCATGCCCGCCGCCGCGCAGCATCAGGTCCGCGGCCACGCGCTTCACGGCATCCAGGATGTCGATTCCCTCCACGCTGCGCCCGCTGCCCTTGGCGGTACCGTCAGGGCGCAGTGCCATGAGGATGGCCGGCTTGCCGTGGCGCTCGGCCATCTTGGCGGCCACGATGCCGACCACGCCTTCGTGCCAGCGGGCATCGGCCATGACGATGGCGCCCGCCGCGGCGAGCGCCGGATTGGCATCGACGCGCTCGCATGCCTGCTCGAAGAAGGACTTGTCCATGATCCGCCGCTGGTCATTCAGTTCGCCGAGCGTGCGCACGATGGCGCGCGCCCGCACGGGATCGTCGGTGATCAGGAGCTCCACGGCCTCCGCCGCGTGGCCGAGGCGGCCGACCGCGTTGAGCCGCGGCCCGAGCCGGAAGCCGACGTCCGACGAATCCACGCGCTTGCCGCGATCGAGCTGCGCATCGTCGAGCAGCGCACGCATGCCCACCATCTCCACGGTGTGGATGGTGGCAAGCCCACGCGCCACGAAGACGCGGTTCTCGTCGACGAGCGGCACCACGTCCGCCACGGAGCCGAGCGCCACCAGCGGCACGCAGCACATCAGCGCGTCCTTCAGCACCGCGGCCACGTTCTCGCCGCCGCACCAGAGCCGCGCGAATTCGGACGCCACCTTGAACGCCACCGCCGCGCCGCAGAGGTCGACGAACGGTGCCGGATCGCGCCCTGGGAGCGCGGGGTGCGCAATGGCCGCAGCCTCGGCCTCGCAGCCGGGATCCACGTGGTGGTGGTCGGTGATCAGGAGCTCGATGCCCAGTTCCTTTGCGTGGCAGGACGGCCCCTGCGCGGATGCGCCGCAGTCCACCGTCACCACGGTGCGCACGCCGTCCGCGGCCAGCGCAGCGAGCGCTTCGTCGTTGAGGCCGTACCCCTCCTCGATGCGGTCGGGGACGTAGAAGCGAAGGTCGGCATCCGGACGCGCGGCCTTGATCGCCCGCCACAGGATGGCGGTGGCGGTGATGCCGTCGGCGTCGTAGTCGCCGTAGATCGCGATGCGATGGCCGGCGCGCACCGCGGCCTCCAGGCGCTCGGCCACGGCGGTGGCGCCGGGCAGCGTGCGCGGTGCGTGCAGGAGGTTGACGCGCGGCGCGTGGAGAAGGTCGCGGCCACGGGGATCCATCGGGTACTGGCGCGCCGCCATGACCCGCTCGAGGATGCTTCCTGCGCCCGTGGCCCCGGCTCCGATCCAACGGCTTTCGATCACTGGCATCGCAGGGAGACTATCGCGGCCAGGATGCAGCACGTGCTTCCGCATGCCCGGTCGACCCCCGGGATTTCCGGCAAATCAGCGCCGCAGCACGGGTTGCCGCCCGCCGGACCCCGCTACCCTACCTCGCGATGCAGCGCTATAAGACCATCCTCCTCTTCGGAGCCCCGGGCGTCGGCAAGGGAACGCAAGGCAAGATCCTCGGGCACATCCCCGGCTTCTTCCACCTGGCGTGCGGCGACGTGTTCCGTTCCATGGACATGACCAGCGACCTCGGGCGCAAGTTCATGGAGCACAGCTCCCGCGGCGAGCTCGTTCCCGACGAGGTGACCGTGGACATGTGGAAGCAGAACATGTACGCGCAGACGGTGCTCAGCATCTACAAGCCCGCGCAGGACATCCTGGTGCTCGACGGCATCCCGCGCAGCATCGGCCAGGCGAAGGCGCTCGACCCGTACCTGGAAGTGCTCGCCGTCGTCCACCTGGTGTGCCGAGACGTGGACGCCATGGTGATGCGCATGCGCCGGCGCGCGCTCAAGGAGAACCGCCTCGACGACGCCGACGAGAAGGTCATCCGGCGCCGCTTCGAGGTCTACCAGCGGGAAACCGCCCCGGTGCTCGAGCACTACCCCAAGGCCGTGGTCCACGAGGTGGACGCGGTGGGTTCCCCGGCCGTGATCCTGCAGCGCGTCCTGGACATCGTGGCACCCATCCAGGACGCACATTTCCGCAATCCGCTGGCAGGCGATGCAAAGTCCTGAGCAATCGCGGACCTGCCGCTTGACACGGCCCGCGATCAATGTTCAAATATCGTAAGCCTGTCAGAAGTGCAGGCCCAACAAGCCCCCGGAAGCGCGCCGTGTTGACCGCAAGGTCCACGGCGCGTTCGGTTTTGGGCCTCCGCGGCTCACTTGCGCCCCGTGCCGTCCGGGGATTCCGGGCGCAGCGCCTCCGGGATCAGCTCCCGGTAGCGGTCCGCCACTGCCTTGAACCATGCGCGATCACCGTCGTCCAGCCCCGGAGCGCGGGCAGCGGCTTCGAGCGACTCCAGCCGCGCGCGCAGCACGGCACGGATGCCGGCGCTCGCGCCGAGTCCGTCGGGCGAGGCAAGCTGCTGGCGCAACTGCGCGATGTCCGGATGAGACTCCACATCGAGCGGCTCGCCCGCAAGGCGCTCCGTCCGCAGGGTGCGCACCGGCGCCGGGAAATCCACGAGGAGCCGCTCCGCCAGCAGATCACGGGACTTGTCCTGGCTGATGTCCATCCCTCCGTCGCCGAACTTCTCGAGATCGGCGCGGGCGCCCACCTCCATCTCGAGCTCGATCCGCTGTTCGGTGGGCCGTCCGTCCGCCCCGCCCTTCACGCGGCCAAGCGCGTCACGCTCGCCGCGCATCACGACCACCGCGATCCGGTCGCCCGGACGCTTGTTCTGCACCACCGCGGAGAGCTGCTGCGTCACCATGATCTGCTTGCCGTCGAGCTCCACGATGCGGTCGCCCGGCTTGAGCACCTTCTGCGCAGGCATGTTGGGGATGAGCCCCGTGACCGTCACTCCGTCGGAGTCGGCGAAGCGCGCGGCCATCTGGATGCCGAGCGCACCGCGCGGCGCGTCCAGGATGCGCGAGCGCGCCACTTCGAGGAGCCGCGCGTGCGCCTCGTAGGGCAGTTCCCCGGCGGCGCCGGAGAGATGCAGCCAGACCTGTTCGTCGGGCACCTTGCGAAGGTCCAGGAGCGCGGCACCCGCGGCCTCGCGCGCGGCAAAGTCGGCACTGCCGAGGCCACGCACCAGGTCCGTCACGCGCTTGTCCGGCACCAGGCCCTGCAGCCGCGGCGGAGCCCACGGCGGGGCTTCGTCGACACCGCGGATCATCCCGCGCAGCCGCGCGAAATCCTGCTGGGCGATGCGCTGGCGCTGGAAGTCCGGGGCCCCCACGCCCTGCTGCGCAATGCCGGGCTGCACCTGCACCGGGAGCACCACCTCGCCCACGGGCTCGGCAAGCTTCGGCTGGTTCTGCGGTGCGCTCGGCTTGCTTGCGGGCCTCGCAGGCGCCTGCGCGAGCGCGGCGGACGCACAGGCCAGCACGCCGAGCACGGCGATCACGCCGATGCGATGTCGCGCGCGTTCGACTCGATCCACGCCGTCTTGCGCTCGATGAACGTCAGGAACCCGTCCGCGCGCAGGTGCGCGAACCGGCCCGAGCGGGCAATGGGCACGATGCTCTCGAGCGTGCACGATTCGATCATAAGCCACGGCAGCGTGTCCCGTTCCTGGGAAACGAGCGCCATTCCCATGCCGTGGCCGAGGCCGCCGGAGAGCGCGGCGATGCGG
>Ga0114967_10005068_pt1 | contig 10489 bp, 6 predicted proteins | sample M_130628_MF_Meta_FD_92639 | JGI IMG/M metagenome (GOLD analysis project Ga0114967, IMG submission 92639) | Freshwater microbial communities from Lake Montjoie, Canada to study carbon cycling - M_130628_MF_MetaG | ecosystem: Environmental > Aquatic > Freshwater > Lake | place: Lake Montjoie... | reverse complement strand
GGGGTTCCATTATTTACAACATATCAAATGGTTTCTAAAACACTTCCAGGTATAGGTAGGTATGTTGAGTTATATGGTGGTTTTTATCAAGGGTTTTATAAGTTGTTTGGTTATGATTATGAAATCATACCTGAAAGAATGAAAAAAGGATGGACCGTAGAAATGATTTTAAAACCAAGATTTTTTGATGAATTTGTTCCTCCTTTAGGTTATACAACTTTAAACCAAATTTATCCTAACAATAAAAACACATTTTTCTTTTTAGGGGCAAGAGCTGAAAATAAATTTTACCACTACGCAGATGGACATCCCAAATGTGACCCAACATATAATAGGGTTACTTCAGGATTAACTTGTGAGGAAACTTGTTCTTGTTGCGATTATTCTATTAAAAATAGTAGATGTATATATGTTTATCCGCCAAGACCAATAGGTGGGGTTTATGATCCCCACGTTAACTATGGTTGTGATCTATGTAATGGAAACGTAGAAACAAGATTAACTTGTGGGTGTGGTTGTGATTTAGAACCTTGTGATACTTGTGGATGGATGTGTTTCCCTCATATTTGTTCAGGGGTTACAATTCCAACACCAACTCCAACTCCAACACCTAGTGTAACCCCTCCATGTGATTCATACCCAACAAAAGTTGTTTGCCCATCAACAACCCCATGTTGTGATTCTTGTCCAAGTTGTGGTTGTAATACTTGTGGATGTCCTCCATCAAGTCCTTCTTTAACATTTAACTCAATAGAAGATACTTGTGAAAAAGATCCAATAATGGATGATCTGTCAAATAACATATCATTTAGATTATGTGGTGATCCAAAAAATCCGGGTATTGGTATTAAAACAATTAAAATAACAGGATCTTGTGTGACAACTGGAAGTTGTGTTACAGGACAAACTTATGTTACAGGTTATACAATTGTTGATATTTGCACCCCACCAATTTATCCATATTGTCTTAGTGTTAATCCTGCTTGGTTAAATTTTGAACATTGGTTTTTAATTGATGTTGTTTTTGAAAGATATACCTATTTAGATTATTGTGATTTAAAATGGTTTGGTGGATTATATGATATTACAAGAGTTGAGTTATTACAAAGTTTGGCAAACAACACAATAACTTTAATTGCTCCACCATACACAAATGGATATGAAACACCTGAAAAAGTAGAATTAGTAAAACTAAATCAAAGATGGTTAGATGATACAAGTTTTAGGTTAGGTAGATTAAAAATATATATAAACGGTAGAATTTTTTATGTGATTGAAAATTTTGAGGAAGTTATTCCAAGACCTTTAGATACAGATAAAGAAAAACAAGTTGGTGTTCCTTTTAATATGTCATGGGGAGGGGGAACTCAAGGTCTTCACGAAAACTTAACTTTGTCTGCTTGTACCGCAACAACTGAGGGTCTATATATACAAGACCCAGAATGTTTTCCTGAAAACATATTAAGTGCTACAACATTAAATAAACTTAAAACCCACATTTTGTTAGAAGAAAATTTTGCGGGAACTTTTGACGGAGCGATTTCTCAATTTAGATTTTACACCGAACCACTATCGGCTCCAGAAGTTAAACATAATTTTCAAGTTGTTAAAACATTATTTAAAATGTTTGATCCCGATTGTCCCGTTTGTGATATATCAACATGTGTGGTTAACGATTTTACATATACAATAACTAATACTTAACTATGTCTCAGAATATTATAATAAACAGTGTGTTTAATGAAGGTGAATTGGCCGAAGTTTTATTTAAACCAGATAATTCTGAAGTTGTAATAAATTTAGGTGAGGTTACCTTACCTTTTTTATTTAATCCGTCTTTACTTATACCACAAAGAGAGGTATACGGATCATATACAATATTGGTTGTTGGAACTGATTGTCCTTATTTTTTAAATGTTCCTAGACCTACGCCTACCCCAACACCAACGGTGACACCAACAAAAACCCCAACACCCACACCTACCACAACGCCTACACCAACACCAACACGTAATCCTTGTTCATCACAAACACCAACAGTAACCCCTACACCAACAGTAACTCCTACAATGACACCAACACCAACACCGAGTTGTAATAACCCTTGTGGGTGTAATTAAAAAACAAAACACTTCAATAAGTTTGACCCTTTTGCCATATTTATTAAAAAGGTTAATTTTTAATGAATACAATAGAAATAACGGGAGTAACTGGAACACCACCATATTCGGTATATGTTTGTGATACAACATTAACATATTGTTATGTGGTAACAGGATCAACAACGATCCCTCCAACCTTTATCTTTGATGTTCCACCACCATTAGATGTTGTGTCCTCACTTATTGTTAAAATTATTGATGCAAATGATTGCGAAACGTTTCAATTATATTTGTGTCCACCAACACCAACACCAACCCCAACAGTAACTCCAACCGTTACTCCAACTCCAACAGTTACCCCAACAATAACACCAACTGTATCGATTACCCCAACAATAACACCAACTGTATCGATTACCCCAACAATAACACCAACACCAACGGTAACGCCAACACCAACGCCAACACCAACGGTAACACCAACTATTACTCCAACACCAACAATAACTCCAACACCAACTATTACCCCAACACCATCACTTTTACCATCGTTACCCGGTATTTATTATGGTAAGTTTAGTAACACCACAATAACAAGTGCCGATACAGGATCATTAACGTTTGTTACGACAAATGACATAACAAATACGTATGTTACGTTCTCCGCAGGAACTGGTTATGGGTATACATTAATACCAATAACCTTACCTCAACCTAGTGATTTTAAAGATAGTAGTACGGGATGTACGGGTAATGATGTTCCTACTAATAACATCGGTACTGTGGTTGTGTTAGATGCAAATGGATTTGCAATAACATATAACATATATAGAACATTTTACTCATTCAACGGACAATTATTATGTTGGTTGTGTAGTTAAAAAAAATAAATAATTATGATGAAATTTAGTCTTTATGAGTTTTAGTCTTTCAGGGGGAGTTGAGGTTTTCGGGTTTATATCACCATCGGAACCAACGGATACTTATCCCGTAATAGACCCAATTTATGGTATTGATGGTTTAAGAAACGTAGATACAATTTCAGATTTAGATAATATACCTGGACTACGAAGACGTGCGGGTATGGTTGTGGGGGTTAGTGGCGGAACCGATTATTACAAATTAAACCCTCCTCCGTGGGCTCTTAACTTCACTGATTGGTCAATTTTTGGTTCTGGCGGTTTTAGTGGTTCATCAGGGACTAGTGGAACATCAGGGTCTTCAGGTGCGGATGGATCAAGCGGGACTAGCGGGGCAGATGGTAGTTCAGGGACTAGCGGGACAGATGGGACTTCGGGCACTAATGGTTCGTCAGGAACTAACGGGACAGATGGGTCAAGTGGCACTTCAGGAACTGATGGATCTTCAGGGACTTCAGGTACAGATGGAACTAGTGGAACAAATGGAACTTCAGGAACTAGCGGGACAGATGGAACTAATGGTAGTTCAGGTTCTAGCGGTTCATCAGGAACTAACGGAACAAATGGTTCAAGTGGAACAGATGGTTCTTCAGGAACATCAGGGTCAAGCGGTTCGTCAGGTACTAACGGAACAGATGGATCAAACGGTAGTTCAGGCACTAACGGAACTAATGGTAGTTCAGGTTCTAGCGGAACTTCAGGGACTAATGGAACAGATGGGTCTTCAGGTTCAAGCGGTACATCAGGAACCAATGGAACATCAGGAACTAGCGGAACAAATGGGACTAATGGTTCAAGTGGTACTTCAGGAACTAATGGGACAGATGGTAGTAGTGGTTCATCAGGTTCTAGTGGGACAAATGGAACTAATGGTAGCTCAGGCACTTCAGGGTCAAGTGGAACTAATGGAACAAACGGAACATCGGGAACGAACGGAACATCGGGGACTAATGGAGCTAATGGAGTATCAACAAGTTTATTCTATTATGAAGCAAAAAATAATTCACAATCAGGAAACCCTGGCGCTGGGCATGTATTGTGGGATAATGTAGTAATGACCGCATCAACCCAAATTAACATCAACCATTTAACAGATACACCAGTAACAGATATTGATATATTTTTAGCTCTTTTACAAATAGGACAACAGATTACAATTCAAGACCAAAATGATAGTGCTAATTTTCAAGTATGGACTATTACAGGAACCCCCACACTAATTGTTGGGGCATCTAATTATTGGACTATTCCCGTATCTTTGGTAAGTGCTGGTGGTAATCCACAATTTGCGAACAATCATAATATATTTGTATCAATAATTGCTGCATCAGGAACATCAGGAACATCAGGAACATCGGGGACTAATGGCACATCAGGAACAAACGGAACAAGTGGGTCTTCAGGTTCAAGTGGGTCTTCAGGTTCAAGTGGAACATCGGGTACTTCAGGATCTAATGGGTCAAGTGGTTCTTCAGGGACAAACGGAACTTCAGGGACTAATGGAACTAATGGAACTAATGGTACATCAGGTACCAATGGTACTAACGGAACTTCAGGTACAAATGGTACAAATGGTACGAGCGGTACAAATGGAACGTCAGGGACTAATGGTACAAACGGAACTTCAGGTACAAACGGAACTTCAGGTACAAACGGAACAAACGGGACCAATGGAACAAATGGTACGAGTGGAACCAACGGGACATCTGGTACAAACGGAACCAACGGGACATCTGGTACAAACGGAACTTCGGGTACTAATGGCACTTCAGGTACGAATGGTACGAGCGGGACCAATGGAACTAACGGGACTAGCGGAACTAATGGTACTTCAGGAACTAGCGGAACCAACGGTACAAATGGGACATCAGGTACTAACGGAACTAGTGGTGTAAGCGGTGCGTCAGGTACTTCAGGAACAAATGGTACGAGCGGCACAAATGGAACGTCAGGAACTAACGGAACAAATGGTACATCAGGAACCAACGGTACGAATGGGACAAGCGGAGCAAATGGAACTTCAGGAACAAATGGTACAAACGGTACTAGCGGAGCAAATGGAACTTCAGGCTCCAACGGAACATCAGGTACTAATGGTACATCGGGTACTAATGGTACTAGTGGAACAAACGGAACATCGGGCACTAATGGTACAAACGGAACTAACGGTACAAGCGGAACAAATGGAACATCGGGTACAAATGGTACAAATGGAACTAATGGAACTTCAGGTACTAATGGAACTAGCGGTACTAATGGAACCAACGGAACAAGTGGAGCAAACGGAACTTCGGGGACTAATGGTACAAGTGGTGCAAATGGAACTTCAGGTACAAATGGTACTTCAGGTAGTTCTGTTTCAGTTCCAGGAGCAAATAACGAAGTTTTAACATCTGATGGATCAGGAGGAATAGTTGCCGAAAGTAATATGACATTTGATGGGTCACAATTATCCGTAACAGGTACGGTAGTGTCTTATGGGTTCGCACTTCCTAATATTAACACATCCACAGGGTCTTTAACCACGTCAACACCTATGTTAACAACTACTTCTATTGATTGGCTCAGTCGAATTGCCTATGATGTTTCTAGTACTTCAAGTATTGATTGGACGAGTAGATATTTAACGGACTCATATCCCATTACTTCTGTTGATTGGGAAACTAAATATTTAAATGCATATGACTTAATTACATCAGGAGCCACTCTTAGTGTTGATTGGGATGATAGATCATTATATTCATTTAGACCTCTTCCTATGCCAACTTCCACTCTTAGTGTGGATTGGCAGAATAGAACATTGAATGATAGTGGTGGTATTTCTTCAGTAGCATGGAGAGATCGCAGCTTATACACACCTAATGTAATTACAGCTTTAAATTGGGCTGATGATACTTTTTTAGATTCAAATGTTTATCAACGTGATTATAAATCTGCCGTTATACAAAACGCAGTATCAAATACCTATAACAACCCATATGTATCATATTTAGGAGATGTAATCGAATCTGATGGAATAGTAACCTATATAGATAGTTCTGTAACAGAAGGAATGTTAGTTTATTTATATCTTGGTGTATGGGCTCCAGTTGATCAAGCCAATACAAGGTCAACATTTTTGTTGGGAATTGCACATAACTTAGTACCATCACCACCAAATCTATCAGGATGGATTCTACTAGAAGGTCACGTTGTAATTGATAACACATCAACATCAGGCCCTTACGTTGCGTCTGCAGGTTATGGTCTTCCAATCTATATTGAGGATAGTACTACAACTGGAACTATGTCAACAGTCGTTCCTACAACCGCTTCAGGGACTAACATAGTAAGATTATTAGGACATTGTTACCAACAAAATTCAGGTACCGCAACACAATGGATGATGAAGTTTAGACCATCAAACGATTGGGTACAAATATAAATTAATAAATGATAATATAATGAAAATTAATGGTATAACAATTGGTAGTGGAACAAGTGGTTCGTCAGGGACAAACGGTGCTAATGGAACTAATGGGTCAAGTGGTTCGTCAGGAACTAATGGGACATCAGGTAACATTCGTGTTATAGCCTCCGTGGAAAATCTAACAACCAATACAACAGGTGGGATTGTGGTGTTAGGAAGTGCCGACATTAGTGCTGAAATTGCAAGTGGTTCAATGTATCAGGTAATGGCCTCCTTTAGAAAAACTGTCGGAACTGCAAATTTTACTCCTAGACTATATTTTAACACTTCTGCCACAACAGCCGGAGCCACCCTTTTAGCTGTTTTAGGGTCGCAGTCGGCCTTAAACTCGATAAGTGACAACATTATAAACTTTACTGTGTTGGGTAGTAGTGTTTATGTAACTAATAGTGCAGGTACGGTCTTCTCGCGATACGCCACATCCACCGGTACCGTTAGCACGGTAACAAACCCATTTTATCTGATATGGGCATATCAACTTACATCCAATTTAACAGACCAGGCAGTTCTTTTAAAATCACAAGTAGTGCGATATGTATAGAACAATAAAGATACCTGGATGCTGATAATGGAATAAATTACATTTAAAATACAAATAAAAATGAATATACAAACAATTAACGGTGGATTTACGTTTAACGAAAAAACTTACACAATTATATCACCTGCAGATCCTGTCACTATTACACAAGTTCATATTCCTACGGATCATGGAATAATTTTATTAGACTTGTCATGCACGCTAAATGGTAAGTCATATGATAATTTAACTGAATTTATACAAGATATTTATAAAGAACTATTATATTAAAAAAATAGGTGATATAATAAATCCTGATTTCCAATTAGTTGGTATTTTTAACGTAACAATTATAATCTATATGTTGGAAACAACTATACGTTATTTTCTGTTATCCATATAGACAATCACTTCGTTATAATATTCTATAAAGTGTTCATTACATAGATCCCATTTAATGTCAACACCATCGAAGGAGAAAATTTGTATGTTATCAAATTGTGGGAAGATATTATCTCTAAACCATCTGAACTTACATTTGTGGAAGTTTTCGTCATCTCTAAGATGAAATTCAGTTACAATTTTTGGAATTGTTTTTAAAAACTCAATATTACTTTGTTGGAACACATCGTACTCACCACCTTCACAATCGCATTTTAAAAAATCAATGTGTTTAATGTTATTCTCATCTAAGAACTCTTTGAATGTAAATGTTAGAACACTCTCACAAATATTATCCCAAGTGATATTAATTTTCTTTTTATCAGTAATTGCCCCTTGAATAATTTTTACATTGTCTCTACCAACATTTTTATAAAGGACATCAATATGATAAGATAATGGTTCGACAACATAACATTGTTTTGGATTCTTTGGTAAAATTTTATATGTGAATGGACCTAAGGATGCTCCTAAATCAACAACAACATCACCTTCCTCAACCTCAAAGAATTTTTCATATGTATTATTTTCAAATATTTCTTTTTTTGCGGCATTTACATACCAATCGCTTTTTTTACCCCAATCAAATAAGTCATCATCAATTTTTTCTTCAATTGATTCATTATTAATTATTTTATTTATTTGTTTAATAACCATCTCTGAACTAATTTGTTTACTACATTCAAACATCCGATCGGTATTTTTATGTAAAGGACACCAATTCCAATCACCAGCATCTAATCTTTCTGAATTAAAACATCCGTGACAAACACTTTCATTAATAACTCTGTATGTATTTAATTTTGTTTCGGCCCATTTCTCACTAAACCCCGAAATTAAAACTACAGGTAATTTACAAGCCCAAGCCAACCAAGATAAACCAGATCCTAAACCAATAAAGAACTCACAACTTGATAAGTCATTAATAACTTTTTGTAGATTTCCACCTTTAAAAATGGTAACACCTTTGGGGTAATGGTTGTTCATATATCCATCACCTTCTTTAGAGTAAATCATACATTCATAACCTAAGTTATTAAGATGGTCTATAACCGATTGCCAAGCATCAGGATTATTCCAATATTTTGCCTGAGCAGTTGAGTGGAACCCAATTCCTACTTTCTTTTTCTTTTTAGGTGTGTTAGGTAATTTTAATAGTGGTCTAACTTCTTGATAATCTAAACCTAAGATATCCGTTGCAGTTTTTTGTAATGGCATTTTCTTAAAATCAAATGGGTGTTTGTTTGCATCAAATTTACCATCTTCATTATAAAACCAACCTAAATTATATTGTGCATGTATATTTGGTACTAAATCACCAGGTTCAATAAATTCAATCTCAGGGTATTGGTCTTTAAATAAACTATTAAGGAATGTTGATACTATAAGTTGACAACCATGTTTTTTTCTAAATACCTCACAATAAGGGATCCAAGCCATTGTATCGCCTAATGATTTTGACCCAAAAGAAATAAATACTCTTTTATCTTTTAAATTTAAAGTCTCATCATAAATAATTTCACTATTTTCTTCAATCGTTGTTCTCCATTTAATGAAGTATTCTTTATTTAATTTAATCCAACTATTGATTGGTAATTCATTCTGATAAACAATATTATTGTTATCATCATAACATTTAATGTTCAATTTGTTTTCTGTGGTTCCTTGTATTTCAAAATAAGGTTGGGTCACATAATGTCTAACAAAAGTATAATCTTTGGTTAATGGTTTGTTTTGGGTAATTTTTAAATTTGTAACTGTGTTATAAAAATTAAATAAATCTTCACCAAATGTATCGTCAGGTAATATTTTATAAACGTCCTTATTTTCAATAAGTCCAACCAATTGTTTTGATATGTTTTTAACATCACCTTCTATTGGTGTTATATATGTATCAAACATGCCCATGTATTGTGGTAAATCTCTTGCAAGGATTTTCATTCCATAGTTGATTGATTCTCTAACAACCAACGGATTACATTCCCAAGTTGAGTTAAACATTAAAACATCACAAGCCGTCATGAATTTTTCAACGTCATTACGCTCACCCCATACTTTTACGTTTGATGGTAAATTATTCATTATTGGACCCCAATAGTCTTCAAAGTTTGGAGCTTGATTCCCAATAAAATGAAATTCAATATTTGGATTTGATTCAATTAATTCTCTTGCAACCTCAACACCTTCACCTTGATTTTTACCACTTGTCCATAACCCAACATTAAGTACGTGAGTTTTAAAAATATCCAAACCAAGTTCATTTCTTACTTTAATTTTTTCAATAAGTGGTACTTGATTAAAATCACCATAGATTTCATTCTCCTCTAAAATTTTAGTTACCTTATTCTCAATTGGGTATAGAGATAAAAACTTAATTGGTGTTTCATTTAAAAACGTTTCCTTTAAATGATATGGGGTAACAAAACAATATGCTTCAGGATTGAACTTTTTATGTGTTTGCGGATTAAACCAAACATTATGACAAGTCTCAACCATTTTCCAAGTCCTATCATTTGAATAAAGTTGATTTAACAATGGTAATGGAATTTTATTAAAACTTTCAAATCCTTCTAACATTTCTTCCGAATGGACAATATCAATATTATTGTTTTTAATAATATCAATTAACTCATATTTTCTTTTTGTGTCAGTTGTATCACCTAAACTAAAAAAATGACCTTCACCTAATAAATCAATTATTTTATCTCGTTGGACAACGTATGTATTACTAAACTGAGAATATTCAACCAAAAAGATTTCAATTTGGTCTTTGTATGTTTGGAGTTTTTGAATTCGTTTCAATACGAATTGTGGCATACCACCTGTGGATAGGTGTGGAGTTAGGTATAATAATTTAATATTTTTCATATACCTTAAAAATAACCCCCAACTTTAAAAATTAAAGTATTTATCTTATAAAGGATAGATGCCAACACCAAATTTTATAAAATATTCCACAACTCCTGATGGTAAATCAATTAAGGCTGGTAATTACTCTATTGGTGTTGCAAGTGGTACGACGTATGGGCCAACATCC
>Ga0114967_10005067_pt1 | contig 10490 bp, 9 predicted proteins | sample M_130628_MF_Meta_FD_92639 | JGI IMG/M metagenome (GOLD analysis project Ga0114967, IMG submission 92639) | Freshwater microbial communities from Lake Montjoie, Canada to study carbon cycling - M_130628_MF_MetaG | ecosystem: Environmental > Aquatic > Freshwater > Lake | place: Lake Montjoie... | reverse complement strand
TTTTTCCCAAACTTGACAACAAATAATCTGTGTATAAATCTCTAATCTTCGCTTTGTCCATCTTGCAAAAATAGTCTATCATATAAATATGAAAAATAGGGGCTGCGTAACATCAGTTAGTAAGCTAATTGAATGGGGACTTGATAAATACGATTCATACCATAAATCCCTCTCTGCTGATCCTTGAAACGAGATATCAAACCTACTGACACAACAAAATTTGTTCGTTAATTAATAAGCTCTAAATTTGCCGAATGCAACTAACCGCTTATCAAATCAAAACTTTGTTAGATGGAACTATTGAAGGCAACCCAGATCTAGTAGTAGACCAGCTAGCAAAGATTGAAGAAGCTCAAGCTGGCTCTCTTTCATTTTTAGCCAATCCACGTTATGAACAATACTTATACACCACGAATGCTTCCATCGTAATCATCAACGAAGACTACACATTAACACAACCAGTAAAAGCAACTTTAATACGAGTGAAGGACGCATATAGCTCTTTTTCTATTTTACTCGAACAATACAATAGCATCAAACTAAATAAAAAAGGCATCGAAAATCCTTGTTTCATCCATCCAACAGCAAAAATTGGACGAGATGTTTACATCGGGGCCTTCGCCTACATTGGATCGAATGTGACCATCGGTAATGGCTGCAAAATATATCCACACGTATATTTAGGAGACAATGTCAAAATAGGCGATGCCTGTACACTATTTTCTGGTGTAAAAATTTACAGCGACTGTGTGGTAGCGAATCGGGTCGTTGTACATTCAAACACAGTCATAGGCAGCGATGGCTTTGGATTCGCCCCTCAACCAGATGGCAGCTTCAACAAAGTGAGTCAGATAGGCAATGTGATTATAGAGGATGACGTAGAAATTGGCTCGAACACATCCGTTGATCGAGCAACTATGGGTTCAACCATTATTCATAAAGGTGTAAAAATAGATAATCTGATTCAACTTGCCCATAATGTAGAAATTGGTGCAAACACCGTAATCGCCTCGCAAACGGGTATTTCTGGGAGCTCCAAAATTGGTGAAAATTCAATCATTGGTGGACAAGTCGGGATCGTTGGTCACGTGAACATCGCTAAAAACTCCCATATACAAGCAAAAGCGGGTATCAACCGCTCTATTGAAGAAGAAGGAAAAAAATGGGCTGGTGCCCCTGCAACCCAGTACAGTAACCATATGAGAGCACAGGTTGTTTTTCAACGTTTACCAGAGCTCGAAAAAGAACTCAGAGAGTTACAACATCAAATAAATTCATTTAGTCAGAAGGAAAGCAAATAATTCCGAGATTCGCCCTATTGTGAAATATATGAACATCAAACAAAGAACTATAAAAAAAGAAGTATCTGTTTCGGGTGTCGGTCTACATACTGGTCAACCAGTTACGCTGACTTTCAAGCCAGCACCTGAAAACCATGGCTACAAATTTAAACGTGTCGATCTTACCAATAGCCCAATCATTGACGCCGATGTGGATAATGTTACGGATACCTCACGCGGTACAACTATTACACAACATGGAGCTAGTGTTTCTACGGTAGAGCATGTACTAGCTGGATTAGTAGGTATCGATGTAGACAATGTACTTATTGAACTCGATGGACCTGAAACACCAATCATGGACGGCAGTTCGATTTTATTTATTGAAGCACTTGAACTCGCTGGTTTCGTGGAACAAGATGCCGACCGTGAATACTATCATATTCCTCACAACATTCATTATTCTGAACCCGATCGTAAAGTTGAAATGGTAGCAATGCCTTTGGACGATTACCGATTTACATGCATGATTGACTATAACTCCCCTGTTTTAGGTAGTCAGCATGCCGCCATTACAACGCTGTCGGAGTTTAAGAAAGAAATTGCCTCGTGCCGAACATTCTGCTTTCTGCACGAACTTGAAATGCTATTAAAGCATGATCTCATTAAAGGGGGTGACTTAAACAATGCAATTGTCGTAGTGGATAAAGAGGTAAATAAAGAGGAGCTAAAACACCTTGCAAAACTTTTTAACCGAGATGATATCGACGTTGCTCGAGAAGGCATATTGAACAATATTAAGTTACGTTATCAAAATGAACCTGCTCGACATAAATTATTGGATATGATTGGGGATTTAGCTTTGGTCGGAACTCCTCTACGCGGTCATATTATGGCAGCACGCCCAGGACATGCTGCCAATGTTGCCTTCGCAAAAAAAATCAAAGCACAAATCAAGAGAGAAAAAAACAAAAAGTACCTCCATATCTACAATCCCAATACTCCCCCTGTTTACGATACGGTTCAGATCATGAATATTCTGCCACATCGTCCCCCCATGCTCCTAATTGATAAAATTATTGAGCTGAGTAAAACGCATGTTATTGGGGTAAAAAATGCGACTATAAATGAGCCTTTTTTTGTAGGGCATTTCCCTGATTCGCCAGTGATGCCTGGGGTACTTCAAATAGAAGCCATGGCACAAACAGGTGGCATTTTGGTATTAAATACAGTCCCCGATCCCGAAAACTATTTGACCTATCTTCTGAAAATAGAGAATGCCCGATTTAAAGAAAAAGTTCTTCCTGGTGATACCATTATTTTTAGGTGCGATTTAATGTCTCCTATCCGGAGAGGTATTGCCCAAATGAAGGGGGTTGGCATGGTTGGTGAAAAGGTAGTAGTTGAAGCCGAATTAATGGCCCTTATTTCAAAAAATGAAGACAAAATAGCATGATCCAACCATTAGCATATATTCATCCTCAAGCAAAAATTGCTGACAATGTCGTTATTGAACCCTTTGTAACAATCTACAAGGATGTGGTCATTGGCGAAGGTACTTGGATTGGATCGAATGTGACCATCATGGATGGTGCACGAATCGGCAAAAACTGTCGTATTTTCCCTGGGGCTGTCATTTCAGCCCCCCCGCAGGACCTAAAATACAAAGGCGAATCCACCACACTCTCTATTGGAGACAATACCATTATCCGAGAATGTGTAACACTTAATAGAGGCACTGCACTGGATAAAAATACGACGCAAATTGGCCAGAATTGTTTGCTTATGGCTTACGTCCATGTTGCACACGATTGCATTATTGGGGATCATGTCATTATTGCCAACTCGGTACAACTCGCTGGACATATCGAAATACAAGATTACGCCTTTATTGGAGGTACTTCAGCCGTGCATCAATTCGTTTCTATTGGAGCACATGCCATCATTTCGGGCGGATCTTTGGTTCGTAAAGATGTTCCACCGTATACCAAAGCTGGACGTGAGCCCCTCTCCTATGTAGGGATCAACTCGGTAGGTTTACGCCGTAGAGGATTTACTCCCGACCAGATCAATGAAATACAAGATATTTATAGGACTGTTTTTCTAAAAAAATACAACATTACGAAGGCTCTTGATATCATTGAAACAGAACGTCAACCCACAGAAATCAGGGACGAAATACTGGACTTCATACGAAATTCAAACCGAGGTGTAATGAAAGGTTTTGGGAATGCTTAATAAAAGCCTCACCATAGCCCCTTCCTTCGGAGAGGGAACCTTATATCAATTAAGGTCTATCTCTCTGTCCGAAGGAGAGGCTTTATGAAAATTGTTCTTGAAAATATAGGTAGACATTTTAATCGTGAGTGGATTTTTAAAAGTATCAATTACACGTTTGAAACCACCCAGTCATATGCTATCCTTGGAGCGAATGGATCGGGAAAATCTACACTGGTACAGCTAATTGCTGGAAGCCTGAGTCCATCGGTAGGTAAAATAAGCTGCTATTTGAACAGTGAAATTTTAGATAATGAAGATCTATTTAGACACATTAGTCTAGCTGCACCTTACCTAGAACTAATAGAGGAGTTTACACTTGAAGAATCCATTCATTTTCATTTCCAGTTTAAAAACTACCTACCCAATTTAGATGCAAAAGCCATCATTGAGCTATTAGATTTGAAAAAATCTGCTCACAAAACGTTGAAATATTTTTCATCAGGAATGAAACAACGGGTGAAACTTGCTTTGGCATTTTGCTCAGATACGCCCTTACTCTTACTCGATGAACCAACCTCGAATCTCGATCAACAGGGTGTAAACTGGTATTTATCCCTGATTGAGCAATTCACTAACAATCGACTAACCATGATCTGTTCAAATCAAGAACAGGAATATCAATTTTGCAAACATCATATTTTGTTGTCTGACTACAAATGACTCACCCCGCCTGACACTACAAATTTCATGGCTTCGGCTCCACTTATGTTTAAAGATTTCACGCGTTCGGCTTTAACAATACACAGCTGACCAGCAAAAGAATAAGATAGTGGAAAATAAACAGCAACATCTTCCAATAGGTTGAGTTTCGACAAATCTTTTTGAGTTAAAAATCCAATTTTCTTCATTCCAAAATCATTCATTTCTACGATAACGGGTTCGTTAAATTTCTTTTCATCTCCAACAAAAGCTTCAGTTAAATCTTTAATAGAAGTATAAAAAAAATTAAAAACAGGGAGTCTTTTCATCCATTTACTGAACCAATTATAAATGGGTTCGGTCACAAAATTTGTAAAAATGATTCCTGAAACTAGAAAAATCAGCAAAACACCTACAATGCCTAATCCAGGAATATACTGGGGATGCCCAAACTGGTCAACCCAAAGTACACCACTCAAATTTAAAGCGGCATCTACTTTAGAAAATATCCAGACCATCAAAAAAGTAGCCGTACCTAAAGGCAAAATAACGATCGCCCCATTGATCAAATAGTTTAATAGTATTCGAAATATTTTGTTCATTTTTTCTATGCTTATTATTCGTAGTAATACACTCTTTTTACCCGTTGCGATACCCCCGTCAATATTTCGTAAGGACTAATATTCAATCTCTTAGCAATATCTTCAATTTTTATTTGATCATTGAAAACAATTACTTCATCACCCTCGGCCACATGCAGTCCAGTAACATCTAACATCGTCATATCCATACAAATTCTACCAATAGTAGGGGCAAGCTGATTATTAATTAACATATTGCCCACACCATTTCCTAAAGCCTGGTTATACCCATCTGCATAGCCAATTTTCACAGTTGCTATTTTTCCACCATGGGGCATTTTACCTTGACGACCATATCCAACTGTATCTCCTGCCGGAATATCTTTTATTTGGGAGATACTAGTTTTGAGTGAAGTTACAGTTTGTAAAGGAGAACCAGCAGGATAGTTTTTATTCACTCCATACAGGCCGATTCCCAAACGAACCATATCAAATTGGGCATTAGGCCAACGATCAATTCCTGAGGTATTTGCAATGTGTCGAATCAAAGTATAACCCAACTCTGATTCTATCTTTTTTGAAAGGTGTTCGAACAAGTGAATCTGACTTTGTGTAAAATGATCATAGGTTACATCTTCGCTAGCGGCTAAGTGCGAAAAAATAGTTTGAACTCGAATACTATTCGTTTTTTTTAACTGTGTAATTAAGTTATCCACCTCATTTTCCATAAAGCCCAAACGGTGCATACCCGTATCCAGTTTAAGATGAATAGGATAATGCTTGATATTTTTACGATCCAATGCCTGAATAAATGTCTTCAAAATCCGGTGACTATAGATTTCTGGCTCCAATTGGTTATCGATCATGGTATTAAAAGATATGAGATCGGGGCTCATTACCATAATGGGCAGTTTTACCCCAGCCTCACGAAGTGTTACCCCTTCATCTGGATAAGCTACTGCTAAATATTCAACTTTACTATATGTCAATACATTAGCTATTTCAAAACTTCCACTACCGTACGAAAATGCTTTCACCATAGCCATTAATTTCACACCTGGTTTCAGAAGCGATTTATAATGATTTAAATTATGTACGAGGGCATTTAAATTAATTTCTAACTCGGTTTCATGTATTTTTTGAGTCAGGGCTCTACTAATGCGTTCGAATTCAAAAGGATGATCACCTTTTAATAAGATAGTTTCATTAAATAATTTTAAAACAGGCAGGTTTACCAAAAGCTCATCAACTGTTTTGAAAAAATGAGTTTCTATCGAAAACAACTTTGCATAATACTTCATCTGCTCTCCGACACCAATTAAACAGTCTATCGATTTATTTTTAAGTAAGGTAGCCACATATTGATAAACCTCATCTCGGTTGGCACCCAACTCAGGAATATCCGATAAAATGACTGTTCTTCGTGCATGCTGTTGCTGCTGTTTCAAAAAATCTAAAGCAATAGCCAACGAATAGGTATCCAGACTAGCTGAATCTTCAATCATCGAACAATTATTGATGCCATTTTTTAGCTCCAAGCGAATGCTTACAGGAATTAATTTTTGTAACCGCGCACTTGCTTCATCTGGTTGATAACCCATGGCAAACAAAGTTGCCCAACAAATAATGGCGTTTTCGATAGAAGAATGATCTGTAAATGGAATGAGAGCCTCACCCCGCCCCTCTCCGAAGGAGAGGGAGACATGTCCTCCTGCTCCCTCTTTTCTGACAAGGGAAACTTGTATCTCTTTATCCCCCTCTCCTTCAGAGAGGGCTGGAGTGAGGCTAGTCGGGGTGAGGCTCCATGAGAATTGTTTTTTACCAGGAATTGTCCCTTTATAGTTTTGTAGATACTTTTTTGAATAAATAAACAAATCAACCCCCTCAAACAATTTGAGTTTTTCGGCAATCTTTTCATTGGTAGAACGAAAATTATCATCGTGCTCCGAGCCAATATTCGTTAAAACCCCAATGGTTGGATAGATTATTTTTGCCAGATGCTCCATCTCCCCTACTTTTGAAATACCTGCCTCAAAAATCGCAAGATCATCTTTTTCACCAATCTCCCAAACAGAAAGAGGAACCCCAACCTGCGAGTTATAGCTTTTCGGATTACGAACAATCGTATAGTCTGGCATCAATAGTTGGTATAGCCATTCCTTCACAACCGTTTTCCCATTGCTGCCTGTAATGGCAATCACAGGACATTTAAAGTGAAGCCGATGATAAGCAGCCAAATTTTGCAAAGCAACTAAAGTATCGTCAACCAGATAAAAATTGGAGCCAGAATATACTGCACGATCGAAAGAGGAATCATCGACAACAAAGCTTCGAACCCCAGCATGATAAAGCTCAGCGATAAACAAGTGCCCATCACGCCGACCTTTAAGAGCAAAAAATAGCGCATCATCTGTACGGATAATCTTTCTACTATCGATCAATAAGGTACCAACACGTGCATCCTCATCATCGGTATATATTTGTCCTCCAAAAACTCCTTGAAGCTCTTTAACAGAATAAGTAATATGATTCATAATATTATTACGCTAATCTCAGGAAAATTTTAAAATTTGCACGCAGTGTCTACAAAATACATAATTCCAATATGAATAATAAACGATTAGTACTTAACACAGGACAAGCTCTTGCAAAAGCAGAAAACTACTGTGCTTACCAAGAGCGGTCCACGTTCGAAGTAAGAAGTAAACTACAGGAATGGAATTTATCTCAGCAAGAAATTGAACATATCATATCACATCTAATTCAGCAAAATTTTCTAAATGAAGTACGTTTTGCGGAGGCTTATACACTCGGTAAATTCCGAATCAACGGCTGGGGGAAACTTAAAATAAGATATGCACTGAGATTAAAACAAGTATCTCCAGAACTAATTACAAAATCACTCCAAAAAATTGACGACTCAGACTATATCCACAAACTAAAACACCTGATTAAAAAGAAATCCGAACTACTTACAGAAAAAGATCCCTACAAACGTCGATACAAATTGACGCAGTATGTCTCAACAAAAGGATTTGAACAAGAATTGATTTCTGATCTTCTGAGTAAAAACCAAATCGTTTAATCAATCGACTTCACACACACACATCCACTAATTGAGCTTGTAAGGCTATTTTTTGAACCGATAAATCATTCAATACATGCTCACAGAGCTCGGTAATAGTCTTGTTCAATACTGGATGATACAGATCTGGGGCAATTTCTAATAAAGGAATCAGTGTAAAATTACGTTGATGCAAATATGGATGTGGAATAATTAAATTTTGTTCATCTATGCATTGGTCAGCATAAAATAAAATATCAATATCGATGGTTCTAGCTCCCCATTTATTGATACGCGCTCGCCCCAAATAAGTTTCAACACCTAATATTCTACTTAGCACCTCTTGTGGCTTCCATGCAGATGACACCAACACCACTTGATTGATAAAGTCAGGTTGATTGGTGTTGCCCCACGCAGCTGTCCGATACATGGATGATTCCTTAAGAATGGGACCTAGCTCATTTTCGATACATTGTTTTGAATCAGCGATATATTTTTCACGATCACCAAGATTACTACCAAGTAGTAAATAAACATCACTCATAAAAATCATACTAAAAAATTAAGGATTGAAGTCATATGAACAAGTACACATTTGTCATACACCACACCATAACGGCGGGTTAAATCTATATATTTGTTCTGTACCTTTTATAAATATAAGATGAAAGAATTCTTCAAATTTGTTTTTGCATCCGTTCTGGGTGTTATTTTATCCTTTTTTGTGTTATTAATTTTCTTTGTTGCCGTGCTCACAATCGTTGTATCCACTGCGGGAAGAGAACATAAAGCCGATGTGGAACCCAACTCTGTTTTACACATGACACTCAATCACCCCATTTTAGAACGTACTGTAAAAAACCCATTGGATAATCTCAGCTTCATGGGATACGAAAACAACAGTATCGGACTAAATGACATCCTCGCTGGCATTGAAAAAGCCCAAACAGACGATCATATTAAAGGTATCTACTTAGATATTTCTTCTATATCGACTGGGTATGCTAGTATAGAAGAAATTCGAAATGCGTTACTAAATTTCAAAAAAAGTGGAAAATTCATCCTTGCTTATAGCGAAGTATACACACAAGGTGCTTACTACCTAGCTTCCGTAGCCGACAAAGTATATCTGAATCCAGAAGGTTTGATTGACTTCCGCGGACTAAATACAGAAATTGCTTTTTTCAAGAAAGCATTGGATAAATTAGAGATCGAGGTTCAAGTGATTAAAGTGGGGACATATAAAAGTGCTGTAGAGCCTTTCATTTTAGATAAGATGAGCGAGCCTAACCGGACACAGGTTAAATCATTTTTAGGATCCATGTACGACCACGTATTGCAAAAAGTGTCTGAAGGTAGAAAACTATCTAAAGATTCTGTTTATTCTATTTCTTACCATGCCAGAGTTAGAAATGCAGCAGATGCATTAACCTACAAGATGGTAGATGGACTACGTTATAAAGATGAAGTTCTGGATGAGCTCAGATCACGCACAGGCATTGATAAAGACAAAAATATCAAATCGGTAAGCATTGAAAAATATGCGCCAACCGATGAAGAAAAAGAATCCAGTTCGACAAATTGCATTGCCCTCATCTATGCCACGGGCGAGATCATTAGTGGCGAAGGAACCGACGAAACAATCGGTTCTGAGCGCATTTCGCGCGCACTACGCACCGCTCGTACAGATGACAAAATCAAAGCTGTGGTATTACGTATTAATTCACCTGGAGGTAGCTCTTTAGCTTCGGACGTGATTTGGCGTGAAGTGATGCTAACCAAAAAAGCCAAACCTGTCATGGTATCGATGGGCGATGTTGCTGCCTCAGGAGGGTACTACATCGCTTGTGCAGCCGATTCTATATTTGCTCAACCCACCACCATTACGGGCTCCATTGGTGTATTCGGACTTATTCCCAACATGCAACAATTTTTTAACAATAAGCTGGGAATTACTTTTGACGGCATTCAAACCGGTCTATTTTCAAACACGGGCACTGTAACTAGACCATTGAATCCAGCGGAAAAAATAATCATCCAGAATGAAGTCAACCACATTTATAGCAGTTTTACAAGCAAAGTGGCTGATGGTAGAAAAAAATCATCCTCCTACATTGATAGCATTGGCCAAGGACGCGTTTGGAGTGGACGCGATGCACTAAAAAATGGCTTAGTTGATCGTTTAGGGGATATACAGGATGCGGTCCACGCCGCAGCTAAAAAAGCTGGCTTAAGCGAATACAAGATTGTAAATTATCCAAAACTTAAAGACCCCTTATCCTCACTGTTGAGCCATTCAATAGATAAGCTAGAAACCTATTTTACCAAACAACAAATGGGCGAAAGCTACAAATATTACCAACAGTTGAAATCAATAGTAAACAATATGGGTATACAGTCTAGGATACCCTATACGATTGTGGTCAAGTAAAGACTTTGATGACCTTTTTTTGGGAGGGATAATGGGTCTGCATCTTTACCTTCAAGCAATCTAGGGTGCATTGTTAAATTACCAGCTAAGTCGTCGGTCCTCAAAAAGTGATTTTTAATTTTTGGGGATAAAAAAAAGTGCAGGCAGAAAAGAATAAGTCTTGAAAAAAATGGAATAAAAAGGCCATCTTCCTTTTGAAGATGTTCATTATTCGC
>Ga0114967_10005064_pt1 | contig 10491 bp, 9 predicted proteins | sample M_130628_MF_Meta_FD_92639 | JGI IMG/M metagenome (GOLD analysis project Ga0114967, IMG submission 92639) | Freshwater microbial communities from Lake Montjoie, Canada to study carbon cycling - M_130628_MF_MetaG | ecosystem: Environmental > Aquatic > Freshwater > Lake | place: Lake Montjoie... | reverse complement strand
GACTTACGATTTAATAATAACAGATATTAGCCTTCCGGATATATCTGGTTTTGAAATAATCAAAATATTCAGACAAGTTAACACAGAAACTCCAGTATTCGCTTTAACAGCTTATTCCTATGAAGAAATTAAATTACAAGCAATCGAGTCAGGTATAGATGAAATTTTTGTAAAACCTTTCAAAATCCAAGAATTAGCTGCAAAAATTAATAAAAATGTTCGCAAAATAAAAGAAAATTAATACCAGCGTTTTTTATTTTGTTTTGAATTGGTTGACTTCCTAGATTTATTAGCTTCACCACTTCTGTTTGAATTTTTTTGAGAAGCTACTGCGGGTGCTGTTTCTGGACTTCCACTATGCCATGGATACGGGTGGTCAGAAATTGTTTTTACCTCTACTTTTATCAATTTCATAATGTCTTTCCAATACGGATGTTCGTCTTTACCACAAAAAGAAATTGCAACACCACCATTTCCAGCTCTTCCAGTTCTTCCTATTCTATGAACATAAGTTTCTGGAATATTAGGTAAATCAAAATTGATTACAAATGGTAATTGGTCAATGTCAATTCCTCTTGCTGCAATATCTGTTGCTACAAGAACGCCCACTTCTTTATTTTTAAAAGCTTCTAAAACACGTTGACGTGCATTTTGAGATTTGTCGCCATGTATTGCTTCTGCGGCAATATTATTTTTTCTTAGTGCTTTTACCACATTATCAGCACCATGTTTTGTTCTAGAAAAAACCAATACATCCGATAAATTTTCATTTTTTATTAGATGATACAACAAGTTTCTTTTTTCAGTTTTTTCTACAAAGTAAACACGTTGTTCAACGTTTTCTGCAGTTGATGAGACTGGAGAAACAGAAACGGTAGCTGGATCTTGAAGAAACATTTCGGCTAATTCTCGAATTGCTATTGGCATGGTAGCTGAAAATAATAAGGTTTGTCTGTTTTTTGGAGTTAATTTTACAATTTTTTTTACATCATTTACAAATCCCATGTCTAGCATTTGATCTGCCTCGTCAAGAACCAAGGTATGTAAATGATCTAAATCGATGAATCCTTGTTTGTGTAAATCCAATAAACGCCCTGGGGTTGCTATTAAAACATCTACACCCCATTTTAGACTATCTACTTGCGGATTTTGAGAGACACCTCCAAATAGTGTCAATTGGTTAATGTTGGTATATTTTGAATAAGCATCAAAATTTTGACCTATTTGAACCGCCAATTCCCGGGTAGGAGTTACTACTAAAGCCCTAATTTGTTTTGCTTTTTTTGACGAACCTACTATTCGGTGTAATTGATGAATTATTGGAATGGCAAATGCAGCCGTCTTTCCGGTACCAGTTTGCGCACATCCGATAATGTCTTTCCCAGATAAAACTATAGGAATTGCTTGTTCTTGAATAGGAGTTGCTTCTATATAGCCTAATTCAAATACGGCTTTTTGGATACTTTTTGAAAGTGATAAATCTTCGAATAACATATTTTTGATCTTTAGAATTCAGTAGTAATTACTTAAATTCTTCGCAAAGATAGGTTATATTAATGAAATCAAGTTTTTAATAATTAAATCTCGCAGATCATTGAAGCTTATTGATTTTTTAAAGGGTTTTCATGATTGGCTTTTACGAAGTCGGTGACAAGATAACCGATTAATTTCCCAATAAGATGATTGTTTTTTTCTTCTCCTAAATCTGGTGCACCTTCACAAATATGTAAATAGGCTGCATTTTGATTGTTTCCAAAATAGTAAATAAATTGTCGTAATTTTTCAATTGAAAACCCACTTAAAGTCATGGCGCTACTGGCAATATTTGGAATTGCATCAAGGTCAATTTCTATTCCAAAACGATCTTCTTTGATGAATTCTAAAGCGTTATTCATTTCAGTTTCAAACTTTTTCTGTTTTCTAATTTGAATTTCATCATAGGTATTAAATTTCACTCGATCGTCAATTTTCTTCAATGAATCTAAAACACTTTTGGAAGTATAATTTTCATGCAATCCAAAAATAAAATATCGGTTTAAAAATCCTTCCTCGTAAGCATAGGAAAAACCATTTCCACTATGTCTTCCTTCAAGAATTCTAAAATCAGAATGGGCATCAAAATTAATTGCATTTACCGGTTTTCCATAGGCTAGGGCAGAACCCTTTATGTTTCCGTAGGCATTGTTGTGGCCTCCGCCAATTATTATTGGAATTTTACCCGCTTTAATAATTTTACAAACGATATGAGAAACTTCTTTATCTATTTTATGTACCAATTGGTTTAAACGCTTTCTATCAGTATCAGAATTATAATCCAAATGCTGACTTTCGGCCATTTCTTCACTTACATTTAGTTGACCTAAAACTAATAGTTGACTTCCTTTACAAAAACGATTGTGTTGAATATTAGCAATACCTTTAATTGCACTTTCCCATGCAGATGCTGCACCAGTCCGACCATAATTAGCTTTAATACCAATATCTTCTGGAATTCCAAATAATACATATTTTGCTTCGCAAGAATATAAATAAGCACTTGCGTCAGTATTTTTTGGCACAGTTAACATTTTCTCACCAAATTTCACTTCTCCAGATCTGAAGTTGGTCACTTTTGCAAGGTCATTTATTGTGAAGGGAACCAATTTTTCCATACCTTATTTTGTTTTACCAAAAATAATATATTTTAATTACTTACGTTGTTAGAATATAAATTATTATTTTCGTAAAAAATTATATTCATTATGGAAAATCAAAGCAACAATTCTAGTCTTAAATCATTGATTATTGTCTTGTCTGTACTATTTGCTTTAAGCTTAGTATACATTTACAAATTGACAACCGATGTCAATTCTACAGAAACTAAATTAACTACTACTTTATCTGAAAAAGACCAGGTAATGAAAGATTTAAAAGATTTAAAAACTACTTATGATGCAGCAATTGCCGAAAACACGACTATGTCTGACGAATTAATTGCAGAAAGAGAAAAAGTGGTTGCTTTAATGGCTAACTTAAAAAAATCAAATGGTGATGTAGCTTCTATGGCAAAATATAAAAAACAATATTTGGCATTAGAATCAAAAATGAAAGGTCTAGTTGTTGAAAATGAAGCTTTAAAGAAAGACAATACCGTGCTTAAAGTTCAACGTGATAGTACTATTGTGGTTCTTGACGAATCAAAAAAATCAAATAAAGATCTTTCAGGGCAAAATGAAAACTTAACTAAAACTGTTGAAAAAGGTTCTAAATTGGCAATAGTAAATTTAAAAACTTCGGCTTTTATAGTTAGAAGTTCGGGTAAAGAAATTGCAACTGATAAAGCAAGTCGTGCAGATGTTTTAAAAGTGAGTTTTACAATTGCTGAAAATTCTATTGCTAAATCGGGTGATAGAAAATACTATGTTCAAGTAATTGACAGTAAAAACAATGTTATGGGAGAAAGTCAAACGGAGCGTTTTTCTGATAAAACATTAACTTATAGTTTTATTGCAAATGTCAAGTACGATAATAAAACTATAGATTTAGTTAAAAATGTATCCGCTGAAAAATTAGTTAAAGGAACATTTTATGTAAATGTTTTTGATAACGGTCAATTGGTTTCTACTACCAATTTCACCTTGAAATAATTTATTTCTTATAATTTTTAAAAGGGATTTGTTACTGCAAATCCCTTTTTTATTTTACAATTTCTCCTTCTATAATTACTGAATCAATTAAGTTGCTACCAAAAGCGTAAGGCAATTCATATATTGAATTTAAAGGTTTGGTGATAATTATATTGGCTTTTTTCCCAATAGTAATACTACCATGTGTTTTTGAAATATCCATTGCATATGCACCGTTTATGGTTGCTGCATTTATCGCTTCTTCAGGAGTCATTTTCATTTTTATACAGGCTGTTGCAACTACAAAATTCATGTTTCCTGATGGACTTGACCCAGGATTAAAATCAGAAGCTAATGCCAAGGAAAGTCCAGCTTCAATCATTTTTCGCGCAGGTGCATAGGGAATTCCTAAAAAATAAGAGCAAGTGGGTAATGCAACGGGCATAGTATCCGTGTTTTTTAGTATTTCAATATCGTCATTATTCATAATTTCAAGATGATCCACAGAAAGAGCATTGTTTTTAACCGCTGCATTTACTCCACCAATGGCGTTAAATTGATTGACATGTATTTTGGATTTAAGACCAAATTTATTTCCAACTTTCATAATTTGCTCTGTTTCTGAAACAGAAAAATAACCTGATTCACAAAAAACGTCAATAAAATCAGCTAGTTTTTCATTTGAAATTGCAGGAAGCATTTCATTAATTATACTATCAATATACCCTTGGTGATTTTCCTTATATTCTTTTGGAAAAGCATGCGCGCCGAGGAATGTAGCTTTAATTTCTATTGGATAATTGGATTTTAATTTTTGAATTACCCGTAACATTTTTAATTCTCCTTTAACAGATAATCCATAGCCCGATTTTATTTCGACAGCTCCAGTTCCCATTTTCATAACCTGTTCCAATCGGTTTTTGGACTGATTGTAAAGTTCTTCTTCAGAAGTTTCCTTTAATTTAGTTGCAGAATTAAGTATTCCACCCCCTCGATTTGCAATTTCTTCATAGGTCATTCCGTTTATTCGATCAACAAATTCTTGTTCGCGATTTCCAGCATATACAATATGAGTGTGACTATCACACCACGTAGGAAGTACCATTTTACCTTTTGAATCAATGGTTGAATCAACATTTATCGAAGGGCAATTCTTCATTTCGCCATAATCAGCAATTAGATCATCTTCAATCAATAAATAGGCATTTTTAATAGTCGGGAGTTCATTCATTTCTTTCCCTGATACTTTTAAAATGCCTATATCACGAACTTGTATAAGTTCTTTTATATTGATAATTAATACTTTCATAAAATGATTTTCAGTAAAAATAGTCCGAATTTTGGAATTATTCTTAAATTTAGACAAAATTAGACATTGTGAGAAAAATTAAATATAAAAAAGGTAGAAAAGTCCAACCTTCAATTTTGGAATATACAGGAGTTCATAAAGACATTTCAACTCAAATGCAGTTATTTGTTTATGACGACGCAGATTTGACGGAATATCCTGATTTTAATAGTACTAAATTCCCTGAAACCCTTGATTTAACAAAGATAAATTGGTTGAATATTCATGGTTTAAATGATATTGAGCTCATCAAATCTATTGGTACTTATTTAGATGTTGATAATTTTATTTTAGGTGATATTTTAAACACTACTCGTAGAACAAAACTTGATGAACTTCATGATGTGCTTTTTTTTAATATCAAATCCTTGTTACCTACTGAAAACTCGGATAATATTACAGTAGAACAAATTAGTTTTTTAATGAAAGAAGGAGTTTTAGTTTCATTTCAAGAAAAAAGAAGTGATTTTTTTACGCATATTCGGGAAAGAATCAGAACTCATTCGGGAATTGTGAGAACAAAAAAAGCAGATTATTTACTTTTTTTATTGTTAGATGCCATAATGGAAAATTTTTATATTACCATTGAAAATGAAGAAGATAAAGTGGAATTTCTTATAAATTTATCTAAAACGAGTACTGATCCATCAATTTTAGTTCAAATTGAGAAACACAGAGATAATTTTAACTTTTTAAAACGGTCCATTATTCCTTTACGTGATTCTTTATATTCGATAAAAAGCATTAAAGATGACGATGTTTTTAATGCAATTGCTCCCGAAAATTTTAGTTTTTTCTCTAGATTACATCAAAAAAGTTTAGAGCTTTTAGATCAAATTGATGATGATATGGTAACACTTGATAGCGCATCGAATTTTTTCTTTTCATCACAAAATCATAAAATGAACGAGGTGATGAAAACACTCACTGTTATTTCAGCAATTTTTATTCCTTTAACTTTTATCGTTGGAGTATATGGAATGAATTTTGAAAATATGCCCGAATTGAAAAATCCGAACGGCTATTTTATTGTAATTGGTGCAATGTTCACTATTGTAATAGGAATGGTATATTATTTTAAGAAACGCAATTGGTTTTAGTAGTTACATCCATTTTAATATTTTCCTAATTAATGTAAGTTTCCCTTTATAAGGAGCATATCTCAATGGTAAATCCAGCCAATTAGCCTTTTTCACTATTGCTTTTTTATGTGAAAAAGTATCAAAACTCATTTTTCCATGATAGGCTCCAATTCCAGAATGGCCAACACCTCCAAAAGGCAATCTATTATTTGAAAAATGAATTACCGTATCGTTAATGCAGCCACCACCGAATGAGAATTTCTGAATAATCTTTTCTGCAAATTTGTTTTTTGTGGTAAAAACATAAAGTGATAATGGTTTATCATATTTTGAAATAATTTCATCCAATTCTGATTCATTTTCATAAGATAATATGGGTAATATAGGGCCAAATATTTCCTCTTTCATCACAGGACTTTCAAATGATGTTTCGTCAATTAGAGTAGGAGCAAGATAACAATCTTCTAAGTTATTTTGACCTCCAAAAAGTATTTTTTCAGGTTCTATAAGGTTCTTTAAACGATCCCAATTTCTTGTATTAACTATGCGAGTATAATCAGGTGATAATTCAGGATTATTGGAATAGGCATTGACTATTTCTTGCTTTAAATGCTCTACAAGCTCTAATTTTACCTTTTTTTGAACCAATAAATAATCGGGTGCAATACAAGTTTGACCTGCATTTATAAATTTTCCCCAAACAATCCTTTTAGCTGCTAATTTAATATTGGCCGTTTCATGAATAATACAAGGGTTTTTCCCTCCTAATTCTAATGTTACAGGTGTCATGTATTCAGCGGCAGCTTTTGCAACAATTTTTCCAACGGCTACACTACCTGTAAAAAAAATATAATCCCATTTTTGAGACAATAGATTTTGAGAAACTTCAACACCACCCTCAATTACTTCTACATGGTTTTTCGAAAAGACTTTTGAAATAATTTCAGCGATAATACTTGAAGTGTTTGGCGTCAATTCTGATGGTTTTAAGACCACTGAATTTCCAGCTGCAACTGCTGCAATTAAAGGGCATAATGCGAGTTGAAATGGATAATTCCAAGGCGAAATTACTAAGACTTTTCCATAGGGTTCACTATAAATAAAGTCGCTGGAAGGGAAATTTAATATCGAAGGAAGAACTCTTTTAGGTTTAGACCAGCATTTTAAATTCTTAATTATTTGTTTTAAATCACCAATTACATAATTCGTTTCAGTTAAAACTGCTTCAAATTCAGGTTTTTTAAAATCTTTATATAAAGCTTCAATTATTCTGCTTTCGTTTTCCTCAATAGAATACAATAATTTAATTAACGTTTCCTTTCTATATTGAATATTTGATTTGAAATCCATCTGTAAATTTAATTTATAGTATTCCAAAACGGAATCCGGTGTAAAAATCTGCTTGTTTAGTATCGCTTGTAATTGCCGTTAATATTGAGTTTGACCCTAAGAAAAATCCTCCTAAGCGAAATCCGAAACCTCCTGTTGTACCTGAAATCTCATTTTTTGCAATAGGCAAATAAGCTTCAAAAATACCCAATGAAAATCTAGGAGTTATCGAAATTATATTTTGTGACATAATTTGATCGTTATTACTATTGCTATTTACCTTCTGTTGAGTAAAAAGTGAAACGCTAAATTTTGATACAATTTTAATATCAGCATACAAATTAAAAGTAGTAGGAAGCTTAACATTGAAGTCGGTATTTTGTGGAGATTTATTTAAAAAACCACTGTTTATTAATGTTGTTTCTATATCATTAATACCATTAGAATTTTGAAATTGATTCAAATTTAAGGATTGAGTTCCTTGAATTGACAAGGTATAATTGGTAGAATAATTGGAAGAAGATTTAAAAGTCATACTTCCAATATTTTTTAGCGAAGCACCAATTTTAACTTTGTAATTTTTATTTGACCCAAGTAATTGGTAATCAACTCCTATATCTGTTGCAACTCCTTGAAGATTTCCAAAAACGGAGCTGGTGTAATCACTAACATTGGTAAAATCATTTCCTAGGTTTCCAGAATAGGCAATATTCAAATTTGCAGTTGCATTAGTAAGTATTAAATTACCTAAATTATTAGTAATTCTTCCTTGAAATTTATCCAAACCAATATTTGCATAAGCGCCTGGAAAAAGTAGTTTGAATGTTACTCCGGCATTAATCTTATTTTTTTTATTTTCAAATATTTTATGAGCCGCCGAAAAACCAATTTCTCCCCAAGTTGTTGCGCTCATTCTTTGATTGGTATTGCTTGAAATTAAAGCAGTTCCTGTATTTATAGAACTTAAAACACCGTTAGTAAGCGCAGATCCTAAATTTGAATCGACATCAATAATGTTTCCTTTAATATATCCTTTTGAAGATATTGCAAATCCCCAATTCAATAATTTAATTCCAAATCCAGGTCCTACTATTTCGGTATCCATATTGAAGTTAACGGGTTCTGTTCCTTGGAACAATAGATTCTCTAAATTATTTCCATTTATAATATCTTTAAATCCAATTTTATTGTTTGAAGTATTTAAACTTGTAGAGAAAAATTGAATTTCAAAATGATTATTTAAATTGGCCAATTCAGATGGATTTAATCCAATGTTTAAAATACCAACTCTCTTAGATGTTGTAATTCCTGAAAAATGATCTTGAGAATAACCAGCGATTGAAACTAGTAACGCTAATAAAAATGCTTTTTTCATAGGTTCGAAATTTTAAATTAAAAAATTATTTATAATCTTATAAAGTTAATAATTTTATTTTAAATAGCGTTCCAAATTACATCATTTGGCGTAGGAGCTGTGATTTCTATATTTTCTTTGGTTACAGGATGAATGAAAACTAATTTTCTTGCATGAAGATGAATTCCACCGTCTGGATTACTTCTGTCAAAACCGTATTTTAAATCGCCTTTTATCGGTGATCCAATAGCAGCTAATTGCGCTCTAATTTGATGGTGTCTTCCGGTGTGAAGGTTTATTTCTAATGCGTAATAGTTTTGTAATGAAGCAATTATCTTATAATCTAAACTTGCTATTTTGCTTTCTGGAACTTCTTTAGCATGTGCTTTTGAAGTGTTGTTTTTTTCATTTCTTTTCAAATAATGAACTAGTTTATCTTCCGAATTTTGTGGTTTATTTTTCACAATTGTCCAATAGGTTTTTTGAGTTTCCCGATTGCTAAAAAGCGCATTCATTCTAGTTAGCGCTTTGCTAGTTCTTGCAAATAGTACGATTCCAGTTGTAGGTCGATCCAACCGATGAATAACTCCTAAAAAAACATCGCCAGGCTTGTTGTATTTGTCTTTGATATATTCTTTTATAACTTCTGAAAGTGGTTTATCGCCCGTTTTGTCTCCCTGAACAATATCTCCCACACGCTTATTAATCACAATTATATGATTGTCTTCATGCAGTACTTGAAGGTTGTTTTTATCAGAAATTATTTTCATTTTGAATGCCTAAAACTCTAAATTCTAGGTTAATATTGCTCGTTAGCGTTTGGAAAATCGCTCGATTTTACATCTTTAACATATTGCCCGATTGCAGAAGTCATTTCTTCGTATAAATTCAAATAACGACGTAAAAATCTAGGACTAAATTCATTATTCATTCCAAGCATATCGTGAATTACAAGTACCTGACCATCAACGTCTCCTCCAGCACCAATTCCAATTACTGGAATAGAAATGCTTTTGGCAACTTTAGCAGCTAAATGAGCTGGAATTTTTTCTAAAACTAATGCGAAACACCCAATTTTTTCTAGCATTTTTGCATCTTCTAATAACTTTTCAGCTTCTTGTTCTTCTTTAGCACGAACAGTATAGCTACCAAATTTATAGATAGATTGAGGAGTCAATCCCAAATGCCCCATTACAGGAATTCCCGCGTTTAATATTTTTTTAATAGAATCTTTTATCTCATGACCGCCTTCTAATTTTACAGCGTGGCTGCCGCTTTCTTTCATTATTCTAATGGATGAACGAAGCGCTTCTTTTGGATCCGATTGATAACTTCCAAACGGTAAATCGACCACCACCAATGCTCTGTCTATAGCACGAACCACGCTTGAAGCATGATAAATCATTTGATCTAATGTAATAGGTAATGTAGTTTCATGTCCCGCCATAACATTTGATGCAGAATCACCCACAAGAATCACGTCAATCCCTGCCGTATCTACAATTTTTGCCATAGTAAAATCATAGGCAGTAAGCATGGAAATTTTCTCACCATTAGACTTCATTTCGAAAAGTGATTTTGTAGTAATTCTTTTGTAATCTTTTTTGGCTACTGACATTGTCGATTTATTTAGTGGAATTTTTTAGATTAATGGCTACAAAAATAAACAAATAACCGATTAAACGTAACCCTTTTGTCTAACAATCTGCAAAATTAACTGCAATTGCTAATCCGCCTTCTGAAGTTTCTTTGTATTTATTATTCATGTCTTTG
>Ga0114967_10005061_pt1 | contig 10494 bp, 12 predicted proteins | sample M_130628_MF_Meta_FD_92639 | JGI IMG/M metagenome (GOLD analysis project Ga0114967, IMG submission 92639) | Freshwater microbial communities from Lake Montjoie, Canada to study carbon cycling - M_130628_MF_MetaG | ecosystem: Environmental > Aquatic > Freshwater > Lake | place: Lake Montjoie... | reverse complement strand
TCTTAAAAATCTATCGGCTTTTATATGAAACAACAAAGTCTTATCTTGTTGTTCCCAAAATGCAAACTCAATCTTACAATTAAAAGTTTGAACATCGGTTTTTACCTTACTAAAGGACTGAAAATCAATATATTGTTTCATTAACTCTCCTGCTTGGTTCATTAAATCAATATTTAGCTTAGGTTTAAAAAAATATGAAGTTTCGTAATCAAACGGCATTTTTTCTTGCCGAATTCTGTAAATATATCGTCTATGTATAGCATCAAATCGAGAATGAAACTCGCCTGAAACTATTTTTATTTGATGAATAGCAATATCTTTCGACAAAATTCCATTTAGACTATTCACAATCCTATCAGGATTTTCAATAACTTTTTCAATGTCAAAGTGTGCAAATTGTTGGGCAGCGTGTACACCAGTATCAGTTCTACTGCTACCCGTAATTTCAATCTTTTCTTTGAGCATCATTGACAATCCTTTTTCGATACATTCTTGTACCGTAATTGCGTTTGGTTGAATCTGCCAACCGTGAAACGAACTCCCTCTGTATGAACATTCAATTAAATAACGCATGTTGCAAATTTACGATTTACGAATGACGATTTAACATTATAAAATGAAAAAATCGTAGGTTTAATTACAAATTTAAATTTTAAAATATCAAAAATACACAACTACTTGACTATCAAAAAGATAAACATAAAACACGTTATTTAAATCCATCTTTACGCGTAAATCTTTATTGATTAATTGGAAATTTATGAAAGATATTACCCACATCGTGGAACATTTTACCCACAGCGTGGAACATTTAATTGTTTCTTAACATTAAAAGTCTGATATTTGTATTAGTAATTTTCTCTAACCTCAAGAAATGGGAAAAATAATAGCAATTGCCAATCAAAAAGGTGGTGTAGGCAAAACCACAACAACAATTAACCTTGCAGCCAGTTTGGCTGCACTAGAATTCCGTACGCTCATTATTGATGCAGACCCTCAGGCTAACGCCACTTCCGGATTGGGTTTTAATCCAAAAGAGGTCGAAAACAGTATATATGAATGTATGGTGGACAACATTCGTCCACGAGATATTATCATCGAAACCAATTTTCCCAACCTAGATTTGCTTCCATCGCACATCGATTTAGTTGGTGCTGAAATTGAGATGATTAACCTTCCGAAACGCGAAGAAAAAATGAAAGAGTCGCTCAAGGATGTAAAAGATATGTACGATTTTATCATTATTGATTGTTCTCCATCGTTAGGTTTAATCGTGATCAATAGTCTTACGGCTGCCGATTCAGTTATTGTACCGGTGCAGTGCGAATACTTTGCATTGGAAGGACTTGGAAAGTTATTAAATACAATCAAAATTATTCAACAACGCCTAAATCCAGCCTTAACGATTGAAGGAATCTTGCTGACGATGTACGATTTGAGGGTGCGATTATCAAACCAAGTTGTACATGAGGTAACAACTCACTTTAAAAATATGGTTTTTCAAACGCTAATTCCACGAAATATCCGACTATCAGAATCTCCGAGTTATGGAGTACCCGCACTTTCTCAAGATGCGGATAGTAAAGGTGCAATTAGTTATCTGAACTTGGCACGTGAAATTTTGATCAAAAATGGAAAACTCGGAGTTGACAACTAATTATTATCAAACAACAACAACAACAATTAAGATGAGTAAAAAGTAACTCTGCTTTTTTACATTTCACATAGATATATGGAGCCTAGGATAGGAAATACAAAAAAAAGCATGACTGGGCTCGGAAGAGGACTCGGTGCATTGCTCTCGGATTCGGGCTCGGAAAAAGGCTCAGAAAAAAGTTTTGAAACGCCTGTGCCTCGCCGTATGGAAGCCATGAGTTCGATGCACGAAATCATGATTGAGTCGGTAGAAACTAATCCATTTCAACCACGTACGCACTTCGATCAAGAAGCATTACAAGAATTAGCCGAGTCGATAAAAGTTTTGGGAATTATACAGCCCATTACTGTTAAAGAATCAAGTCCTGGAAAATATACGCTCATTTCGGGTGAGAGACGTTTACAAGCGTCGAAATTGGCAGGATTTAATAAAATTCCAGCCTATATTCGAACTGCCAACGACCAGCAAATGCTCGAAATGGCTCTTATAGAAAACATTCAACGTGAAAACTTGAATGCAATCGAGATTGCCCTAAGTTATCACCGTTTATTAAGTGAATTCCAATTGAAACAAGAAGAATTAGGTGAAAGAGTTGGAAAAAACCGAACTACAGTAAATAATTATTTGAGGCTCTTGAAATTGCCCAATGTGATTCAAGCGGCTGTTAGAGATACTGAAATTTCAATGGGTCATGCACGTGCATTGATTAATATTGATAATCACGAAACGCAGATTAAACTTTTCAAGAAAATTGTTCAAGAAAATTGGTCAGTACGAAAGATTGAAGACGAAGTACGAAGATTAACCTTGATAATTCCAGAAGAAGAAAAGTCAACTCGCCTAGTGACGATTAAACAAGAGATTTCTTCTTTACAATTCAGGTTACAGGGATATTTTGGAACAAAAGTTTTAGTGAAAGCTGATGATAAACACAAAGGAGAAATTAAGATTCCGTTTACTTCAAAAGAAGAACTTGACAAAATCCTAAATGCAATCAAAGTTAACCATTGATTCGTTAAGGAGTGTTAAATACTTGATTTTAAGATAATTACGCACAATAGTGAGCGTTATAAAATCAAAAATTTAAAACATAATGATAAGGATTTCAATCGTCTTTTTCTTCGTTTCAACCACTGCTTTTGCACAAAAACTTGATACAATTAAAATATTAAGTACCACAAAAACAGTAGTTGACACAACAAAGAAATTAAGTTTTCTAAAAAACGCACTCAAAACAGATTCTTCCAACAAAAGAAGTATCCCCCGAACTGTTCTATTACGTTCTTTAGTGCTTCCAGGTTGGGGTCAAGCCACCAACAAACAATATTGGGTAATTCCGATTGTTTATGCAGCCGCTGCAGGCGGAGTTTATACCATTTGGTGGAATAATGATAAGTATAAATTTTATAAAGGTTTTTTATCTCAAATCGTTGTTGATAAAAAAACCGAAGTTTATATTCCTGTTAAAGGTGAGTTACGAGGCCCATTTGTGCAGACACAAATCGAACCAGCGGTTAAGGCCTACCGTCGCCAACGAGACCTTTCTTGGATAGGATTAGCGGTTGGTTGGACTTTACAAGCAATTCAAGCAAATGTTTCTGCCCACTTAAAAGGTTTCGACATGACAGAAGATATTTCGTTGAAGTTTGAACCCGCATTAGAGTCTTCATCATTCGGAACATCCGCTGGTGTAAAACTTAGATTAAACTTTTAATATTTCAAATAAATTATAAGTTGGAAGTATGCAAATTGCACTTTTAGGATACGGAAAAATGGGTAAAGTAATCGAACAAATTGCTTTAGAAAGAGGTCACGAAATTTCATTAAAAATTGATATCAGTAACCGTACCGAAATCCTTTCACTTAGCCGTGAAAACACCGATGTTGTTATTGAGTTTAGTTCACCAGAATCGGCATACGGAAATTTAAAATATTGCATGGAGTTCGGACTTCCAACAGTTTGTGGAACAACAGGTTGGCTTCAACATAAACTTGAAATCGAAAAACTTTGTATAGAAAATAAGTCAGCGTTTTTCTACGCCTCTAATTATAGCATCGGCGTAAATCTTTTTTTCGAGCTAAACAAAACTTTGGCTCGTTTGATGAATCCATACAAAGAATTTAAGGTTTCTAGCAATGAGATTCACCATACGGAGAAAAAAGATGCTCCAAGCGGTACTGCAATTACATTGGCAGAAGGAATAATTGATAATCTTTCGGTTAAAAACACTTGGGTAAATAACCAAATTGCGGCAGAAAATGAAGTACCAATTTGGTCCTCAAGAGAAGGAAAAGTTCCAGGAACACATACTATAAAATATATTTCAGACGTTGATCAAATAGAAATCACGCACATTGCAAATAGTCGTCATGGATTTGCACTTGGAGCAGTTATTGCAGCCGAATGGCTCAATGGCAAAGAAGGTGTCTTTGGAATGAACGAGCTTTTGGGATTGAAATAACTATTAAAAATATTCATAAACAGATTCTATAGTATTAAAATTTATATCAATGGCAGAAGTACAAACTAATAAAAAAACAAAAAAGCAAAAATCAGCTTTTAGAGAATGGTGGGATTCGGTATTATTTGCAGTTGTAGCTGCTACATTCATCAGATGGATGTTTTTGGAAGCATATACAATTCCAACGGCTTCAATGGAGAAAAGTCTGTTAATCAATGACTTTCTTTTTGTAAGCAAATTGCATTACGGTTCTCGTACGCCGAAAACAATCCTACAAATGCCACTTACACACCAAAAAATTTGGTTTACGGAAATACCTTCCTATTCTACGCTTATTCAACTACCACAGTTTCGTTTACCAGGGTTTACGAGTGTTAAAAATAATGATGTTGTAGTTTTCAATTATCCTGGTTGCCCTGAAAGACCTGATGAATTTGGTGGATTTGATAAATACCCTGTTGATTTACGTACCAACTATATCAAACGTTGTGTAGGTATTGCAGGTGATGTTTTAGAAGTTCGTGATGGCCAAGTTTTTATCAATGGTAAAATGTCGGATAATCCAGAGAATATGCAAATGGAATATGCCATCGAAACCAATACACAAGTAAACGAAAAGATTTTCAAGAAATACCAAATCACTGAATTTGAGCAAGATATGCGTATGACTGATAAAACTATTTATTATGTTACGGCATCAGCTAAGGCAGTGAGTGATATGAAAAATTTGGATTTCGTAAAAAGTGTAACACCGATGATTATGCCAAAGAGCGATTCTGCAGATATGAGTTTTCCAACTTTCCCTCATAATCCAAAACTTTTCCCGTTCAACAGAGACAATTTTGGTCCAATTACAATTCCAAAAAAAGGGATGACTATCGCATTGGATGAGAAAAACATTGCTCTCTACAAAGGCGTAATCACAACTTTTGATGGCAATGACAATGCTAAATTTGAGGAAGGTAAAATCACTCTCGATGGCAAAACAATCACGTCATATACTTTCAAGCAAGATTATTTCTTTATGATGGGGGATAACCGTCATGGTTCGGATGATTCTCGTTTTTGGGGCTTTGTACCCGAAGATCATATAGTAGGAAAAGCAGTATTTATTTGGATGTCAATCGACAGCGAAGGAAGTTTGTTAAACAAAATACGCTGGAGCAGATTGTTTTCAATAATCAAATAAGGCACTCAGATACAAAGTAGCAAAGGCACAAAGAATAAGTTTCTTTGTGCCTTTTTTTCTTTCCAAACAAGTTCTTAACCAAAATATGTTTGAGTCTTAGTGCCTACGCATCTTTGTGCCTTTTTCTCTACCACTCAATTCCCTCAAATCCTTTACTTCTCAAATAATTATTAGCCTGGCTAAAGTGTTTGTTTCCAAACCAACCACCAAAATTAGCCGCCATTGGTGATGGATGCTTTGACTTCAATACAAAATGCTTTGAAGTATCAATTATCTTACCTTTATCTTGGGCATACTTTCCCCAAAGCAAAAACACAACGTCTTTTTTATCATCATTAACACATTGGATTACGGCATCAGTAAACTGCTCCCAGCCTTTATTTTGGTGTGACCCTGCACGCGATGCCTGCACAGTCAATGTTGAATTTAATAAAAGTACACCTTGTTCGGCCCACCGCTCAAGATTCCCACTTTTTGGAAATGGCACACCCAAATCTTCATTCAGTTCTTTAAAGATATTGATGAGTGACGGAGGAAAAGTCTCACCATCATTCACCGAAAAACTTAACCCATTGGCTTGACGAGAACCATGATAAGGGTCTTGACCTAAAATAACAACACGTGTTTTTTCAAATGAGCATTTATCGAAAGCATTGAAAATCAAACCTCTCGGCGGATAACATACAGTATTCTTATAGGCATCTTTTAAAAAGGTCAATAAACTGTCAAAATAAGGCTTTCCAAATTCATTTATTAGTCTAACTTTCCAGCTTTCTTCAATTTTCACATCCATACAATAAAAAAATAAGTTGGTTTAAATACTTTTTGTATTTTTACTAAGCTAATTACTTGGTCAAAAGACATGAAATAAAATGCTAACTATTCATAAGTTACATCATTTAAATTTATCGATTATTATTGTCGCCTTACTTAAATCAATAAAAATATACTTTTTTGAATATATTAAACAAGTTTTAGCAAAATTAATACAATTAAATATTATTTAATTTTTAACTTGCAATAATAAATTTAGACAATTATAAAACCTATACAAAAATACTATGACAACAACTGCCGTAACTGCTGGTGTTAAAGTAACTGTAAAAACGGAATATCAGCCTTCGTATTCAAACCCTCTTCAAGAACATTTTGTTTTTACATATAGAATTTGTATCGAAAATAACAGTGAAAAAACTATTCAATTGTTGCGTCGTCAATGGTTCATTTTTGATACCAATGGCACTGTAAGAGAAGTAGAAGGCGAAGGCGTTATTGGAGTACAGCCAGTTTTAGAACCTGGCGAAATTCATGAATACGTTTCAGGCTGCAATCTAAAAACTACAATTGGCAAAATGATGGGTAGCTACCTCATGGAGCGAATGATTGATGGAAAACAGTTTTTCGTTGAAATTCCAGAATTTAACTTGATTGTTCCTTACCGACAAAACTAAAAATAAATACACGAATTAGCACGGCTTCAACCGTGCTTTTTTTTGTTTAAATCGTAAAAAAAGTATAGTTTTTCAAAACTATAATCAATTCTAAGTTAATTTTGTAACATTTATTAATTCTCAAAACACTCTTATTTATAATTAACAACAAATCATGCAGTACAGAATAGAAAAAGATACGATGGGCGAGGTACAAGTACCTGCTGATGTATATTGGGGAGCTCAAACTCAACGCTCAATCGAAAACTTTAAAATAGCTCAGGATATAAATAAAATGCCAAAAGAAATTATTAAGGCATTTGCTTATTTAAAACACGGAGCTGCTTTGGCCAATAACGAATTAGGTGTTTTACCAAAAGAAAAATCCGATTTGATTGGAACTGTATGTAATGAAATTTTGACAGGAAAATTGGATGACCAATTTCCTTTGGTTGTTTGGCAAACTGGATCAGGAACGCAATCAAATATGAACTGCAATGAGGTAATTGCTTACCGAGGTCATGTATTGCAAGGGGGAGAATTATCTGATAAACAAAAGTATTTACACCCAAATGATGATGTAAATAAATCACAATCTTCGAATGATACTTTCCCAACAGCGATGCACATTGCTGCCTATAAAATGTTGATGGAAACGACTATTCCGGGTATCGAAAAACTACGTGATACTTTGGCTGCAAAATCGGCTGAGTTTATGCACGTTGTAAAAATCGGTCGTACTCACTTCATGGATGCAACACCTTTGACAGTTGGACAAGAGTTTTCAGGATATGTTTCCCAATTAAATCATGGTTTGAAAGCCATCAAAAATACCTTAGAACACCTTTCTGAATTAGCACTCGGTGGAACTGCCGTTGGTACAGGAATCAATACACCCGAAGGTTATTCAGAAATTGTAGCAAAAAAAATTGCTGACTTAACTGGTCTTCCATTTATCACAGCCGAAAATAAATTTGAGGCTTTGGCAGCTCATGACGCTATTGTAGAATCACACGGTTCATTGAAAACAGTAGCAGCGAGTTTGATGAAAATCGCTAACGATGTCCGTATGCTTTCTTCTGGCCCACGTGCCGGTATTGGCGAATTGTTTATTCCAGACAACGAACCAGGTTCGTCAATCATGCCGGGAAAGGTAAATCCAACTCAGTGCGAAGCCCTTACAATGATTGCGGCACAAGTAATGGGAAATGACGTTGCTATCAATTTCGGTGGTGCAATGGGGCACTTTGAACTAAATGTTTTTAAGCCTGTAATGATTTTTAACTTTTTGCATTCTGCACGTTTGATTGGCGAAGGTTGTGTTTCATTTAATGATAAATGTGCAGTTGGTTTAGCTCCAATTGAAGAAAACATCCAAAAGCATGTAAATAACTCTTTGATGCTTGTAACGGCTTTGAACACAAAAATTGGTTATTATAAATCAGCAGAAATTGCTCAAACTGCCCATAAAAATGGTTCAACTTTAAAAGAAACAGCCATCAACTTGGGTTATGTAACAGCCGAAGAATTTGATGCTTGGGTAAAACCAGAAGAAATGGTGGGAAGTTTGAAATAAATCATTTATGTTCGAGAATTGATTATATAATTTTGGTTTCTCCAAGCATCAAAACTCGAACATACAACATCAATAATAATGAGCGAAACTATCACATGGAATGATTTTGAAAAAGTAGAACTACGTGCTGGAACAATCATCGAAGTAAATGATTTTCCAAAGGCACATAAACCAGCTTACAAACTTATGATAGATTTCGGAACTGAAATCGGAATCAAACGCTCTTCTGCACAAATTACAAAACTCTATACAAAGAAAGAATTACTCGGTAAACAAGTAATTTGTGTGACAAATTTTCCACCACGTCAAATCGCCGATTTCATGTCGGAAGTACTTACAACTGGTTTTATTTTAGAAAATGGCGAAGTGGTTTTATCAGAACCACAACAAAAAGTACCCAACGGAAGTCTTTTAGCTTAAAATCATGAACTTTTTCTTTAATATTTGGTTTATTGGTTTGTACGTTTGTATATAATTTCAGTCAAATCAATGAAAAAAGCTATATTTCGCATATTTAATGTGTTGATGGCAGTAGTTGTGCTACTAAGTGGCACTGGCTTTGGTTTGGTCGAACACTCTTGCACAGTAAAAGGTAAACAAACTTCCTTACATAAAAGTGAAGATACGTGCTGTAACAAATCGTCTCAAAAAGACTCCTCTCCGCAGAGAACTACCGTAAAAAAATCTAAGTGCTGTTCTGAAAAAGAAAAATATGAAAATGTTGATTATTCTTCATCAGCTTCTCAAAGTGTAGCTAAATTTGTTAAAATTGGTTTAGACTGGGCAAAAACTGTAATTAATTCATTTTTTAAAGCAATCATAGAAGAAATTCTAGATAATATTTCTTCTAAATACAATTCATCTTCTCCCCCTACTGATGGTCGAACCATCTTGATTTTCATCCAATCCTTCTTGATTTGAAATACGTTTCTCGATTTTTCTTAAAAGTTTTTATAATAGATCTTGCAATTTTCTTTATTTGAATTTTGGATAATATATTAATCTTACATTTTTTTGTTAATAAAATGGTAATTCAAGACTTAATAGTCTGTGTAATTATCAAGTAAGATAGCGTAAAATCGTAAAACTTCATTAACAAACAATTATTATGACACATACATTAGAAGTAACAGGCATGACTTGCGAAGCCTGTGAATATAAAATTCAGCATTTATTTTCGGGAGTTGAAGGTGTCAAATCTGTAATAGTTGATAAAACAACCAATTCGGCAACGCTTGAAATGGAAAAAGACATTCCGTTAATTAATTTTCAAGAGGTTATAAAACCCTATTCAAAATATTTGGTAAGTAAAAAATTAATAACACCATCATATATTGAAGAAGAAGTTGCAAAAACTTGGTTTGCGACCTATCGCCCACTTCTTCTAATATTTTCGTTTATCACAGGAATTTCAATAATTAAAGCTTTTCATAACAACATTTTTGAATCTGAACATTTCAGTTGGATGCATTTCATGAACAATTTCATGGCGGGATTTTTTATTGTATTTTCATTTTTTAAGTTTTTAAATCTAAAAGCATTTGCTGACAGTTATGCCATGTATGACTTATTTGCAATGAAAGTTCCTACTTACGGATTCGTTTATCCATTCATCGAATTAGGCTTGGGTTTGGCTTATTTGACAGCATTTCAACCAGCATTTACGAATTGGGCTACGGTAATAATTATGGGGTTCAGTTCGATTGGAGTTATACAAAGTGTTGTCGATAAACGAAAAATTAGATGTGCTTGCTTGGGAACAGTTTTTAATTTACCCATGAGTACGGTTACAATTATTGAGGATTTATTAATGGTCGGAATGGCCATTTTGATGATTATAATTTAAAAAATATGAAAAAAGGAGTATTTCAGAGAAAAATCAGAAAAACACACCGTTGGATGGGTGTAATCTTAGGTATTCAATTCTTTTTATGGACAATCGGTGGACTGTACTTTAGTTGGTCAAATATGGATGAAGTACATGGCGACCATCAAAAAGCTCATATTCACCCGATTAGTGCAGATGTAGCCCTTGTAAATCCTAAAGAAATAATTGATCAAATAAAATTGAAGGATTCGGTAAATTTCCTTTTAGATATTCGACTGATACAAATTCTGAATCGTCCATTTTATCAAATTGCCTACTCAAAAGAACATGATAGAGGCAAAAAAATACAATT
>Ga0114967_10005058_pt1 | contig 10498 bp, 12 predicted proteins | sample M_130628_MF_Meta_FD_92639 | JGI IMG/M metagenome (GOLD analysis project Ga0114967, IMG submission 92639) | Freshwater microbial communities from Lake Montjoie, Canada to study carbon cycling - M_130628_MF_MetaG | ecosystem: Environmental > Aquatic > Freshwater > Lake | place: Lake Montjoie... | reverse complement strand
GAATTAGGTGGCGTTATTGACGACCTAATTGTTTATGAATTCGCTGATGACGATATTTTTATTATTCCAAACGCTTCGAATTGCGCTCAGGTCGCTGCTGATCTAATCGCCAATGCGCCAAGTGGAATTGCGGTTGAAAATATTCATCAAGAGTATGCAGTGTTGGCAGTGCAAGGCCCGGACAGCACGAATGTCCTTACCGACTTGGGTGTTAACCTAAATTTGGATTACATGTCATTTAGCAAAGTCATTTTGCCTGACCACGAAAACCTTGGTGAGATAATTATTTGCCGGACTGGTTATAGCGGAGAACTTGGTTATGAACTTCTTCCAACTTGGGGGCATGCAACAGAAATCTGGAAGTTATTGGTTACAAAAATTGCAAAATATGATGGGCGGGTTTGCGGTTTAGGAGCGAGAGATACGTTGCGCACTGAAATGGGTTATCCGCTTCACGGACATGAACTGTCGATAGATATAACTCCAGTTCAAGCTAGCGCTAATTGGGCGGTAGTTTTTGCAAAGGATGCCTTCCGGGGCAAAGCCGCGCTGGAAGCTGAGAAAGCTAAAGGCCCAGCAAGAGTTCTTCGAGCGTTGAAATCTAATGACCGCGGAATACCGCGAGCGGGAATGCCGGTATTGGATTCTTCGGGTAACGCAATTGGAGAAGTTACAAGTGGAACATTTTCACCAACCCTCAAAGTTGGAATTGCTCTTGCTCTGGTTAAACCTGAATTTAAAATTGGTGATCCAGTTCAAATAGACATTCGTGGGCGCACGAGTAGCGCGGCGATAGTTAGGGCGCCATTTGTTGAATCACGTGTTCGCTAGCTAGTTAAATCCTTATTGGCGACAATAACCGGCCTGCCAGAATCAAGGGTATAAACATTAATTCGGTTTTCGAAGGCAGATTTCAGTTCCGGAGAGTGAATTACAAAATCTGAGGTTCCATGTAGAAGGACTTTACCTTCCTGCATAACCACAATTTTTTCGGCATACATTGCAGCCAGGGTTATGTCATGCATCGTCGAAATAATTGTTACTCCGCGCTCCTTCAAAAGTTCGATGTTATTTAGAACTGCAATCTGATGATGGAGGTCAAGTGCGCTGGTTGGTTCATCTAATAAAATTAAAGTTGGTTCTTGAACTAGCGCACGTGCAATAAGCGCACGTTGCATTTCACCACCCGAGAGCTGGGATACAAATTGGCGCTGCATTCCAAATAAACCGGTAAGTTTTAAAATATCTGCAACTAAGTTACGACTCTGATTGCTTTCATTTCCCCAACCATCTCGCTTTGAGCGGCCTAACATGACATATTCACTGACACTCATGCCGATCGGGATCTGAGGTTGTTGTGGAACGAAGGCAACGTTTCGATCATGATTTCTAAATACTTCAACTCCGGAATCGGTAATAGAACCGGAATAAGGCATCGATCCAAGAAGTGATTTCAAAAGTGTGGTTTTGCCCGCACCATTCGGACCAACCAGACAGGTCCACTTTCCATCTTCAATTTCGATATTGATATCAGAGAGAATGTCTCGCTGGCCGATTCGAACTGTTAAGTCTGAAATATTAATCATTGAGATACCAACCTTTTCTTTCGCAGAACTACAAGGAAAAACGGAGCACCAACAAATGCAGTAATTACGCCGATTGGAAGTTCGGCAGGGGATAGGAGAGTTCGCGCGCCAAGATCTGCAAGCACAAGGAAGGTGGCGCCAGCCAGAGCAATCGTTAGCAAACCACGATTCGTAACGCGATGAGTTATTCCGCGGACCAAGTGCGGGACGACGATTCCAACAAAGCCGATCAATCCACTTGCTGAAACGGCAGTTGCAGTTGCCAGGGTTGCGGCGACTACGGCAATTACTCGCAATTTGTTTGGGTTGATACCCAGTGAATAAGCCTCTTCATCAGTGAGCATCAAGCCATCTAGTTGCTTGGATACCGTAAATAAAATAATTAGCGCAATAAGAATATAAATTGAAGACCAAGTGACTATCTGCCAATTCGCAACTGTAAGTTCGCCAAGAATCCAAGAATAAACTGGGCGAAGCGACGAGCTATTTCGTTGCTGTAGATAAGTTTGAACGGCAGTAGCGAAAGATCCAACTGCTATTCCTGAGAGCAATAATGAATTTGGTTCCGCAAAGAATTTTCCAGAAATAAAGAAGCTTACTAACACGGCCGAGATTGCTCCGAAGAAGGAGAAAATAGGTAAAAGGCTATACAGATCAGCGCCGGCACTTGTGATTGCAATTGTTGCGCCGAGTCCCGCACCTGCCGCCGCTCCAAGTAAATATGGGTCGGCAAGTGGATTACGAAAGACGGTTTGATACACAGCGCCGCTTGTAGCCAGGGCCGCGCCTACTAGTGCTGCTAGTAGGGCTCTTGGTAAACGTAAATCAATTAGCAGCGTGCGATCTTGTCCAGTTAAGCCACCAGGTAATCCGAAGAGAGTCCGAATGATTTCTTGGAATCCTAATGAAACTGGACCAAAACTAATTGCGAGAATCCCTACGAAAAAGAGCAGGGCAGCAGAGAGCGCAGTTATTTTCCAATTCCATATTGGAGCTAACAGACTTTCTTCACCCTTGCTCTTCAATTTTTTCATGTGCTCGTATTACTTAACCTTCGCAATAGCATTTGCAATGAACTCATAGAAATCTACGAGTCTTGGACCCCATCTTGATGGAATGTCTTCGGGCAGGGCGACAACGTTCTTACTTTTAACTGCCGAAATCCCATTCCACCCAGCACGCTTTGTAAGAGTTGCTAGAGACTCACCATATTGGGCATCCGAAAGAAAAATAATTTTAGGATTAGCTTTAATTACGTACTCGGATTGCAATTGCGGATAGCCAGCAGAGTCTGCTGTTGCAGCAGGATCGGCAACATTTACTAAATTGAAGTCTTTGTAAACCTTGCCAATGAAAGTATCTGAAGTAGCTGTGTAGAGCGTGTCATCCAATTCATGGAAGAAAGTAATCCTCTTCGAAGTTTTTCCAGTTCTAATAGCCGCGGATATTTTGCTTTTCATTTCGGAGATTGTGTTTTGGGCGCCAGTTAATTTTCCGGTAGCCCTACCTAGCGCTGTAATTTCCAGATACGCCTCACGAAGATTGCTAGGGGCTTTCTCGAGAAATACTGTGATCTTCAATTTTTCAAGCGCTGCTTTAACCTCTAAAGCTTTAGTTGCATCAGCATTTAAAATGATTAGATCTGGCTTGTAATTCAATAGAGCTTCAACATTTGGATTAAAGGCCGACAGCTTTGTCATCGGAGTTTCTTTTGGGTAATTTGAAAGATCATCAACTGCAATGACTTGCTTGCCTGATCCGATTGCATAAAGTATTTCAGTAGCGCTCGGTGAAAGCGAAATAATTCGCTTTGGTAAGTTCGAAGCTGCTTGGGCTGGACAAATTGCTAGAAGTGAAATAGCGGTCGTCGCTATGACCAACTTGGTTAAAACTTTTCTAACTTTAAACATAAAAAATCTCCCTCAAGAGTTTTGAGGGAGGAAGCTTGGGCAATAAAGAAAAGAAATTCTCTAGAAGCCCGACCTTCCTCCGAGGTCGGATACATCAATAATTCGTTAGGCGACCTGGCTCGGATTTGGCTTCAAGAAATAGATTGAACGCTCTTGAATTAAATCTCTACAGTTGCGGGACAGCGCCGGGTTTTCACCGGACTTCGCTAAACGCATTACTACTCAAAAAAGCATATTGCTTTTCTCAGCGGCGCAAAATTAGCACTACTTCATCGTTTCTTGCTAGAACGCCTGCCAATTACATAGGCGAGTCCGATGGCGACTACTACCCCAGCCCCAGCTGCGAACAATTCGCCGCCTTCAATACCCTCGTGTGCTTCAGTTATGGAATGTTCCGGGTCATTTCGCTCATTTTCTTCAGCGAAAGCTGTTGCCGGGAGCGCGATGGCGCCTAATAAGAGAATTCCAGAAATCACTGAAAACATTTTTTCTTTCATAGGTTAGATACTACGCTCTCTCTTATGGAATATCGCCGCCTCGGCTCGTCAGGAATGTATGTCTCAGAAATTTCCTTCGGAAATTGGATTACACATGGTTCACAAGTTGAACAAGATGCAGCCGTCAAATGCGTACACGCTGCTCTAGATGCTGGAATAACAACATTCGATACCGCGGATGTTTATGCAGGCACAAAGGCCGAGAGTGTTCTCGGTAAAGCGCTAAAGGGTGTTAAGCGCGAGAGCTATGAATTGTTTACAAAGGTTTATTGGCCAACGGGGCCTGGAAAGAACGATCGCGGGCTTTCCCGCAAACACATCATGGAATCAGTAAACGCCTCCTTAAAGCGTTTAAACACTGACCATATCGATCTTTACCAGATGCATCGTTTTGATTATGAAACCCCACTAGAAGAATCACTGCGTGCTTTCGATGACTTAATTCGTCAAGGAAAAGTTAATTACATCGGATTTTCTGAATGGACTGCATCCCAGATAAGTGATGCTCTTAAAATCCAGAAGGCCAATGGCTTCGATCGTTTTGTTTCTAGCCAGCCTCAATATTCAATGCTCTGGCGAGTAATCGAATCGAAGGTTGTTCCGCTCTGTGTTAATGAAGGAATTGGCCAAATTGTATGGTCTCCAGTTGCGCAGGGAGTTTTAACTGGAAAATATCTGCCTGGGAAGAAGCCGCCATCAGGATCTAGAGCCACAGATAAGAAGAGTGGCGCAGAGATGATTTCACGTTGGATGCGCGATGAAGTGCTTGCAGCGGTGCAACAATTGAAACCAATTGCAGCGAGTCTTGATTTAACTATGTCCCAACTTGCACTTGCTTGGGCACTTGCGAATCCAAATGTTTCTTCAGTAATCATGGGCGCATCAAAGCCATCACAGGTTAAGGAAAACACTAAAGCTTCAGGTGTAAAACTTTCATCTCAAGTTCTCGCAGAAATAGATAAGGCCCTCGGATCAATCCCGATGAGTGATCCGGAACGAACAGAGAGCCCAAATCCAAGAGCTTAATTAAATTTGCTCACCAAGTTTTTTCTGTGGTGCCGGTGCGCGCAATCTGCGCATCTGGGTTGAGCGAAGCCAGCCATACATTCCAAGGCCTTTAGTTGATTCACCAGGGAATTTTTCTGAAACCAACTTTTTGATTTTGCCATTAACGATAAATCCGTAAACAACCGAGTAAAGCATTGCGCCATACATAAAGATGATTGCTAGAAATCTAATCTCGGCAGAAGGAACCAAAGTTAGGACTAAAACAAAGACCATTAGTGGCAAGAAATATTCGCCGAGCGAACGACGAGAATCTATGTAGTCACGAACAAATTTCTTAACTGGTCCGCGGTCGCGAGCAGGAAGCGCATTTTGATCGCCACGCATATATGCCGCTCTCGCTTCAGAGCGTGAAGCTTTAAGTGCTTCGCGGTTTTTTGAACGGTCCGCCTTAGTCACAGGAGAAGTAATTGAATTTACCTTTGTGGCTGCAACGCCATCTTTTCGCTTTGGTGTTGCCTTACCTTTTTTGTCTGGGTTCTTATCTTCGGCTTTTGTCATGTCGCTACGGTAGAGCGAGCATTCGCTCGAGCGCAACTTTTGCATATTTTGAAACCTCGGAATCTACTGAGATTTGATTGACCAAACGTCCGGCTACCAAGGATTCCATCGCCCAGACCAGATGGGGCAGATCAATCCGGTTCATGGTTGAGCAATAACAGACCGTCTTATCCAAGAAATGGACTTCACGATCTGCAAATCTATTGGCAAGTCGTTGCACGAGGTTTAATTCGGTTCCAACAGCCCACTTACTTCCCGGCGCAGAATTCTCGATAGTTTTAATAATCATCTCAGTACTTCCGACAACATCTGCGTTAGAAACTACTTCATGCTGGCATTCCGGATGGACCAAGATTTGAATTCCAGGAACTTTTGCGCGCATCTGGCTTATATTCTCTAGCGAGAATCTTCCGTGGACTGAACAATGTCCGCGCCACAAAATTACCTTCGCATTAATTATTTCGGAATCAGTAAGTCCACCATTTGGTTTCCAAGGATTCCAGAGAACACAATCTTCAAGCTTCAATCCTAAATTCAAGACAGCGGTATTGCGCCCCAAATGTTGATCAGGAAGGAAGAGAACTTTCTCGCCCTTTTCAAAAGCCCAATTCATTGCGCGCATCGCATTCGAAGAGGTGCAGACCGCGCCACCATTTTTTCCAGTAAATGATTTGATTGCAGCCGATGAATTCATATAGGTAATTGGAGTTGTCTTATTTGCGACACCGACTTTTTCGAGAGCCTTCCAGCAATCGTCAACTTGTTTTGCAGTTGCCATATCAGCCATTGAACAACCGGCTGCTAGGTCCGGAAGAATTATCTTCTGATTCTGAGATGTAAGGATGTCCGCACTTTCAGCCATGAAGTGCACGCCGCAGAAAAATATAAATTCCGCAGAAGTATTTGATTGTGCCGCTTGGGCTAATTTGAATGAGTCACCAGTGATGTCAGCAAATTTGATAACTTCATCTCGCTGATAGTGGTGGCCAAGCACCATCGCACGATCGCCAAGTGCGGCCCTTGCGACTCTTGCCCGCTCTACTAATTGCGGATCACTTGCTGCAGGAAGCTCGCCATCGCAGGAAACTCCACGTTCGCTCTTAGGATCGGCGCCTTGGCCGAGTAAGAGCAATTCGGAAAGTCTTGATGAGCCCATAGGGACATTATGGAGTAGCCTTTACCCATAATCGAATTTAGATGGGGAGAACGATGAGCACAGAGACTTCACAAGAGGTAACAATTACTGGTGCACCAGCTTCTGGAACAACTGGAATTGCTCTTACAGATGTAGCAGCTTTGAAGGTTGCTGCGCTTCTTACTCAAGAGGGTCGCGATGACCTGAGTCTTCGTGTTGCGGTTCAACCAGGCGGATGTTCTGGCCTGAAATACCAACTCTATTTTGATGATCGCTCACTAGATGGCGACACAGTTACTAAATTTGGCGCAGTAAGCGTTGTTACAGACAAGATGAGTACGCCTTATTTGATGGGTGCTTCGATTGACTTTGTAGACACAATTGAAAAACAAGGATTCACAATTGATAATCCAAATGCCCAGGGTTCATGCGCCTGTGGCGATTCTTTTAACTAACTAAACAGTTAATTTAAAAGTTATGAAAATTGCCTGCGCTGGCTCTGTCGGGCGCGATCATTTAATGACCTTTCCGGGGAAATTCACGGACTCATTAGTTGCAGGCTCTCTGGATAAAGTTTCACTTTCTTTCTTAGTTGATGGTCTGGATATCAGACGTGGTGGAACCGCGGCAAATATTGCATTTGGAATTGGCGCCCTTGGATTAAATCCATTCTTAATTGCGGCAGTTGGAACTGATTGGGCTGATTACGATTCTTGGCTAAGCAGACATGGCGTTAATACAACTCACGTGAAAATATCGAAAGAACTTCTGACTGCATCTTTTATGGTGACTACTGATCAAGAGCTAAATCAGATCGCATCATTCTTCCCAGGCGCAATGAGCGAAGCTAGAGAAATTGAAATAGCTCCGATTGTTGAAAAGACTGGAAAATTCGATCTGCTAATTATTTCACCTGACGATCCTGATGCGATGCTGAGTCACAGTCAGAGCGCAAGAGATATGGGAATCCCATTCGCGGCTGATCCTTCGCAACAGTTGGCACGAATGGATGGCGAAGCTATTAAATTGCTTATCGAAGGTGCGCAATACCTCTTTTTGAATGAATATGAACTCGCGCTAACAATTCAAAAAACTGGATGGAGTGATGCTGAAATCTTTAGCAAGGTTGCAGTTCGCGTTATTACTCTCGGATCTGATGGCGCCAGAGTCGAAGAACATGGCAAAGAACCAATAACTGTCGGCGTTCCAAAAGAGAAATTAAAGATTGACCCAACTGGTGTCGGCGATTGTTTCCGCGCTGGTTTTATTGCAGGGCTTGCTTGGGGTTTTGGTCACGAGAGATGTGCGCAGATTGGTTCGATGCTTGCGACATTCTGTATTGAGATTAAAGGAACTCAGGAATACCGATTTACCAAAAGTGAATTTATCGAAAGGTTCACTGTGGCCTATGGGCAAGATGCTGCTAACGAAGTTAGTGGAAAGCTAGAACCGCGCTTAGTTGGCTAATTTAGTTATTTGAAAGGTATTTGCCTCAAGGGATTTTGCAGTATTTCCAGTCATGCGGGCCCAAGCAAATAGATCTGGTTCCGAGGCCGGGTCATCGCTTAAAAGTGTAACTTCAAAGCCAAGCGGTTTATCAGTCAGCGCCTTTGCTAATTCAATTATTGGCAGCGGGCAACGTTTTCCTAAGCAATCTAAAATCATTATCAGCTGCGACATTCGCTGACAGTTTGAGAAAGTATTTCTAGAAATGTTTTCACATCTTCGAATGTAGTTGCATGATGAATTGTTAATCGAATATTTCCTTGGGTCAGAACGCCAAGTGCCGCCAGAACATGACTTGGCTGCATATTCGCCGCGCTACAAGCAGAACCGGAATCTACGGAATAACCTTTATCGGCAAGTTTTGTCACCAATTGTTCGGCATTTACATATAAGAACGATGCGCTAATTAGGTGATCGGCGCCGCCCGGAGCTAAATCGGAGTCAGGAATATTTGATGAAATGTAACTTCGAATATCACCATTTATAGCCGCAATTTTCGCCGCAAGATTTTTCTCATCTGCAACCCAGCTATCGACGGCTAGCGCGCTTGCAACAATTAACGGTAGCGAATTTGGTCCAGGATTGATTCGACCATCAAGGTGGGGAAGTGGGTTCTTCCAATTAGCGCTCTTTGAAACTGCAAATATTCCCATTCCGCTGGGGCCAGCCCAGGTGGTCGAATCCCAGAGAGCGGTGCTCCAGTTTTCAGGTAATCCAATTCGAGTTCCGGAACCAGTCGCATCGACAAACAATCCAGCAATATTTTCTGGACGCCCATTTTGGATAATTCCAGTTTCACGATTGCAGAGTTGTAGCGAAACTACATCGCTAGGCGCCAGATCGGAGAAATCAATCTGACCAGTTGGAGAAACCTTAAGCATTTTGGATTGGTGAGTCTCGGCAATTGCAAATACATCCATTCGATCTATGTTGCTGTAAACCAATCTCTCATCCGCGGACATTAAGCCACTCAGTCCCATATGGAATCCAAGATTCGGTTCACCAAGAAAACTGATCTCATCACTGCGAATTCCCAGATGGCTTGAGAAAGTTTCCCGGGCTTCATTTAAAAGAAGGGCAGCACTCTTGGAATCGATTCCAAGTTTTGATGGATCTGGCCAAGCGGCCTCAAAGATGTGGGGCAGCGCTATCCGAGCAGCCTCATGTAGCCGGGGCTCGGATTGGAAATTCGGGGTGATGGAAACCACGCGTAGAACGCTACTCCCACCTAGTCAAAGAGGTGAAACTGAACGATATTCTTACCCAATGAATTTGATGCCCAGCAAGAAATCTCGGATCCGAGCACTCTTTACAGTGATTTCCGTGGGCGCAATTTCGCTTCTTACATCTTGTTCAACCGAAAGTATTTCCGGAATGGGATTTCCTAAGGGTGTTTCGAGTGTCAGCGATACCTCACTTCCGCTGTGGCAAGGCGCTTGGATCGTTGCAGGCATTGTAGGAGTCTTCACCGCAATTTTAATTATTTGGCCAATCTTTCGTCACCGTCGTAAAGGTGATGAAGTTCCGAAGCAGACTCAATACAACGTTCCGGTTGAAATTGCTTACACAGTTATCCCATTCATTATCGTTGCGGTGCTTTTCTATTTCACCGCTGTTAAAGAATCAGCCATTACAAAAGTATCTGCAGATGACAAGGTCAGTCATATCATTGACGTTAATGCGTTTCAGTGGTCATGGCAATTTACATATAAAGATAACCCAGAAGCTCCAATCGTTACTGGAACAACTGCAAAGCCACCGACTCTGGTTCTCCCAGTGGGCGAGCGAGTTAAGTTCAATATAACTTCGACAGATGTTGTTCATGGATTTTGGATTCCAGCTTTTATGATTCAGATTCAAAATCTGCCCGGCGTAAAGAATCACATTGAATTCAGCGCTAACAAGATCGGCACATACCCAGGGCGTTGCAACATTTTGTGCGGTCGTGCACATTCACAGATGCTCTTCACGGTAAAAGTTGTCTCATTAAGTGATTACGAAGAATACATAACCAATTTAAAGGTGGCCTAACATGACTACATACGCAACCCGAGTCGCAGATCAAACTGCACCCACAAAGAAGGCGTTAACTAAGGGCCAATTATTTGTAAAAATTATTACATCGACTGATCACAAGATGATTGGTTATTTGTATCTGTTCACAACTTTTGCCTGGTTCCTAATTGCTGGCCTCTTAGCTCTTATTTTGCGCGCAGAATTAGCGCGCCCTGGGCTGCAATTTGTATCTAACGAGCAATACAACCAAGTATTCACAATGCACGGAACGATTATGTTGCT
>Ga0114967_10005054_pt1 | contig 10502 bp, 11 predicted proteins | sample M_130628_MF_Meta_FD_92639 | JGI IMG/M metagenome (GOLD analysis project Ga0114967, IMG submission 92639) | Freshwater microbial communities from Lake Montjoie, Canada to study carbon cycling - M_130628_MF_MetaG | ecosystem: Environmental > Aquatic > Freshwater > Lake | place: Lake Montjoie... | reverse complement strand
CGCCGCGTGATCCCCGGGCCCATGCCCAGATCCGACATGGTGACAAACCACATCAGCGTCTGCACCACCCCGTAAACCCCGAACTGCTCTTCCCCCAACACTCTGAATGCCAAGGGGATGGAGACCAACATGAGAAGCGCATTCCCTCCTTTCGAGATGAGCGAGGTAATCACAGCCAAGCCCATGGCGCGGGTGCGGGTCTTTTGGGCGTCGGAGTGCGGCATTATGGGAATTATTGAAGAAGCGATAATTAATCATACTTTCCTATAAATTCCACCATTTTCCTTCATCATCTGCTTCCAGGAAAGGGCAGAAGTCCTTTGGGCAGGCGTAACAATCTCTTTTTCTCCAGTTTGGATTTCAGGGGTGGCAGCGATGCGTCTGAAATAGTCCAGTGACTTGGCCATAGGCAGTGGACTGCGGACTGAACCCAGCTAGGCGAGGAGCCGGCTCACGGTTTGGGAGAGTGTCTTGCCATCGGCGCGGCCGGCGGTGCGTTCCTGGAGCACTTTCATCACCTTGCCCATGTCCGCCTTGCCGGTGGCACCGGTTTCGGAAATGACGGACTGGGTGAGAGCTTCGATTTCCTCAGCGCTCATCGCGGCAGGGAGGAAGCGCTCCAGCACGGCGATTTCCGCCAACTCCTTCTCGGCCAGTTCGGGGCGGTTGTTGGCGGCGAAGCTTTCGACGGAATCCCGGCGCTGTTTGATCTGTTTGCGCACCACCGCGATGGCCTCCGGGGCCTCCAATTCGCCTTCGGCTCCCAATTTTTCGATCGCCGCATATTTCAAAGCGGATTTCAAGGCCCGCAGGGTGTTCATGGCCACGGTGTCCTTGGCGCGCATGGCTTCTTTGAGTTGATCGACGATTTCAGTGTGGAGGGACATGGCGGAATTGGGAAAATGGGAAAATGGGAAAATGGGGAAATGAGGAAATCCAAGAAAGGAGGTTTCTGTAACATGGTTTTTTGACTTCACCAATGCGGAAAATGGAGAAGAGCGGGAAAAGCGCTCGTTTTTCAGGAACTTTTTTCCGCTCAGGCCGGCGCTGGCAAGGCGGCGCGGGCGGCTTCCAGGGAGACGGCGGCGCAGCGGACGCGGGCTGGGTTTTGGGTGATCATCCGGAGGGCGGAGAGCTGTTCCAGAAGGTCAAATGTCCCGCCGTTTTGGTGCAGCAGGCGATCCAGTTGGTCCAGCAGCCGGCGGGCACCGGTAAGGGTTTTTCCCTGCAACTGCTCCATCAGCAGCGAGGCGCTGGCCTGACTGACGGCGCAGCCGGCCCCGGTAGTGCGGGCCTGGAGGATCGAGTCGTTGGCGAGTTGGAAGGAGAGTTTCACCACATCCCCGCAAGCCGGATTGCAGGCTTCTGCGGCATGGGTGGTGGGATCGCTGAGGCCGGAACAGCGGGGCGTGCGGTAGTAGTCCAGCAGGATGGCCTGGCAGACTTCCGGGTCGGCGTAGAGGTCATGAGACATGGCGGAAGGCTGTCCCTGGTTACTTGCGCCGGTCCTGGTAGGTTTCCGTCAGCTTGGTGATTTCCCGGGGATCCAGGACCCGCCATTTTCCCATTTTCAGGTCAGGCAGGGTGAGGTTGCCGATGCGCACGCGGATCAGGCGCTCCACCTCGTAGCCCATGTGGGCAAACATGCGGCGGATCTGCCGGTTCAGGCCCTGCTCCAGCACGATGACCATGCGGCGGGGCGAGATGACGTGGATCGCGGCGGCCTTGGCCAGGCCTTCCTCCAGCTGGATGCCGGCGAGCAATTCGGCCACGCGTTCGCTGCGGCAGGGTTTGTCCAGCGTGACAATGTATTCCTTCTCCACCTTGTGGCTGGGGTGGGTCAGCTGCTGGGTCAGGTCGCCGTCATTGGTCAGGACCAGCAGGCCTTCGCTATCTGCATCCAGACGGCCCACGTAGTGCAGCTTTTTGTGCTGCGGGGCCAGCAGTTTGTAGACGGTGGGCCGGCCCTTCGGATCACTCCGCGTGCAGTGCACGCCGGGGGGCTTGTGCAGCACGATGGTTTGGAACTTGGAAGCAGAGACTTCCTTTCCGTTCACGCTCACCACATCCCGCAGGCCCACCTGGGTGGCCAGATTGGTGGTGATCTGGCCGTTCAATTCGACTTCCCCATTCACGATGAGGGCTTCGCAGGCGCGGCGGGAGCCGAGTCCCGCAAGGGCGAGGAAGCGGTTCAAGCGCATTGTGTCAGAAGGGGCGTCCATGGAGCAGGCAGTAAACAAAAGCGGACCGGACGACATGCTGCCGTCCAGTCCGGGTAAAATCGGGGGTAAAGCACCCGGGAGCGCCCAGTGAGCGCCGGGATTAGATGTCCGGGGTGGTTTTGGGGAGATTCAGCGCGCTCTGGCCTTCTTTCCATTGTCCGCGCTTTTTGAGCAGTTTGACGCGTTCAAAACGCTTGAGGACGCTGCGTTTGGCACCAACGGCGCCGCCGCCGGACTTGAGGGAAGGATGCTGGGACATGGGGATCGGGGATCGGAAGGTGTGAAAAAACCGCCACTGGGCGGAAACGCAATCTGGCGTCACTCCAGGTGATTGCAACGGGAATTTGGCGATGAATCAAAGCATGGCGGAAATGCTTCCCTGATCCAATCGTCCCTGGAAGCCGGAGTGGTGATCCTCCCTTGCGGCAGGGGGGCAAGGACATTTGCGTGATGGCCGTGACAGACGTAAGACTTTTCGGGTCCTTCCCGTAAACCTGTCCCGCCCCTTCCCCCCACTGCATGCCTGCTTTTTCTCAATGTTTCACCGGTTTCCTGCTCTCTGGCGCCGTCTTGCTCCTCGCCGCCTGTGGCCGGCAGGAAAGAGTGGAAGTGCTGCAAACCCGCGCTCCGTTTAAAAATGAGCCTGTTCCAAAACCAGGCCTCAGCACCGCCCAGCGCTATGCGGCCAATGACGCCCAGGCCATGCTCCGCTGGAATACCCCGACTGGCTGGTTTTTCCTGCCAGCCACGGAGTTCCGGCATCTCAATTTCAGCTTCGGCCCCAATCGCGAAGGCGAAGCCTATCTCACGCTTCTCCCGGTCGCGGGAGGTGGCGGGATGTTGGAAAACATGAACAGGTGGCGGAAACAAATGGCCCAGCCTCCGCTCGCGGAAGCCGACCTCGCCAGCCTGCCGGAGAAAAGCATCTTCGGGCGCAAGGTGCCTTTTCTGGATCTCACCGGCACCTTTACCGGTGGCAGTGGCCCGATGATGGCCGCCTCCGAGCCCAAACCTGACTACCGCATGCTCGGGGCGATTTTTGAGGCCCCTGGCTTCCTCTTCACCATTAAAATGACCGGCCCCACCGCCCTTGTTACCAAAGAAGCCGCCAACTTCGATGCCTTCTGCCAATCCCTCGGCGTCGGGGGCACCCCTGGTGGCGGCATCTGAATCTGCAGGGGAAAGCCACCACCACCGTTCCCCTTTCCCGCTTCGTTTCTTTAAGAAGACTACTCCACTTTTTCTCCCCGGCCCATGTCCGCTGAAACCCCCACTCTTTCCCCGCCCGAGACCCCGCGCCGCCGTGCCGGGATTACCGACCGTATTCTGTCCATCGTCGGTTCCTACCACATCGCCGTAGTGGTTTTTCTGCTGATGATTTTGCTCACTCTCGTGGGCACTTTCAGTCAAAAGACCATTGGGCTCTATGAAAGCCTGCGCATTTATTTTGTCAGTTGGATCGTGCCCCGCGAGGGCTGGTTGCTCGGCTTCATCCCCCTGCCTGGCATGGCCCTGGTCCTGGCCGTCATGTTTGTGAATCTGCTGGCCGGTGGCGTGCTGCGCATTAAAAAGAACTGGCGCACCATCGGCAATGTCATTGCCCACCTTTCCATGCTGGGCCTCATCGCCGCCGGGGCCGCTTCCCTGTGGTATAAGCAGGAAGGGCACATGCGCATCTTTGAAGGCGAAAGCAGCAACCGTGTCCAGGCCTTCCAGGACTGGGTGCTCGAAGTCCAGGAGCCTGCCGGCGCGGACAAAACCGTGGCAGTAATCAGGGAAGCGGCCTTCCGCACGGATTCCCCGGCGGAAACCACCACCTTTCACCGCAAGGAATGGCCCTTCGAACTCAGGGTCTCCGGCTACCAACGCAATGCCACGATCACCACCACCGGTGACCCTGCCGTGCTGACGGGGTCGGACCAGGTCGACGGATACACCCTGCGCCCCTTGGAGCCGAATGCCCAGCATGAGGCCAATATGGCGGGTCTTTTCCTGGATGTGCTGGACTCCACTGGCAAATCCATCGCCCGCACTGTGCTCGCCCAGGTCATCCGTCAGGGCGAAATCGTGACCCGCAGCGATGCGCCCTTTTCCTTCAAGGCCGGCGACCGCACTTTCACGGTCGCCCTCACCCGCGAAAGCTGGGAAGTCCCGTTCTCCATCCACCTGGACGACTTCATCGCCACTTACTATCCCGGCACGCGCAAGGCGAAGGAGTATGAGAGCAATGTCACCATGACCAATGCTGCGGGCAAGGACACCAAATTCCGCATCTGGATGAACAACCCGCTGCGGGACAGCGGTTACGTGGCCTATCAAACCAGTTACGATGACCAGTCTCCCCCCGGGCAGGAAAAATACAGCGTCCTCACTGTGGTGAAAAATCCCTCCGACCAATGGCCGTTTTACAGCCTCATCATGGCCACCATCGGTCTCTGCATCACCTTCCTGACCAAGCTCTCCCGCTTCATCCGCCGCACGGTCGCCACTCCCGCTCCAACCTCCGCCTAGCCCCATGAAAAAATCCCCCATCATTCCAGGCATCCTGTTGGCCCTCGCCGTCATCGGCATCGCCCTCTATCTTTCCAGTAAAACCCGTGTCGCTGATGCTGTCACTCCCCTCACCGCTGCCCAGGTGGCTCCCGTGTGGAAAAAGGAGGTCATCAGCACCATGGAGCGGGTCGCCAAAACCGACGATGGACGGACCAAGTCCCTCTACACCTTTGCCTACTATGAGTTGCTGAGGAACCGCGCCATGGCCTCGGTGCGCCTGCCGCTGGAAGGCGGCACCACCCGCACCCTCACTCCGGTGGAGTGGTTTCTGGATGTGATCTTCCACCCGGAAATCGCCAGCCGCTACGCCATCTTCAATGTGGAGGATAGCGATGCGCTCCTCCAGGTCGGCCTCAATCCCCACGATAAAAAGCGCGACAAGTATTCCTATGCCGAACTCGCCCCCGCCCGCGAGCAACTCTATGCCGCCCGCACCCGGCTCGCCGAGGTGCCCGCCGAAAAGCAAAGCCGGCTTGATGTGCAAATCAATAATTTGGCCACCAACCTGATCCGCTATGAAGACCTCGTCCATTTCCTGGACTTTGCCCGCCAGGGCATCGTCATCCCGGAAAACTACCCTGACGAACCGCTGAAATCCAAAGCGGGCAAAACCATTCCCTTCAGCGAAGCGCTCGCTGCCTTCAAGGATTCTGCGGGCTTCAAAAACTTCCTCGTTTCCGCCAAGGCAGGCCAGCAGCTGCCGCCACCGCCCCTCTTCGATAAAATCGACAGCGTGCTCAAGGACACCAGCGGCGTCACCTGGTATCCGCCGCCTTCGGCCGGCAAGCCCGATGCCTGGGTGCCCCCGGCCGGTCTGATCCGGGATTTCCTGACCGATGGCCCGCACGCCGCCACTGCCATCGCTGGTCTCCAGACCTTGGAAAAACTGGCCGCCCTGGCCGGTGATCCGGCCAAAAACGAGGAATTCCAGGCTTCTGTGCTCACCTTTGGCCAGAGCCTCATCAAGGACGCGGAAAGCTCCGGCTCCTACAAAAAGGTCGCCCTCGACCACGGCTACCTCAAAGCCAACCTCTTTTCCTGGGCGAAATGGGGCTTTCTCCTGCTCTTCCTGCTCCTCGCCCTTTCGTGGCTGGCTCCCTCCAGCGGCTGGGGCCGTGGCCTGACAAAACTCAGCACCATCGGCGGCTTTGTGGGATTTGCCACCATCTTGACCGGTATCCTCTGGCGCGTCCGCATCACCGGATGGGGACCGATCACCAATATTTATGAGACGATTCCCTTCATCACGCTCATGGCCGGCATCTTCGCCCTCTTCATGGAGTTGATCTTCAAAAACCGGATCCCTCTCATCGTCGCGATCACCTGCGGCGCTGCCGGCATGTTCCTCGCTGGTCGTTATGAAGCGGGCGATGCTGCCGATACCATGCCCAGCCTCGTCGCCGTGCTCCGCAGCAACTACTGGCTCTGGACCCACGTTACTACGATCAACATGGGTTATGCCACCGTGCTCCTTGCCGCGATATTCTCCATGATTTACATCTTCTGCCGGCTCTTCGATATCACCAAGCAAGACAAGGCGCTCTTCCGTATGCTGACCCAGAGTTCCTATGGCATCCTCTGTTTTGGCTTGGTCTTCTCGCTCGTCGGCACCGTCCTGGGTGGCATTTGGGGGAATGAATCTTGGGGCCGATTCTGGGGCTGGGATCCCAAGGAAAACGGAGCCATGGTCATCGTCCTCTGGTGTCTCGCCGTCCTGCACATGCGCCTCGCGGGCTGGATCAAGGAGCTGGGCCTGCACCTCTGCACCGCTTTCGGGGCTAACTTCTGCCTCTTCTCCTGGTGGCACGTAAATCTCCTCAACGTCGGCCTTCACAGTTATGGATTCACCCAGGGCCTCGACCAGAAACTCTTCATGGCCTACGCCCTCGTCTGCCTTGTCGTCCTGCTCGGTGCCGTCATCAAATTCCTCGAAGTGGAAGCCAACAAAGCCGGGAAATCTTCCAAAACATCCCCCCCCTTGCCCGTCAAAGGCCCCGTGGACACCACTCTTCTGCCAGGCGGAGCCAACCCTGCCTGATCACCCGCTGCGGTTCAAGTTACACTGAAAGCCCCCAACGGCGGCGCAGGAAGCGTTCCCATGGGGTGAAGATCGCTTTATCGGCAGCAAAGCCTATCAGCAGGATGACCAGCATCACCGCTGCGACCTGGTCCATGGCGTGCAGTTCCCGGCCATAGTGAAGCAGATGGCCCAGGCCATATCCGGTGAGGACGGTGACGTAGATTTCTGCGGCCATCAGCGAGCGCCAGGCGAAGGCCCAGCCCTGTTTGGTTCCACTAACGAGGTGGGGGAGGCTGGCGGGCAGCAGCACGTGCCAGAGCAGGTGGAATCCACTGGAGCCCATGGTGCTGGCAGCGCGGCGGTAGATGGGCGGAATCTGGCGGATGCCGTGATCGGTCGCCAGCAGCACGGCCCAAAGCGTGCCCATGACCACAATGAACAGCATGGCTTTCTCGCTTTGCCCGAACCAGAGCAACGACAGCGGCACCCAGCAGACGCTGGGCAGGGTTTGCAGGCCGAGGGCAATGACGCCCAGAGTGTTATTGGCGAATTTGAAGCGGGCGGTCAGCAGTCCCAGGGGAATGCCGAGGGCAATGCCAACAATATAACCGAGCATGAGTCGCTTCATGGTGACCCAGCACGCGGTGATCAGCTCACCGTCGGCCGTTTTTGCGATCACGTATTTCCCGATGTCCAGCGGCGAGGGAACGAGCACGGGATTCCACCATTGCGAGCGGGAGCCGTATTCCCAGATGCCGATCAAGGCAGCGAAAAAAGCCACGGCCTGGATGATTTGAATCGCCACTTTGGCGGTGGGAGGCCGTCCCTTGGCAGGGGAATTTCGGGATAAATTCATGAGGCGTCAGATTGTTTCAGAAGGCTTTTCAGTTCAGCGGTGATCGTGGAAGCCAGTTGGGCCACGGCCACATCGTTGATGTCGCGGGGGCGGGGCAGATCCACCTTGAACTCCGCACGGATCCTGCCAGGGCGCGGCGTGAAGAGCAGCACGCGATCCCCGAGGCAGACGGCTTCACGGACGTTGTGGGTGACGAAGATCACTGTCTTGCGCCGCTTTTGCTGGATCTTTTGCAGGTCATCGTAAAGCTGCTCACGGGTCATGGCGTCGAGCGCGGCAAAGGGTTCATCCATGCAAAGCACCTGTGGGTTCGGAGCCAGAGCGCGGGCCAGCGCCACGCGCTGCTTCATGCCGCCGGACAGCTCGTGGATGCTGGAATTCGCAAAGGGGGTCAGTCCTACGATTTCCAGGAAGGCTTTGGCCACACCTAGCCGGTCACTGGTGGTCAGGTGGGGTTTCAGATTGAGTCCGAACAACACATTGTCGGTAACATTCAGCCACGGAAATAGGGCGTGTTCCTGAAACATCACCATGCGCTGCCGGCCGGGTCCCGTGATCGGCTCCCCATCCGCAGAGAGGGAGCCGGAGTCCGGAAATTCCAGCCCGGCAATGAGGCTGAGCAGGGTGCTTTTGCCGCAGCCACTGGGGCCGAGCAGGCAGACGAATTCTCCCTCGCCAACCGAGAGGCTGATGTCATCCAGGGCATGCACCGTCTGGCGGTTGCCCACATAGAATTTGCTGACGTGGTCAACCTGCAGCTTGGCTGGCGGGGCATTGAGAAGTTCCTCCTGGAGCGACATGGGATGTTATTTGGGGAGGGCGGTGAGGAGTTGGTCGAGGCCCGGGAAGTCTTTCAGGAAACCAGCCGTTTTGGCTCCCGCGACCTTTTTCTCGAGCGAGGGACGGGAGATATCATTCGTTAGCAGCACGCGGGCCAGGGCCTTGTCCAGGACCGCTGCCTTGGGTTCCTTGGTGGTGAGGGCCTTCAATTCCGCGACCACCAACTGGCGGGCTTCAGCGGGATTGGCTTTGATCCATTCTGTTAATTCACGGTGGGCTGCGGCGATTTTCGCGGCCAGTTCCGCACGGTCTTTCAGAAAGGCGGCACTGGAGACCAGCATGGTGACGTTGGTGTCCTTGTCCTCCAGAAAGTTCGTCGCCCCTGCTTCCAGTTCGAGGACACTGGCGAAGGGTTCGGGAGCCCAGGCGGCATCGAGATCCCCACTTTGGAACAAGCTGATCAAGTCCGCATTTTGAGTCGGGATGATCGTGGCGTCTCCGCCGGTCTGGGTGATGGCAAAGCCATTCTCTGCCAGCAGGGCCCGCAATTGCACATCCTGGGTATTCCCGAGCTGCGGCGTGGCGATCTTTTTGCCTTTAAAATCGGCAATGGTGCTGATCGCTGCCCTTTTTCGCACCAAAATGGAACTGCCTCCATTGGCGGCTCCGGCCAGCACCCGGATTTCGGTGCCTTTGGATTTCGCGTAGGCATTGAGCACGGGGCTGGGCCCGATATAAGTCACGTCCAGTGCCCCGCCAAAAATGGCTTCCGTGGCCGAGGGCCCTGCGTTGTAAACAAACCATTCCACGGGCACGCCGATACGGCTCTCATACCAGCCCTTGCCCTGACGTGTAAGTTGATGAGCCACGAGTCCCTGGATATGCGTGATATTGGGGAAGTGTCCAAAGCGCACCGGGCTGGTCGCTGATGCCTTCTCTTTCGAGCAGGAGACCAGACTGAAGGGGGCGAGGCCCACAAGGGTTGTAAAATGACGGCGTTTCATGGTATAAAGTGTTATTCATGAGCCAGCATCCGGAGGTTCAGCCTGTGGCGCTCATGGTTGGCATATTTTGTCGGTATCAGAGTCTGGTAGTCCAGTAATTCATGGAAAGGTTCAGTGCTTCGTGGTTCCCAGATCCTGCATCAATCCGGCGAGGAACCCATCGCCAGGTTTGGCAAAACGGGCATGGGCAGGAGGGGTCAGTTTAGGCTTGGCTTTTGCCACCGCAGCCGAGGGGACCACCGCCGGCATCAGGCCATCCCGTTCCATTTTCCGCATCGTCACCGAGATCACATCTGCCAGGGAATACCGGTCCAGGATGCCGGCGATGGCATTGCGCACATCAATCATGATCATCCGCAGCCCGCAGTGGTCGGGATCAGGGCAGGAGCAGGGCTCGTAGGCGGTTTCGCTGGCGCAGCCGATGGGGGCCAGCTTGCCGTCAAGAAAACGGATCAGCTCGCCCATTTTGGTCGTTGCGGGGTCGCACAACAATTTTGCGCCCCCCAGCTTGCCGCGCACCCCTTCTACATATCCCTCACCTTTTAAGTCAGCCAGAATGTTTTCGAGGAATTTCGCCGGGATATGCTCCATCTCCGCCAATCGTGACACGGAAACAACCTCCGCACCAGACCGGTGGGCCACGCCTAACCGGATCAGCGTTCGCAGGGCATATTCTCCTCGCTTTGTAAGTCTCATTTAAATCGAGCATCAAGGCGCAATGTCCACTTGGCAAGTAGGAAATCATCGAATGCCCCGTCGTTTTCCCTGCATGGATTTGCCAGCACTCTAGCTTCTCCTGCGTTTCGTCTCTTGGTTTGCTGCCGACAGCGCAATTTCGAAAAATAATTTGAGTTTTCCTGAAAAATGGTTTGACGGCTGGCTTCTGACGGCTTAAGGGACCTAATTCCTACTCAACCAATGTTAATTTAAATCATGGTGATTTAGGAAGATGCCAAGCTGCTGGAAAAGCAACGCGGTGAGCGCAAGGCGCCAGGAAGGCCCCTTGGAAAAGCCGCCTGAGAAGGGGGCAGACAGGCCAGGAAAGAGGATGCAGCAGCAGCCTGCGG
>Ga0114967_10005053_pt1 | contig 10503 bp, 9 predicted proteins | sample M_130628_MF_Meta_FD_92639 | JGI IMG/M metagenome (GOLD analysis project Ga0114967, IMG submission 92639) | Freshwater microbial communities from Lake Montjoie, Canada to study carbon cycling - M_130628_MF_MetaG | ecosystem: Environmental > Aquatic > Freshwater > Lake | place: Lake Montjoie... | reverse complement strand
CGATCGCTGCCTCCGTTGCGGAGAACCTCCAGCCTGAGACTCTTGAGGAGGAGCCCGCCGCGACATGAGCCTTTATCAAAACCTCAAAGTAGCTGTCCAAACCCGCCTCGACATCGTGGCCGACCACGCCTTCCGTGACCGTGACTCCGCCGCGCACCTTGAGGCGCTGAAATCCGCCGCCGCGAATCTGGACGCATTAGTTGCGAACCTTCCTTCGGACACCGATCCCACCCTCCGTCATTACCTCGAGCGTCAAAGCTACACCAAGGCGCTGGCTTGGTTACAGGATGCTGATGCTAATTAAACCAGCATCATCCGGAGAACCTCCTACCCACTCATGAAAACCGCAACATTTCCTCCGGGTAGCACCATCTTTAAGGAGGGAGATCTAAGTCAGGAGGCCTACCGCATTCTTCGAGGAAGGGTGGAAATCACCGCCACCAGCGATTCCAAGCCCGTGATCTTAGCCCAACTCGGAGAGGGAGACATTTTTGGAGAGATGGCCATGATCGATGAGCGGCCGAGGTCGGCCTGTGCGCATTGTTTGGAGTTCACGGAATGCGAGGTCATGGGACCGCAAGATTTTCAGTCTACCCTCCTCGATAAACCCGAACGATTGCTTCCGTACCTTTCGGCATTATTTGAACGGTTGCGCTCTGTCTCAAATCGTCTACATCATGAAATGAGCCTTAAAGCCCAGATTCGAGAGGCGACGTTGGAAAATGTGCCCCAGCATGACCGGACACCCATTTCTTATCCCTCTCCCAATATACTCAACCCTCATATGGAAACCAATGCTCCCGCAACCGCGACCGTTTCGACGGTCATATTAACGCCAATGACACCGGTTTGTTCGTCGAAGATGCCGGATGGGTATGAAGCGATGCAGTTGGCTAAATTTCCCTTTTGCATTGGGCGGAAAATGTATTCTCCGCCACACCAACCCGAGATTTTTTCTGCGAACGATTTTGAGATATCCGATACCCTCCCATTTCAGGTTTCGCGAAATCACTGCTCTATCGAGCGTGAGGGGGATCGCTACTTTGTGCGCGATCGGGGAAGCACACTTGGGACCATCGTTAATGGCGTTCCTTTAGGTGTAAAAAGCGAGAGACTCACCCACGACCTTTTTCCTGGCACCAATGAATTAGTGGTAGGCTCCAAGAACAGCCCGTATATTTTTCAGATCGATCTGATCTGAAGTTGGGGTGAGTTCCTAGTCGAGAAGTTGCCTTGCCAATTGAGGGGAAGGAAGGCCCCAGTTTTTCCAATGCGACAAGTATTCACTACGGGTTAGCAGGATGTAATGCGGGGCGGCATCCGCGCGCAGCCAGGTGATCAGACTTCGAATACGAGGCTCTGGCATCACCGTGCAACCGGCGGATGGAATTTTCGGACCCCGCTGAATGTGAAAAAAGATCGCACTCCCAGCTCCTGCAATCGGACTTTCCGCATTGTGGCGGATTTCGATAAGCCATCGGTGAGGCGGATCGTCCAAACGCATGCGCTGGCTCTCAAACCAAGCTGGCGGATTTCGAAGATCGACTTGCACATGGCGGTTGTAGTTCGGCAATGAGGGGTCATCGATCCAGGCGTCGCTTTTGGAGATCGTGTGAAAGGGAAAATCGGCCCCCTTGGGCAATGCAGAATCATAAGTGAAGATTTTACTAATTTTGAAAACGCCAGCGGGAGAACGTTTGTCGTGCTCGCATTTGAATGGATGGGGGTCGTTTTCGGGCGAGGGATGCACGCCAATCCCCCACGCAAGCCCATTGCGTCCGTAGAGAACATTCCAAGCCGGCGTTACTGATATCCATTCGCGATCCCTTTTTTCGAAGAGTTGGAGACGTCCCGTCGAGGAGTTCCAATCAGGAGCGATGGAAACAACGATTTGCTTGGTCTGCGACGATAGCACATCGGCCTTGAGGCAAATCGCTGAAAGCAGAAAGCCAAATAGGATCAAGTAGCGCATGGGTGGCCCTCAGCGCAGGCGGAAAACAATCAAGGTTTCGTGGGAACAGGGACGGCTTCGACGGCGGGTTTTGCGACCGAGGCTTCTATTGAACCCGTGGTTCCTTGGGGCCCTGGGGTCCCTGCGAGGCGAGACAATTGAGATGCCGCCATACGGGCCACGGGGGACTGCGGAAATTGCGACCCAATCATGTTGTAGGATCGGCGCGCTTCCTCGCGTTGAAACGAGCGAAGATAAATCTCCGCTTCGGAATACGCGGCATAGGGGGCAGCGTAACTTTGGGGATATTGTGTAACCACTTGCTGGTAGGTCGCAATAGCGGATGCGGTGTCACCTGCTGAGTCTTGGTTTTGTCCGATACCCAATAAAGCGCCTCCAGCCAGTTCGTGCTTTGGGAAATCCTTCAGAAATGCACGGAAGGCGGCCGTGGAATCGTCCCATTTGCCTGCTTCGCGCAACGTGGAAGCGATGCGCATGCGAGCGTCGGCAGCTGGCATGCTGGAAGGATATTTAACGATGACAGCTTGATAGCCTTCGATCCCAGTTGCCTCAGCGAGGAGCTTTTGAGCATGGCTATTGGCTTGGTTGGTTTTAATGAACCAACCGATTGCGGCCACGATGGTGAACAGAAGTATCGCGGCCCCAGTAAAAATGCGGGATTTATTTTTTTCCCAGAAGAGCTCGTTATCCAAGGCGGAATCTTCGAGAACCGGACCTTGTAAAATGGGTGTTTGTGATGTTGCCATATTAACCGCCTACCTCCGCCCGTGCTGCGTCAGCGAGGGCTGTGCTCAGATAGCGCTCACCAGTCGAGCAACCAATCGTGACGATCAATTTGCCTGCATTCTCAGGGCGCTTTGCGATTTCGATGGCAGCGTGGACGTTTGCTCCAGTGCTGATACCACCAAGGATACCTTCCTCCTTGGCGAGGCGGCGAGCCATGGCAAAAGCGTCATCATTGCTGACTTGGACACACTCGATGATCTGGGCTTCACCAGCGGCATTTTTGAGGTGGAGATTGTTGGGGACGAATCCGGCTCCAGTGCCTTGAATTTTATGTGGCCCTGGCTTGACTGGCTGACCGGCAAGAGTCTGGGAAATGACAGGCGAGTCTGCTGGTTCCACGGCGATCGCTTGAAACGAGGGTTTGCGGGAACGGAGCGCTTCCACGCAACCGGTGATCGTTCCGCCTGTTCCAACGGCCGCGACGAAAATGTCGACTTTTCCATCGGAGTCAGCCCAGATTTCTTCGGCCGTCGTTTTTGAATGGATCGCAGGATTGGCTGGGTTGTTGAATTGTTGAGGCATCCACGCGTTCGGGGTTTCCTGAACAAGGGCCTCAGCCTTGGCGATAGCGCCTTTCATTCCCTCGGAACCAGGAGTGAGAACAAGCTTCGCGCCGAGCATCGCCAGAAGGGTGCGGCGCTCGAGGCTCATGGTTTCAGGCATGGTAAGGATAATCTTGTAGCCTTTTGCTGCGGCGACGAACGCGAGGGCAATGCCTGTGTTTCCGCTGGTAGGCTCGATGATGACGGTGTCTGGCTTGAGGATGCCTCGTTGTTCGGCATCTTCGATCATGGCCATGCCGATGCGGTCTTTCACGCTACCTAGCGGATTAAAGAATTCGCATTTGAGAGCGATGGTGGCGTTGAGACCGGCTGTGACGCGGTTGAGTTTGACCAGGGGTGTGTGGCCCACGGTTTCGACGATGTTATTGTAAATCTTTGCCATAGGTTTCAGCGTGAGGCACGATTACTACACAAGCAAAGAAGCTAGTGCAACCCTGATTGAGGGGGCTATTTTATCCGGTCGTTCGCAACCCGCTCGCGATCGCGTTAATGCTCAGGAGTACTTGGGGAAGCAGTTTATCCTTAAGCGGTGTCGAGGTCGCGCCCGTGGTGCGCCATTTCGAAAGGAGTTCGACTTGGTGAATATGAAGCGAACGTAGACCCGCGTCACGGAGGGCGAGGGTCTTGAGCATGCGTGGGCGGCGGAGTTCCAGACTGCCTCCAAAGACCTCGGCCATCATCGAGCGCGTGGCATCAAATTCGTTGAGAATAATAGCGAGTATCGTCTCTCTGACTTCTGGATCAGTTACAAGGGTCGCATAGAGGGACATGATATCCCGATCTGCGCTGGCCAGGTTCGTCTCCACGTTAGTGAGAACATAGTAGAGGAAGGGGGATTTTTTGAGCCCTTTGGAGAGGCTTTGAAAGAGGAGCGGACGATTCGTTGAAATTTCGCGAAGGGCGCTGCCCACGCCGAACCACCCAGGAAGGTAGTGCCGGCTTTGATTCCAACTGAAGACCCAGGGAATGGCGCGCAGATCGGCTAGAGTGCGCTGACCCGTGCGGCGTGAGGGTCGGGAACCGATACGGCTCGTCTCAAGGGCATCAATCGGCGTGGCCTCCGAAAAGTAGGCCATGAAGTGAGGGTGCTGGATGAGTGAGGTGTAGGCGTTGCGGCTAGACGAGGAAAGAAATTCGCAGGTCGGCAGGAAGTCGTCGTCAGCGTGACTCTGGGATTGCTGAATGGAAACAGCGGCAACACCGGCCTGCAATAATTCGAGGTTATGGACCGCTGATGCGATGTTTCCGTATTTTTGAAAAATGGTTTCACCTTGCTCGGTGACGCGCAGATCCCCGCGAACCGAACCACGTGGAAGCGCATCTAGAAAGCGATGTGTGGGACCTGCGCCGCGGCTGATCGTGCCACCCCGGCCGTGAAAAAACCGAATCTTGGCACCGGCTTCGTAGCCTGCCATGGCGAGGGCTTGTTGGGATTGATGGAGGGCCCACTGACTCGCGAAAATACCGCAATCTTTGTTGCTGTCGCTATATCCGATCATGACCTGCTGGATCGGCAGGTTGCGTTGGGGTGACGGGATTCGTGTCACTCCACGGAGTTGGAAGTCGAGACTGCGTTTGGTGACCGGGTGGGCAAGAAAATCCCGAACGATGGAGGGGCCATTTTCGAGATCGTCGAGGGTTTCAAAAAGCGGAACGACCGGGACCTCGCATACAAGGCCCTCCGTGGACCAGTGGGCCAAGCCGACTTCGCGTGCGAGCAGATAAACGCAAAGAAGATCGGAGAGCCGCTTCGTCATACTCACGATCAGGGACCCAATGCCGTCGTGGCCGAATTTTTGAATGTGCCGGCGGAGGACGCCATAGCAGGCGAGAACAGCATCAGCCTCGAGTCCCGCCGAGGCATCGGCTCCAATAAACGGACGTGGTGAGCGAAGTTCCTTTTCCAGAAAAGCAATGCGGCGCTCCTCATCCCACTTTGAGAACGGACCATCATCGGAGCCGCTGGCCTTGAGAAGCTGATCGATGGCAAGATCGTGAAAGTGGCTATTCTGGCGGATATCTAGTGAGGCGAGGTGAAATCCGAAGGCATCCAACGCGCGCCGCACGGGTGAGACGGCCGTGTCGGCTAGGCGCCCCGCTCCACTTTCATGCAAAGAGTCGGAGAGAAGGGCGAGATGGGCCTCCAGTTCGTAGGGATGACGATATTGGATCCCGCCACCTTCCACGAGTTTCGCCTCTTCGACTTCGCCGGTGGTGACGGGTAGTTTGCCTTGAAGGAAGAGCACAAATTGACGCCACGGTTCGTCGGAGTAGCTGAGCTTGAGACTCTCCGCAAGGGATGGGTTTTCTTCGGAGAACTTAGTGAGCAGGGACTGTAGTGATGCCGGAAAATCCTGAAAGTTGCTTGAGAGGGGAAGCTTCGTAGAAAGGTCTTCCATTTGCCGGTAGAGAACAACGAGAGCGCTCAAGCGGAGTTCTCTCAGGCTGGATTGAGTGACAGAAGCGGTGACGAGGGGATGGCCGTCGCGGTCGCCGCCGACCCATGTGCCCAAGCGAATTTTCGGCCGACTCAGTGGGTCCGCCAGAAGACGAGCATCAAAGCCAACGGATTTCCAAGATTGAATCAACCTCTGGTCGAGTCGTGAGAGTGCGAGAGGGAAGACCTCGCGGAGATAATAAATCACACCTCGGCGCTCGGTGGCCACATCGGGTTTTTCCAAGAGGATCTCGCCGGTACGCCAGAGGCGTTCCAGCACGACTTTGATTTGATCGCGGAGGTCGTCTCTTTGAGCGGGAGTGAGTTGATTTGCCTCCCGCGCGGTGAGGAGACCGTGAATGGCGCGATGTTGCTCTAGCACAGCCGCGCGCTTCGCCTCGGTGGGGTGAGCAGTGAGAACAGGCTCAATGCGGATCGTGAGAAGAGCAGCGGCAATCTCTTCGGGCGACATGCCGGAATCCGCAAGGGCGCGCAATTGGTTCGGCCAAAGCCCAGGCTCAGATTCGCAGCCTTTCTCGATTTCGCGTGCTCGGCGAGTTTGGAAGGCGGCATTTTCCTCGACCATATTAAGCAGTTGGAAAGCGATCGAGGTCGCCTGCTCAAATCCCTCGGAGCATCCGGCCATGGTCCCAACCCAAGGCAAGCGCTCAGCGACTTCATCCTCTCCAAGTTCATGTAAAACTTCTTGGAGACACCCCATAAGAAAATCTAGATCTGCGGAGATTTTCTCGAAACCCGATGCAATATATTCAGCCGTTGTATTCACCCTAAGAGCGGACTCTTGCGGGTTTCGGGAAAAATTTCAACGCCTGAGGTTGATTTTCCTGACAAATATTCTCGAAGAGCGAGTCTACTAGACCTCAGTCTTCGGAGCGAAGGCGAGCATGAGCATAGTCACGCCGCTGAAAATAGCCTGAATTCCGTAAAGCGAACCGATGACCCATTCCGAGTCCAGAGGCCAGCGGGCATAAACCATACCGGCGAGGATAAGCGCGACAAAGCCATTGAGAAAAAGCCACAGCCAAGCCGAATTTTCCTTCATGCGAAGAGACGTTAGAATGCAAATAAGGCCCTCAACCAAAAAGACTGCAGCCAAGATGAGTGTGAGTGTGGCCATGCCGGCAATGGTGAAAAAGAACAGCGACGAACCGGCAGCGATGCGAATGATCGCGGACAAGGACGAAAGGACCCGGTGGGCAAGCTGTTTGCCGAATAGGGCCTGAAAAAAACCGATGACACCACTCACAAGGCAGAGCGCCCCGATAAACTGCGTCAGAATATAGGAAAAAAGAACCGGCGCGGAGATGGCAAAAATACCGACCAATACGGAGAGGGCACCGCCAGCAAGCATCCACCTGCGGTTCGGAGAAAGGGATTGAGTGTTCATAGATTTCTTACTCACCATACACACCCTTGGCGCCATAGGAACCGTAGTATTTACCCGAATAGTAATAGGCATAGTAACCGCCACGACCGCTTGGCAGGAAGTTGAGAATGAGGCCGGCTGGGCTGGTTTTTGTTTCTTCCAAAGATTTGATCGCTCTCATCACCATTTTCTTGGGTGTGATAAAGGCTCGCACAACTAGCGTGCAAAGATCGATGTGGGGTGCGATGAGGAGGGTGTCACTCACAGCGAGAAGAGGCGCAGAATCGATCACAACGCGGTCATATTTCTCGAGGGCCTCCTTGAGGACGCGGTCAATATTCTCGAAGGTGAGCAACTCCGAGGGATTCGGTGCGCGGCCACCAGCTGTCATGATCTGCAAGTTGTCGATGTGCGTGGGGACGATGGCGTTTTTCATCGAGCAAGTCCGCAACAGCACCTCGGAGAGACCGGGCTTACGGTTCTCACCGAAAAACACGATTGATCCGCCCGGCTTGCGAAGATCGGCGTCGATGAAGAGGGTGTTGAATCCCTGCTGAGCGAGGGTGACAGCGAAATTCGAACTGCAAAAGGTCTTGCCTTCGCTGGGCATCGAACTTGTGAACAAAAATGTGCGTGCGTTCTCATTGATGCGGTGAAGCGTCAACGAAGCTCGCAGAGATCGGAAGGACTCGGCTACGATGCCCGATCTTTCTTCGTTCGTGACTAGCACACTGGCCCTAGCATTGAGACTAAGCTTAGGAATCGCCGCGATGACCCCAACGCCTGTGATGCCCTCGACCTGATCGACTGTTTTCATGCTCGTGTCCATGAAAAACATCAGGAGGGCCAATCCCACACCAATGGCCGCACCGCCAAGCAGGCATTGGGTCCACTTCTTCATGGCGCTTGGGCGAATTGGCCCTGCCCCTACGGCCGTTTCGTGGATGCGAACGGGGGACTCCGTGAGTTGCTTGGAGACATCAACTTCTTTGAGTCGCGAGATAACCGAGTTATAGAGGGCTTGGTCGGTTTCCTGTTCGCGTTTGATATCATTATACTCGATGGCCTTGTGTGTCACTTCGAGAAGACGCGCCTCGGATGCGTCACGGGCCAGCTTCATTTCCTTTGACTGAACTTCGAGACGGTTGCGGGAGCTATCAAGAAGACCCAAGGCATCTTTGAGTATCCGCTTAAGATCAGCCTTGGTGAGGTCGATTTGCGTTTTGATGGCGATATAGGACGGATGCTTTGCGCGGTATCGCTGGGAGACGATGGCTAAATCGCGTTGCCGAGCATTCAACGTCTCGGAATATTGAGCTACCTTCGGTTCCGCCGCCACGCTGGGTAAAGTGAGAAGCTCCTCCAACTCGCCTGTGTTAGCCCGAATAACAGCCAAATCGCTATCAATCTGTTCAATTCGGCGCTGTATGAGAGTTTGGCTATTCGAAACCTCGCTCACTTGGGCTTGGGCTGAAGAGAGCATTGTCTCAATGGAGGCAGCGCGCTCCCTTTCGCGAAAGCTCTGCATGGCTTCCTCGGAAACCCGCAATTTTTTACGCAGTCGATCCGCTTCTTCAAGCAGGAATTGAGTGGCGGATTTCGAAGCATCCGAACGCTTTTCAAACACATATCGGATGTATTCATCAGTATAGGCATTTGCCAATTTCACGGAGAGGTTCGGATCTCTGCTCGTAATCGATACATCGATCAAACGCGTTTGGGGACGGAAGACGACGCCAACCATTCCAGACAGAGCGCCAGCTGCTCGATCGTTGGTGGCGTCCTTGGCTGGTATCCCAACAGCGGAAAGAAAGCGTGGATCCTGATCAAGCTTGAGGCGAGCGCTCACTCTCTGGGCAAAAGGATAGCTGCGGATTAAATCTACAACGGTATTGATCATGTCGATGCTACGAATCTGCTCGTCGCGCACCTGCGAAAACCTTGGATCCAAAATGCGTGACTGATCTTGCTCAATAAAAAGAACGGCGCGCGCGCGGTAAGTGGTCTCGATCTTGGAAAGGGTGAATCCGGCATAGATGGCACCTAGAATAACGCAGAGAATAACAACCCAAAGGCGGTCGATGACCGCATGGAAATATTCGCGCCAATCTATCGACTCCAGCGGTGGTGTTGCTTCTGGGGGACGGGGTTGAATGGCCTGATCTGTGCTCATCGGAAGTTGTGCTTAATTAGAATTACGGGATCGCGGTTAATACCAACTTTCACCAACAGTGATGATATCGCCCGGCAAGACATCGAAACTGCCGCCATGGGGATCTTCGAGTTTCTTAGTGTTCACTTTGATGGTTTGGGTTTTCCCATCCACGGACCTCTTGACAGTGATGTTTCGGGTATCTGCGATGCGACTAAAGCCTCCAGCCATGCCGATGGCTTCGAGAATACCCAGAGATTCGGTACCTTGAAGTTCGTAGCTGCCAGGCCGTGTGACTTGTCCGATAATCGTGAATTTCCTTTGGGTATAAGAAACAATATTCAGGTAGACTTGGGGATCCACGACGTAGTCGGCGTTGAGAAGTTTGCGAATATGCTCTTGAGCCTCTCGCACGCTCATGCCAACGACTTTGACCTCTCCAAGAAGCGGCAACTGGACACGGCCGTCACGGGCAATTTTTGAGCGCATATTCAAGTCGGGCTCTTTGTAGACCATCAAGTCGAGCGTATCGCCAGCAGATAGGATGTAGTCGCCCTCGCCAGCCATCAAGGAGGGAAGCGGTGCGTCCGTTCCAGAAGGCTTTTCGGCAGGGGAAGGTCGATTTTCCTGCGCTGGTGCGGGGGCAGACCGGTAGGCTCCAGCTGGAGATGTAGGATCTGCTTGGGTCTGCGGAGGGGGAAGGACTGGCGGGGCCGCAGAAAGAGGCAGCAATGCCGTAAATGCAGTGAAAATGAGAACTAAACAACTGATAGGAGAAGGGGATTGAGCGAACATTCCAGTGTCAAACTAAACAGAACTACTTAGAAGGTCAAATTCAAGCTGGTGCTGAAGCGCGTTTGGAGATCGTTGCTAGAGCTGTTGCCTTGGCCCGAAGTGACCATCATGGTGTTCTGCCAAGAAGCCCACTCACGAAGACGCCAACTGACCGTAGCGCTGGTCAGGAAGTAATCTGGTGGCCCTTCGGTGGCGTTTGTATTCTCTGTGCTGGAGAGGGCGACATATTGAGATTGCTCATAGCCGCCGGAGAGGGAGAGGCTGATTCCTTTAATAAGAGTTTGGGAAACCGTAACGAGGGCCCCGCGGGTGACATTATACTGATCCGGAGAGAGACTGGAGAATCCTTGGTTCTGGTAAACGGAGAGGGATAGTCGTGTCTTGGCTCTGGCGTTCCAACCTGCCACGAGG
>Ga0114967_10005052_pt1 | contig 10504 bp, 10 predicted proteins | sample M_130628_MF_Meta_FD_92639 | JGI IMG/M metagenome (GOLD analysis project Ga0114967, IMG submission 92639) | Freshwater microbial communities from Lake Montjoie, Canada to study carbon cycling - M_130628_MF_MetaG | ecosystem: Environmental > Aquatic > Freshwater > Lake | place: Lake Montjoie... | reverse complement strand
CGGTTTTGCAAAAGTGGGGCAATAGTGCTAAATTTGAGCATTGGATTTCTAATGAACTTTGGTGCTAAATTGAACATTTGTACTTCGATTTCCCCACCTTCGCAAAGCCGCAGACCGTTATGGGCAAGTTTAAAGAAAATGACGGTCTGCGAAAGCCAACGGGCTGACAACCCAAAGTGACAAAAAGTATTATAATTAAACTTTAAAAGTGGAGACCAGAACCCACTTTAAAAAACGGAACATAATTAAACAAAAGTGGCGACTACGCAATACAAAATGAAAAAAGCAAAGATAATTTTCGGAGCTACAATAATTACTTCTTTATTTCTGCTTTCGTGCAACAGCATGCCAGAGGATTTAAAAAACAGAAAAGACTATATTAACTCAACATTAACTGAAATAGGAGTAAGAGCTGATAAGGCAAAAGAAATGAGTGATTATAAAACAATTATAGGCGATTATTTATCTCTGAAAGATAGCGTAATTAATTATACTAACGATTGCAACAAAAGAGGCATCAAAAAAAATAATGATGAAACTATTACATCAATTGATAATTCAGTAAATAGAATTAAAGAAATAATTAAGGAAAAAAGAAATACTTTGCATATCGGAACATGGGCTTATTCTGGGGGTGGTATAAATTATCAAATAAAAATAAGATCAGGAGGAAAATGGTCTAGCGAAGGTTTTCAAGGTTATAATAGTGGGGCTTGGAGTGGTGATGCATCAAATGTAGAAATTTATGATCAAGGCATTCTTACTTCAAGAGGTGTTGTAAGCGAAGATGGAAGTATTTTATATTTACAAACAGCCGCTGGACAACTAGATCTTAAAAAAATTGATTAGAATTAAATAAATTAAAGCTCAGGATAATGATATTGTTAATTAATCTATAAAATTATTAGCGGTGCAAAAAAATGGTAGACTAATTTAACTACTGTTATTATATTCACAATATTTATTTGGCCGGTTGGATTATACGGTTGGTTTTGTAGTATAAAAAAACCGAGAACTATTAAAATAAATCATTTAAAAAACTTGGAGTCCAGAAACCATAAAAAAACGGGGCGTAACTGAAAAGCCAAAAGAGTAGGAGCAAAATTTAAAATTCAAAAAAAATGGAAAATCAAACAGAACTTAAATGGTATCAAAAACCAGCTGGCGTAATTATTCTTCTAATATTTTTCTTCCCCTTAGGTCTTTACCTAATGTGGAAGAATGAATTATGGACTAAACAAACAAGATGGATTGTTACAGCGTTTATTGCTGTGGTAATTATAGCTAATGCCGGCAAAAATAATGCAGGTAGCAATAGTTCAAGTAGCACTAGCAGTTCAAAAGAAACTCCATCAAAAAATCAAGAGAAATCTGCTGTTGATCCGAAACAGCTTTCGGAACTTAATGAATATCTTCAAAGAGGTCAATGGACTTGTACGAATGTTGAATCAGGAACTGCACCATTTATGAGAGGAGCAAAATTCATTTTTTCTAATAACAAAATGATAGTATCTTCAGAAGGAACTACTGTTGAAAATAAATATGAAATAACAGGAATACTCCCTAATGTTCCTGAAGGCAATAGATATTCCGCGCTTATTACTATTAATAACAACAAAGATATGTTAACTTGGATTGATGAAAGTTTAATGATATTAAGTTGGGGGGGCGACAAGGCAAAGTTAAGATTACAACGCTAATAATAATCAGAAATAACCAGCCCATAACAGCACCTACAAGAAATTGGCGGCAATTTTCTACGCAGAAAAATTTGTGGTAAAAGAAAAATCATTCTCCGCAAAAAAAATCTCGGTAAAAACCCGCCAACATCTTGTAGCTGCAAAACGTTATGCCTCACCCTATGAGCGACCGTAAACATAATGACAGACAGAAATAAAATATGAAAGCAAACGAAACCAAAGTAGATAAATTTTTAGCGACAAATGAAACAACATTTGCAATTCCTGTTTATCAAAGAAACTATGATTGGACTTTGACACAATGCAGACAACTTTTATACGACATTATCGAAACTGGTAAAAGCGACAAAATCAATGCTCACTTTATCGGCAGTATCGTTTATGTACACGATGATGTATATACAGCATCAGGCTTGACTGAATTAACAATTATTGACGGACAACAACGCTTAACAACAATAACACTTATTTATATTGCACTTTACAGACTTGCTCAACAACTTGACAACCAAATGTTAGTGAATAGAATTCATAAAACATATTTGATAAACGAGTTTGCACCTGAAACAGAAAAATTAAAACTTAAACCAACAGAAAACAACAAAGAAGCATTACACCATATATTAAATTCACAAAACGGAGAAGAATTTAAAGGATATTCAAAAATTATTGAAAACTTCAATTTCTTTAAAAGCTCAATCACTGCTGACAATTACGAAACAATTCAACGAGGTTTATCAAAACTTATTTTTATTGATATTGCTCTTGACAGACAAAGAGACAATCCGCAAAGAATTTTTGAAAGCCTAAATTCAACAGGTTTAGAATTGTCACAAGCCGACCTAATAAGAAACTATATTTTGATGGGTTTGTCGAGGACAAACCAAGAGAAAATTTACAAAGCCTATTGGGAAGTAATTGAGAAAAATGCAAAAGACGAAATGCTTAACCATACAAAAGTTTCTGATTTCATCCGTGATTTCTTGACGTTAAAAAACAAAGAAATTCCAAACAAATCTAATGTTTATGCAATATTCAAAGAAAACTTTCCAACTGAAACAGTTGATGTATTGGAAAAAAATCTTTCTGAAATAAAATCGTTAAGCAAATTTTACAATAAACTTGTAAATCCGAAAAATGAAGATGATAAAGCAGTCAGACAACAACTTGAATTTATTAACAAACTTGAAATAAATGTTGCATTTCCTTTTTTGATGAAGGTGTATGAAGATTATTCAAATGAAGTTATTGATAAGCAAACTTTCATTTCTGTTTTAGCACTTATTCAGTCGTTTTCATTTAGACGTTTTATTGTTGGATTACCAACTAATGCTTTGAATAAAATATTTATGTCTTTATATGACAAAGTTGAACAAAACAATTATCTTTTTTCAATTCAAAAATCCCTTCTATTGCGTGCTGGAGTTCAACGTTTTCCAAGAGATACAGAAACTATAAATGCACTTAAAGAAAAAGACGTTTACAACATTAAATCTAAAAATAGAACCTATTTACTTGAAAGACTTGAAAATTATCAAAACAACGAACCAGTCGTTATTGAGGGAAATTCAGACATAACCATTGAACACATTTTTCCTCAAAATCCAGACCCTAAATGGAAACTTGAATTGGGTAATGAAGAATATAACTTCATTAAAGAAACTTACCTAAATACGATAGGTAATTTGACTTTATCTGGCAACAATGGTAAACTTGGCAACAAGTATTTTACTGAAAAACAAATGATTAATGAAGATGGCAAAGAACAAGGTTATAAATTCAGCCGTTTGTGGCTCAATAGAGATATAAAAGATAAAGAAAACTGGAACAGAACAGAAATTGAAAGTCGTGCAAAAGTAATCGCAGAAAGATTTTTGAATATTTGGCAATATCCGGATATTCAAATAGAAAATACACAAGAAAATAACGAAATAAATATATTTGAAGCGGAAGACCCAGGCGGAAAGAAAATAGAATATTATGTTTTGTTAGAGCAACGAACAAGCGTATCTTCTGCAAAAGATTTTTATGTTTCTGTCTTCAAACAGCTATTTGAATTGTCATCTGAATTATTTTTCACAACTGGACTTCGTGAAAGAATAATGTTGGTTAGCGATATCAATATTGAACGACTTGAAAGAGATTATGAAAAGTTAAACGACACTTATTACCTTTACACCAATATTGTTAATTCTACAAAATTTGACAGAATTAAAGAGGCTTTGACAATACTCGGATTAGAAGATGAATTAACCATAAAATATGCGGACTAAAAAGAAGGGCGAAGGCATAACAGCAGTTTGGCAAAATGGCGGGTTAAGTGCTAAATTGAACATTCAGTTTTCAAAAGAAGTTTAGTGTTAAATTGAAAGTAAGTGCTTCAAAATCCGCCACTTCGCCAAGCTGCAAACCGTTATGGGCAAGTTTAAAAAAACGACATTGAGCGGGGCACGAATAAATATTAACTTTGTACTTCTTAACAAGCATTTACAAATGACAAGAACTAAAATAAAAAGTGGAGACCAGAATCAACTTTAATAAACGGGGCGACACCGAAAAGCCATAAGAATAAGACAATAATAAGAGATCAAATGAAAAAATCTTCAAATTTTATTCTAATAATAATCTCCCTTCTGTATTTTCAAATGCAGAGTAAGGGCCAAAGTGCTCAATGCGCTGCTGATTTCATACATAACAATCTAATGCAAACCGATTCTGCTTATCGGAATCAAATCGTTACCCTTGAATCGCAAGTTGAAGCCATTACTAAAAATGATGCAAATAATAAATTAAGAACTACCCTATATACCATTCCAGTTGTTGTCCATGTTATACATTTAGGCGAGCCTATTGGAATAGGTTCCAATATTACGGATATTCAAATTCAACAAGCTATTGCAGGTCTTAATGACCGCTTTAGAAATATAAACGGTTTAGGCGTTGATGTTGAATTGGAATTTTGCCTTGCAAGTAAAGACCCAAATGGTAATTCAACCAACGGCATTAACAGGGTTGATGGTTCAAGTGTTCCAAATTATTCAGCAAATGGGATAACACCAACGGGTAATCCGTGCAGCGGAGCAGTTGCAACTATCATAAAAGACTTAAGTAAGTGGCCTGTTTCTGACTATTATAATATTTGGGTAGTTAGCGAAATATGTAATGGTGGATTTGTTGGATATGCATCGTATCCAGTTGGTGGACTTTATGATGGATTAGTTATTGTTTCCACCTCTATGACAAGTACCAGTGGAACATTACCTCATGAAGTTGGTCACGGCTTTTTTCTTTATCATACCTTCAATGGTGATGTTGGTAATGTTTCTTGTCCGGTAGACACCAATTGTCTTATAGATGGAGATCGTGTATGTGATACGCCACCACATAAACAAAGCGATTGCGGAACAACGAATCCATGTACTTCGTCTGGTGTGTGGGATAACAGCCGGTATAATTATATGGCTTATTGCCCTTTAGTCAACAGATTTACACAAGAGCAGAAAGATAGAATTAGAACTACAGCCATTGTTGCGCCTAGAGTAAGTTTACTAACTTCAGTTGGTTGTGGGCCTTTAGGAATTAATGAAAGTAGTAGTACTAAAATATTTTCTGTTTTTCCTAATCCTGCTCAAACTATCATCAATGTAAAAGCAGATATAAAGCTTTTAGGCTCAGCTTATGTGATTTATGATAATACAGGTAAATTAGTTTTAACAGGAAAAATAACTTCTGAGAATACAGTTATTGAATTGGATAATTTATCAGATGGTATTTATATTTTCATAGTGGGAGAGAATTTTAAACAGACATTTAAAGTAATAAAAGAATAAAACCAGCCCATAACAGCACCTGCAAGAAATTGGCGGCTCAGCAGTCAAATGAAGCTTTATGCTTCGTATCAAGTTCAGTGGTGGCAGACAGTTTTCGTCTCCGAATCCGCCAACTTATTGTAGCTGCAAACCGTTAGCTGCAACTTTAACTGACCGCAGACGGGGACGCTGAAAACCGACTAGAGTAAGCACAAAAACAAAAAAAGTAATAATGAAAAAAGTATTTCTCCTACTGACAATGTTTCACTTCGCAACGACATTGACGTTTGCACAAGACTACAAATACAAGCAGACGCTTGGGACAAAGATAAAATCAATGTCTTTAATAAGAATGGAACTAAAATAAATTATTACAAGAAGAATGCTTGGAGCGGTGACTGGGAATATTTTGAAAATTAAAACATGACAATATGAAAGGATTTATAAATGTTTTTGCATACATAGGTTTTTACCTTATTGGTGGTGTAATGTTTTTATACCAAGGTTGGCAATTATTTTGGGGTATTGTTTTTGACGGCAAAGACTTCAATAAACCTCATGAAGTTTATTATGGAAGGGGCGTTTCTGACGACTATGAACCAATAGACCTTGATATGATGAAATGGTGGTTTCTAATCGGACTTGTTTCAGGAATTTATCTTTATTACACAGGACAACTACAGTGGTTGACAAATTGGATAAACAAACGAAAGAATAAAGAATGACAAGAAAAGCAGCTGCTAACAGCACATTTACAATAGGCGGGGTTTCGTGCTCCGAAGACTGTTTTATAGTTACAGAAAGTTCAGTTCTCCGCATCAACATTTGTGGTAAAAATCGCCACCTTCGCCAAGCCCGAAAACGTTACCTGCAAGCTTAAAACCCTAAAAGCAAAACATTTTATGAAAACAGTAATGACTTTTGTATTGATTTTTATCACGATATCAAATTATTCATTTTCACAAACAACAGATGAAAGTAAACAAAGTGGTATTCCAATAGAAATGCTTTTCCCACAAGGAAAAAAGAAAGCGTTAATTTTAAGTTACGATGATGGAAGAATTTATGACAGCGAATTAGTAAAATTGATGAACAAGTATAAGTTAATTGGCACTTTTCATCTAAACTCAAACAAGTTAGATACAGAAGATTACTTAAAAAAAGTTGAAATAAAAGAGCTTTTTTTAGGTCATGAAGTTTCAGTTCATTCTTACAATCATCCTAATTTGACAACTTTGTCAACAATTGATATTGTTTATGAAGTTGTCGAAGATAGAAAAGAATTAGAGCGATTAGTCGGTTATCTAATTAGAGGTATGGCATATCCTTTTGGTAATAATAATGACAAAGTAATAGAAACTATTAAGGATTTAGGTATTGAATATGCCAGAACAGTTGATGACACCTACAATTTTAAAATCCCTGAAAATTTTCTAAAATGGCATCCAACAATTCATCAATTTGCAAAAGCTTATTGGATTCCAAATGATACAGAAAACGACAAAAAAGAATTGGCTCGTTTTTATACAACTATAAATGAATTTTTACAAACAAAAGAAGTAGCATTATTAGATGTTTGGGGACATTCTTGGGAAATGGGAAATGACCAAAAAAAATGGAATGAATTAGAGAAATTTTTCAAACTGATTGCAAATAATGATGCAATACATTATATTACACAAATTGCTCTAACAGATTATATTTTGGCATTCAAAAATCTTAAATATTCAGTTAATAAGAAAATATTTTACAATCCAAGTTCAATCACTTTATTTTTCAAATTAGGCGATAAAAACTATATTATTCAGGGTGGTGAAACAATAATTCTAACCGAAAAATAAAATGATTAACAAAAAGCCGGCAGGTAACAGCCGTTTCAAGAAATGGCGAAAAATGTGCAAAATTCATATTTTTCTTTCGCAAGAATTTTTATCTTAGTGGAAAATATACCTTTACGAAGTTCGCCACTTCATGAAGCGGCGGAACGTTACAAGCAAGTGTAGGACGACCGACAACTCGACAATAAACCGACAGAAACGGAGGACTAAAATGCCAACGCTTCGCAAAATTAAAAGAGGTGTTTTGCCAACTCACATGTCGACACAAAAACACCACATTTAATTTTGCCCAACCGCACCCAAAGCCCACCCACCACCCGACAAATAGATTGTGAATAAAATTGTTAAGAAAAACAATCAATAAAACTTGGTTGTTAGCAATTGGACAATTAAATTTGGACAATTAAATACCAAAAAATGAAAACCAATCAAACGCTTTCAACTGGTGAACTTATCAGACAATTAAGGGAGCAGGAAGAGTTGCCATTAAGGAAAGTTGCAGCGCAACTTGACATTGACACTTCATTTCTCAGTAAAATAGAACGCAACGAAAGACGTGCGACAAAAGAACAAATCATTAAGTTGACTGAAATATTTAAGGTTGACAAAAAATATTTACTTGTTCCTTATCTCAGCGAAATTGTTTATTACCAAATTGGCGAAGAAGATTGTGCAAACGAAGTATTAAAAGTTGCAGAAGAAAAAGTTTCTTGTCAAAAAACTCAAACAAAAAAGAAAAAATGATTGAGTTCTATTTAAAACATAACAACAAAAATATTAAACCACTTGTTAATGATTTAATCAACGAGTTGGAATTGGTTTTTGCGACAGAAAAAATTTTAGTAGAGAAAACCGACAAAATTTTCTTCCCTAAAATTAAAGGAATTGTTTCCAACAGTTCCTTTGAAAAAGTGAATTCATACTATCAGACAATTGAAAAAAATAAGGAGAAATTTCCGTTCTTAAAAAACTATGTTAACAAAAAGAAGATTGAATTGCCAAAGAAAAATTCTTTTGTTGATTTGTTTGCAGGTTGTGGCGGACTTAGTTTAGGATTAACAAATGCTGGCTTTCAGCCAGCATTTGTTAATGAAATTGAGCCAACTTTTGCTGAAACATTTTATTTCAATCACACTTTACATGCAGACCAATATTATGTTGGCGACATAAATAAATTAGTAACCGAACTTGACAAGCATTCAAAGTTTTTAAAGGACACAACCCTTGTGTGTGGTGGACCACCCTGTCAAGGTTTCTCAATGGCAAACAGACAGCGACTAATTGACGACCCAAGAAATGTTTTGTACAAATCATACTTGAAATTTTTACACGAAGTAAGACCACAATTTTTCATAATGGAGAATGTGAAAGGAATGGCACATAAAATTTCTGAAATCATTTCTGACTTCAGAAAATATTTAGGAGACGATTACAACTTTGATTACGCTTTGCTAAACGCAAAAGATTTTGGATTACCACAAAACCGTGAACGGTTTTTCTTAATCGGAAACCGCAACGGAGTTGACACACACAAAATCTTTGAAAGCATAAAAGGAGAATACAAAAAAGAGTTTATTCTTAAAGATGCTATTTCAAATTTACCTGAACTGCAACCTAAATCAGTTAAAAACAACAATGACATCAACAATGAAGAATTTGGTTTTATAATTAGAAAAGTGAAGCTTAAAAAAAATAAATTTTACTCTTTCATAAACGGTGAAAACGAAAACGGTTTATTATTTAATCACAAAAATAGATACAACAATGAAAGAGACATTGAAATTTACAGGCGTTTACCCCAAGGGGCAAACTCATTGCATAGTTCAATTGCCGACATCATGCCCTACGCAAGTCGCAATCATATGTTCAAGGACAAATACTTTAAGTTGAATGAAAACGAAGTTTGCAAGACAATAACTTCACACATGAAATTTGACTGCAACATGTATATCCACCCAACACAAGCAAGAGGATTAAGCCCAAGAGAAGCTGCAAGAATACAAACATTTCCTGACAACTATTTTTTCAGAGGAAGTCAGAACAAATGGTTTGCACAAATAGGAAATGCCGTTCCAGTTAAATTGGCAGAAATAATAGGTAAACATATAATCAAACATCTATGTTAAATCATTTAGAATTATTTGCTGGTATTGGTGGATTTCGCCAAGCAATTGAATTGTTAGGGAAAGATTTTTCTATCAAAAATAATTGTGTTGGTTTTTCAGAAATTGACCCTTATGCAACAAAAACATACAAAGCAAATTTCAAAACAGAAAATGAAGTTGAACTTGGCGATATAGTTAAGTTTACTTCTGATAAAAACAATATTGAAGCACTTAAAGACTTTAGTATTTTAACAGGTGGTTTCCCTTGTCAATCATTTAGCATGATGGGACAACAGAAAGGTTTTGAAGATAAAAGAGGAGATGTTTTTTATAGAATTACCGATATTCTTAATATCAAGAAACCACCTTTTGTATTACTTGAAAATGTAAAGAACTTAAAAACTCACGATAATGGTAACACATTTAAAGAAATTATTAGAGCATTAAAAGAATGTGGCTATCCACATATCTATTTTGATGTTTTCAACACTTCAAATTTCAATTTGGCACAGACAAGAAATAGAGTTTTTATTTTTGCGTCAAGAGTTGAACTACCTTTAACATTTTCATTTACCCAAGCATCAGTAATCAACAGTTTTACTCCTTTAAATGGACAATGCACCATTTTAAGGCAAAAAAATGTACTTGATATTTTAGAGAAACAAGTTGAACCAAAATATTATTTATCAGAAAAACTTAAACCAACCATCTTATCAAATGGTTCTAAAACCTTTATTTCAAATTCAGAAATAAATCAATTAATTGCAAGACCTTTGACAGCAACAATGGTTAAAATGCACAGAGCTTGCCAAGACAATTATTATAGTGATGAGTTTCTATTGTCTGAAAACCCTTTGAATTACAAAACAAATAGTTTTTCAAAACAAGAGCTTGCAACCCATAACATTAGAAAACTGACACCAAAAGAAGCTTTTAATCTACAAGGATTTAATGACACATTTGTTCAAAATGCACAAAATGCAGGTATAAGTAATCATCAATTATACAAACAAGCTGGTAATGCAGTTAGTGTTAATACCGTATACGCAATT
>Ga0114967_10005051_pt1 | contig 10505 bp, 9 predicted proteins | sample M_130628_MF_Meta_FD_92639 | JGI IMG/M metagenome (GOLD analysis project Ga0114967, IMG submission 92639) | Freshwater microbial communities from Lake Montjoie, Canada to study carbon cycling - M_130628_MF_MetaG | ecosystem: Environmental > Aquatic > Freshwater > Lake | place: Lake Montjoie... | reverse complement strand
TAAAACACAATTATGAACAAAAGCAATAAAATAATCATAAACAAATAAATCTTAAATCCCCCCCGCCTTGGTTCGTGGCACACGAACCAAGGCGGGGGGAGGTAGCTGTCATATTTATTTAAAAAGCCTTTCTGAAAATAGAGAGGCTTTTTGTTATTATAAGTATTTGGTTTTTAAGTGCAATGTATCTTTAACTGGTAAGCCTAATAATCATTTATTGTTTATTAGCGTTATAGATTATTCTTATTACAACTAAAATTAAATTGAGGAATACAATTGTTTTACTATTTTTAATTAAAAAATAAATCATGGCTACAACAAAAATTACCATAAACAACAATGGGTCTTTAAAAATTGAAGGCGATTTTGAAATTGTTGACCGTAATGGGGGTGTTTATAATTTACAAGGAAGAGAAGTAGTTGGTATTTGCCGCTGTGGTCTTTCTAAAAATAAGCCGTTTTGCGATGGTTCACACAATGGTCATTTTGAGCATGAAGCTATTGCTTTTGATTTGCCTCCTAAAAAGGTAATTTAATTTATTTAAATTCCATTTTTCTACGAGAGTTTTTTATTCATTAAAAACAGTATAAATAGATTATCCCTATTATAGTATACTTTTTTTAATAGAATTTTTACGTTGAGTGTTTTATCAAATTTCTTATTAATTATAATTTACATTCAACTTTATGAATGGATTAATCTAGGTAATACTATTAATCGCTTTTAATACTATTAAGAAAAGATTGAAACGAAATAGATAGGACATTTTATACAAGTAGGTTGCCAAACGGAAAAGGATAAATTCATAAATCGTTGAAATGATCGTAGTATGAAATCACTCAAATAATTGTACTTGCTTACCAATTTCTTAAGAAAACGATAAAATACCAATTTCTGTAAATGTAATTACTGCTTTAATTGAATAAGGCAGCTTTTTTTGTTAATTTTAGGCCTAATTTAGTTGAATACTTTATTTTAATGAAGAAAATTTTTATCCTTATTATTTTAATAATTAGTTCTATTGTTTCCTTTGCGAATCACACAAAAGGAGGATGGATGTATTATGAATATCTAGGGCCAGGATCGGCTCCTAATACATTGCGGTATAAAATTGTTTTAAAGCTTTATACACTATGTAGTTTATCTCCGGGCCAAACAGATGATATTGTGCCCTTTACATTTTTTAATGCTATTACTAATCAACAATTACTCAATATAAGTGTTCCACTTTTGAGTGATGTTAATACGAGTAATTGTTCTTTACAAGCCTGCCATCCCTGTGTTTCAAATATTCCAAATATTTGTTACAAAATAAGAACATATGAATTAGTTGAGGAGCTTCCAATTTCAACTTCTGGGTATCGAGTAGCCTACCAAAGATGTTGTAGAATAGGTGGAATTGTAAATTTAACAAATCCATCTAATAATTTTGGGGAAACTTGGACAGTAACAATACCTGGAACATCTACACCTAATGCACAGTTAAATACAAGTGCTAAATTTTCTCAAAATGACACAGCTATTATTTGTAGAAACGATTTTTTTACTTTTGATTTTAGTGCAACAGATATAGATGATGATTCTTTAGTTTATGCTTTTGCACCTGCATTTTCAGGAGGTACTCAAGCTAATCCAATCCCTACTTCATCTAGTATCCCCCCATTTAGTTTTGTACAATATTCATTTGGATATTCTGGTTTTACTCCTTTGGGAAACCAAGCAACAATAAATCCTCAAACGGGTATTGTAAGTGGGATAGCCCCAGGTGTTGGAGTTTATGTAGTTACAGTAGTAGTAAGTGAATATATAAGAGGTACTAATATTAAGAAAGCAGAAGTAAGAAAATCACTTCATATTGAGGTGGCAGATTGTTCCTCTACTAAACCTGTTCTAGATCCCGAATATTTAAGTTGTGATGGTTTTACTATCACTTTCGTTAATGGGGGATCATCTACTAACATACAAACATATGAATGGACATTTGGAGATTTAAGTCCAGTAGATAATAGTCCATCACCAACTCATACCTATTTGCTTGCAGGGAATTATACTTTAAAATTAGTTGTAAATAGAGGTTTACTTTGTTCTGATTCTTCGGAAGCAATCGTAAAAGTTTACCCTGGCTTTCGCCCAGCCTTTCAAGTACTTGGTCAATGTAAAAATACTCTAATTCAATTTAACGATTTAAGCCAACACGACTTTGGTACTATTAACAAATGGGCTTGGAATTTTGGAGACCCTAGCTCTGGAGTAAACAACACATCTACCTTAAAAAACCCTACACACAATTTTGCAGCTTCGGGGTTATATAATGTTACCCTTATTGTAGAAAGTGATAAAGGTTGTATTGCCAATATACCTATGCAAGTAGAGGTTAAGGATAAACCAGCGTTTACTGTATTTCCAAAAGATACGCTTATTTGCACAGTTGATGATTTACAAATAGGCGTTACCGGTAGCGGTACTGTTGTTTGGAGTCCTAATTACAATATAAATAATGTAACCATTCCTAATCCAATTGTTAGCCCCGACATTACTACAACCTATACTGCAACATTTACAGATGCTTTTGGCTGTAGTGGTAGCGATGATGTAAAAATAAATGTAGTTGATAGAGTAAATCAAGGGAATAATTACGATACCACTATTTGTATTGGAGATGCCGCTGTGCTTAGATTATTTAGTAATGCTTTGTATTATACTTGGACGCCTAATGATGGAAGTTTAAATAGTACAACTATAAAAAACCCAACTGCTACACCAACTGTTGCTACAGATTATTTTGTTACGGGTAAAATAAGCGATAAATGCTTTGCCCAAAATACAATAAGAGTAAGACCAATAGCCTACCCAACTGTTATAGCACCAGATGTTAGTGTTTGTTCTGGCAGAAGCACTCAACTAAATGCTAGTGGTGGTACAATTTATACTTGGAGCCCTAGAACCTATTTGAGTAATACAACAATTCCTAATCCACAAGTAATAAACCCAACCAATAGTGTTTTATATACACTAACAGTTAGGGATATACTAGGTTGCCCCAAGCCTGTGCAAAAGATAGTTAAATTAAATGTTGTTAAAATAAATGCTAACGCTGGCCCAAGAGATACGAGTGTTGTGCTAGGGCAGCCTTTGCAATTGTTTGCAAGTGGAGGTACTGATTATTTATGGCTACCCGATAATAGATGGTTAAGCAGCACTATTGTGCCTAACCCAATTGCATTGCCACAAAGCAATATTGAATATATAGTACAAGTGAGTGATGTTAATGGTTGTTTTGCCTTTGATAGTATACGGGTAAGATTATTTACCGTAAAGCCAGGATTGTATGTGCCTAATGCATTTACCCCCAATGGCGATAATAATAATGATTTTTTTAGACCAATTGCTTTGGGTATAAAGTCGTTAGATTTATTTCAGGTATATAACCGCTGGGGCCAAATGGTTTACAGTAGTACAGATTTAGTAAGAGGTTGGGATGGTACTTTTGGTGGACGATCACAAGACCCTGCAACATTTGTATGGATTGCTGAGGCTACAGATTATACAGGGAAGAAGATTAAGTTAAAGGGAACGGTGGTGTTGATACGGCAATAAAGATGGAACGCTGATATTTATGATGTTGATGATTTAATATGATTGTTTTGATGGAACATGAATAAAACTTAAAGAAAAAATTTAGACCGATTTTTATACTATTTTTGATAAGCACAGATTTTTCTGTGCTTATCTGTTTTAATCCGTTTCATCTGTGACTCAAAAAAATTTATGAGAAAAATAGTTATCCTTCTTGCGATTGCATTTTGCCAAACAACCCAAGCCCAACAATGTACTTTTGAAAAAAGTAATGGGTTGGAAAGTGCTACTTATTTTGAAGCTATTGATTGGTATAAAAATTTAGATAAAAAATATACCGAAGTTTTTGTACAAGAAATGGGCATGACGGATGCTGGTTATCCATTGCATTTAGTATTGATAAGTGCTGATGGAAAGTTTGATGCTGTACAATGGCATAAACAGAATAAAGTAGTTATTTTAATTAATAATGGCATACACCCAGGAGAGCCTGATGGCATTGATGCTAGCATGCTATTGGCAAGAGATATTGCTACAAAAAAAATTAGCTTACCAAAAAATGTTGCCTTAGCTTTTATACCTGTGTATAATATTGGGGGATGTTTAAATAGGGGAAGCACAAGCCGTGCCAATCAGAATGGGCCTTTAGAATATGGCTTTAGAGGGAATGCACAAAACTTAGATTTAAATAGAGATTTTACTAAATGCGATAGTAAAGATGCCAAAGCATTTGCTCAACTCTTTCATTTGCTAGATCCTGATATTTTAATTGATAATCATGTAAGTGATGGGGCCGATTATCAGCATACCATGACACTACTTACCACACAGTACGATAAATTAGGAAGTAAATTAGGTGAATTTTTAAAAGAAAATTTTGAGCCACAATTATATTCTGGAATGGCAGAAAAAAAATGGGATATGATTCCCTATGTAAATTTTGAAATGGCAAGTCCTGCAAAGGGTATGGAAATGTTTTACGATCCTCCACGGTATTCATCTGGTTATGCAGCCCTTTTTCAAACAATAGGTTTTGTGCCAGAAACTCATATGCTAAAGCCTTTTAAGGATAGGGTATTAAGCACTTTTGCTTTTATGCAAACCGTTATTGAAAATTCAGCTATAAAGGCAAATGAGCTTATTGCTGCAAGAGAGGAAGAAAAAAAACTGGCAAAAAATAGTATTCGCTTTCCGTTATTGTGGACAGTAGATACTTCAAAAAATAAGTTGATAACATTTAAAGGTTATGAGCAAGCCTTTAAACCTAGCGATGCTACTGGTTTACAAAGAATGTATTACGATAGAACAAAACCATTTACACAGCAAGTAAAGTTTTTAAATGTTTTTAACCCAAGTAATTTTATTGTTGCACCAAAAGCATACATTATTCCGCAAGGGTGGAGTACCGTAGTAGATTTATTAAAATTAAATAATGTTGCTATGCAGCAATTTAATGCCGACACTACAATTGAAGTTGAGGGGTACAAAATTGAAGACTATAAAAGTTATCCAAGGCCATACGAAAAGCATCATAAAAACACGAGTGTAAAAATATTTTCATCTACCCAAAAAATAAAATTTTTAAAAGGTGATTATATTATTTACTTAAACCAACGAGCCAATAGGTATTTAATAGAAATACTTGAGCCAACGGGTGATGATAGTTTTTTTGCTTGGAATTTTTTTGATGGAATACTTCAACAAAAAGAAGGCTATAGCGATTATAGATGGGATGACTTAGCAGCTGAAGTTTTAAAAAATAACCCTGCTTTAAAAATAAAATTAGAAGCTAAGAAAAAATTGGATGAAAAATTTGCTGGTAACGCATCAGCCCAGTTAGATTTTATTTATAAAAATTCGATGTATTACGAGGCTGTGCATAATAGATATCCTGTTTATAGGTTAGTGAAGTAATACCGTTTAGACAAACACTGTCAGCCTGAGCTTGTCGAAGGCGGGTTCAATAATAAAAATAGCTATTTTGATACTAGCACCGGTTTCGACAAGCTCAACCTGACAATTTTTATTAATGTATTTTTAAAGTCAAATTGGTATAAACCCCTCCGCCACTAAAGGGAAAATAAGCACTATAAATTATCGCAGGTAAGAATGGGGTAGCTTATTTATGGCCAACTATTTATTTAAAATTTTTTCTTGCAATAAACAACGTAATAATCATTGCTATTATACCTATGTACCCAAGCCATGGATAATTTGCTATGCTTTCATCAGCATTTTTAGTAATGATAAAGCCTGAAACTAAAGCTGCTAAACCACTGCCTAATTGCTGCATACTACTATTAAAGCTTTGAAAACTCCCCCTATGCTCCGGTTTTACAACGTTGCTGACCATAGCTTGAGCTGTTACACCTCTGCCTGTTGCTACGGTAAACCATAAACCAAAAAGCACCAATACAATCCAATAGGGAATGGTAAATAAATTTGTTATAAGAAACATCATTGGTAACGAAAATAATAAGCAAATGGTAAATATTTTTAGCTTACCAATCTTATCTGATAATCTGCCTAAATAATTTGCCGAAACAAATGCAGCAATGCCACCAACTAAATAAATTAATGGGGTAAGCTTTTTGCTATAGCCTAAATTAAACTCCATAAATGGATTAATAAAAGGGATAATAATAAAATGGGCAAACATCATCATTCCTGAAAAAATTAATGCTTGGTATTGATGTTTATCTTTAAATACTGCAAAAAAACTCTCTGTATTTATTTTTGGCTTTTGTTTTACAGTTGCCAAATGCTGATTCATAGCAGGGATGAATTTTATTAAAAAAGGTATTAGTAGTAAACCAAAACCAGCTATAAAAATAAAAGGCGCATGCCAACTAATTAAATTTGCTAAATATAATGCTAAAGGAATACCAACAGTTGAGGCTACTGCAAACGAAGACATGATTGCACCCATAGCCCTACCTCTTCGTTCGTACGTAAATAAATCTGATACTATAGAAATTACTTGAGCGCCAATTAAGCCCCCAAATAAACCAGCCACAACCCTTGCCAATAAAAGAAAAATATATGTTGGTGCAAAGCCGCAAGCAAAAGTCGCCACTAAAAAGCCTATATAGGCAAAAAGAAGCACTTTTTTTCTATCGAAACCATCCACAAAAAAAGCAGCACAAAAACCTGAAATACTAGCACTTAGTGTATAGCTAGCTACTAACAAACTAAACTGTTGAGGTGTGATGTTAAAATAGGGCATAAGATAATTGCCTAAGGGCATCATTATCATAAAGTCTAAAATACTGGTAAAATTTAATGCGGCTAGTAAAAAAAGGATAATTCGTTCGTTTTTAGACATTTGTTGGATTGAGCTGCAAATTTACAGTTTTTAAGTAGCTAATATTTAGCCTTTTGTTAGTAGCTGTAATTTTACAATGATGATTGCCTTATACTTTGTTGTCAACTGCCAAGTTTAACTTCTAACTATTTCCCTAAAAAGGCATTGACTTTTACCATAAAACCCTTACCTTTGCTGCCCGTTAAAAAAACGGAATAAACAATATTTATAACTGTTTTTCATTCGCCACGGCGAATAAAAACAAAAAACAAGGGAAATGAACAATTACGAATTGATGGTGATTTTTACCCCTGTGTTGTCTGAGGAAGATTTTAAAGCCGCTCAGAAAAGATACGAAGCCTTAGTTAAAGATAACGGAGGTGAAGTAACAAACACAAATCCTTGGGGATTAAAATCACTGGCCTATCCTATTGCCAAAAAAACCACCGGTTTATATTGGGTAATGGAGTATACAGCGCCAACCAGCTTCAATGAAAAGTTGAAAACTCAACTTTTACGTGACGAATCGCAGATGCGTTACATGTTTACTGTATTGGACAAATACGCCGTTCTTTACAATAATAGAAAGAGAGGTGGCGTAAAATCTTCTAACACTGAAAAAGCGGAGGCATAAGTTATGGCAAAAAACGAAATAAAGTATTTGACAGCAATTAAAGCCGAAGCAAGACCAAAGAAGTATTGCCGCTTTAAAAAAATGGGTATTCATTATATTGATTATAAGGATGCCGAATTTTTGAAAAAATTTATTAACGAACAAGGTAGATTATTACCCCGCCGTATTACAGGAAACTCTTTAAAGTTTCAACGTAAGGTAGGTGCGGCAGTAAAAAAAGCCCGTCAAATGGCAATTTTACCTTACGTTACAGATTTATTAAAATAAAAACCCCTAGCCCCCTGAAGGGGAAAAGGAGGAGATTGAAAATATTTTCTTAACCACCCTAATCTGCCAACAGGCGGAGAAAACTCTGAGCTTGTCGAAGAGTTGGGTAAAAATGCAAAACTATGCAGGTAATATTAATACAAGATGTAAACAATTTAGGTGGTACAAACGAATTAATAACCGTAAAGAATGGTTATGGTCGTAACTACTTAATTCCTCAAAAATTTGCAGTAGAGGCTAGCCCTTCTAATGTAAAAATGATGGAAGAAAGAAAAAAGCAACAAGCTAAAAAAGAAGCTAAATTATTAGCTGAACTTAATAGTGTAATTGCAGTACTTAACAATGGCGCTTTAAAAATTGGAGCTAAAACAGGTACAAGTGGTAAAATATTTGGTAGTGTAACTACTGTTCAAATAGCAAGAGCTATTAAGGAGCAAAAAGGCTACGAAATTGATCGCCGTCGTATTAGTATTTTAGATGAGGTTAAAGAATTAGGTACATACAAAGCAAAAATTGATTTTGGTAACGGTAACGAAATTGAAGTTGAAATGGAAATTGTATCCGAATAATTTTCTATAAATAAAATATGTAAAAGCCTCAAATTGAATTATTTGAGGCTTTTTTGTGTTCCGTTACTAACTGATTTAACAGTTATATAGGCTCTTCCCCGTTTTTATAATTTTCTGTAAATTTGGCTACTGATACTATCCGCTAAAAAATGTACCTACAGAATTTTACCATTATAACACATAAACACCTATCTTTACTAAGTAATTAATGGTTTTAGTATTTCGTATTAGCTGATAATAGCTTTCTCAAGTTCACATTCAGTTCATTGTAGTTACTAAGTCATTAGGTTTTATTAATTAAAAAAGTTTTTACAATGAACATTTATGTTGGAAATTTGAGTTGGTCTATGACTGATGAAGATTTAGCAGGATTATTTACTGAATTTGGTACTGTAACTAGTGGCAAAATTTTAAAAGACAAAATGAACGGCCGTAGTAAGGGTTTTGGTTTTGTTGAAATGGAAGACGATGAGGCTGCAAAAGCTGCAATCGCTGCATTAAACGAAACTGAAGTACAGGGTCGTAAATTAATCGTTAACGAATCACAACCTCGTGCTGAAGGTGATCGTCCTAAACGCAGCTTCGGCGGCGGCGGTGGTGGAAATCGCGGCGGTGGCGGTGGCTACGGCGGTGGTGGAAATCGCGGCGGTGGCGGCGGTGGTTATAACAGAGATTATTAATATTAATTGATATAATCGCATTAAAAAAATCCTTTCATTTTTGAAAGGATTTTTTTATGTATGAGCATTTACGCAATTGATAAAAAAGTAGATAATGTATTATTTGTTTTTTCAGTTTCTTCCCACATGCCCATGTGTGCTGTATTACGTAATATAATTACATGTGTCTGTTGTGGTAAATGGCATTGCTGCATACTTTGATTAAAAGGAATTGCCAAATCATGCTCACCTATTATAAAAAGTATAGGGTTACAAAATGTTTTTAAAACATTCGTTTTATCCACTCTATTAATCATGGCATTGTAATAGGCTATTAAGGCCTCTGCACTAAATTTTTTTCCTTTCTCAATTAATATATTCATGTAAGCAACGGTAGGGTTAAGCCCCTCTTTACTTTTGTAAAATAAATTAGGAATACTTGTTTTTAAAAACTCGTAAGCACCATTCGTATTTATAAATTCAATAGACTTTTTACGAGCTGCTTTTTTTCCCTCATCATCTTCAAAAACAGATGAATGTATTAGTCCAAACGATGAAATTAGTGTTGAGTATTTTTCTATTAGGGCTAATGTTATGTAACCTCCCATTGAGTGGCCTAAAAGGGGTACTTGATTTTTAGAATTTAATTTTAAAACCTCTATATCTATAATTTCTTTTATTACTTCGCTCATTCCCTCAATACTCATATCACTAATTAATTGCGATTGACCACTGCCAGGTAAATCTGGAATAATAAGGGTGTAGTTGTGTTTTAGAAAATTTACCTGATTTTCCCAAATAGTACTATCCTCACCAAAGCCGTGTATTAATAATACAGGGTTGCCTTTACCAATAACTTGATAAAAGATTATAGAGTATTGGTATACAAAACTTTTGTACGACATACTTTAATTGGTATAATCTGTTAATACTGCTTTTTTATAACTTATGTACATTGATAAAAACACCACTGGTAGTAATGCATCATTCATTTGTTGGGGTAAAAAAAACCAACTTAGTAATAGTAAGGACTGTAGTAACAAGTTGATACGTAAATATTTTTTTACCCAATTTTTTTTACTATTTATAAAGAAAGAAACAATCAGATGTGAGGGTATTGCCCATAATAAATTAAAATTATTTTTACAAGTAGCATGGTCGGTAAAGTGCCACATAAAAAGTAAAATAAAACCTAGTAGCCCTAACAAAAAAAAGAATAAACCAAATAAACCATTTAAAGCAGTTTGTACAAATCCATTCTTTATAAAGCCTAACCCTATAATAAAAATAAGTACCAAGGCTAAAATTATTCGTGGAGTAAAAATTGGCTTGCTTATAGTTGTGTTGGGTAGTGGGTATAAATTTTGAGTAGATAAAATCATCTGTTGTTTATTACTATCAAGGCTATACATTAAATTATCAGGTAAAAACTCTTGCTCTTCAATACTCATTTTTTTATCCATTGGGCTACCTAATAAAATATCTATACCTAGTT
>Ga0114967_10005050_pt1 | contig 10505 bp, 8 predicted proteins | sample M_130628_MF_Meta_FD_92639 | JGI IMG/M metagenome (GOLD analysis project Ga0114967, IMG submission 92639) | Freshwater microbial communities from Lake Montjoie, Canada to study carbon cycling - M_130628_MF_MetaG | ecosystem: Environmental > Aquatic > Freshwater > Lake | place: Lake Montjoie... | reverse complement strand
CTTATGGAAAATGGCTCAAAAATCTTTGTATTAGGCACACAAGAGCAAATAGAAAACTTACTTAGCATTCTGATTTAGATGAAAATACTTATCACAGGTTCTAACGGACTACTTGGACAAAAGCTTGTTAATTTGTTAAAAACAAAACAAGATATTGAATGTATTGCAACTGCGCGCGGAAATAATAGAATTAAAGATAGGCAGGGTTATATTTTCGAATCCCTAGACTTAACAAATAGCAAAGATGTTTTTGAAGTAATAATTAAACAGAAACCAGATTGTGTTATTCATACCGCAGCCATGACTAATGTGGACGAGTGCGAACTAAAACCAGATGAATGCAATCTAAACAATGTAATAGCAACAGCCAATATTGTAAAAAGCTGCAAAGAAATTAGGGCACACCTAATTTATATCAGTACTGACTTTGTTTTTGATGGTACAGCAGGCCCATATTCCGAAGAAGACCAGCCAAATCCTTTAAGCATTTATGCGAAATCAAAATTAGAGGCAGAAAAAATTGTAGAAGATAGCGGGCTTCCTTTTTCGATTTTAAGAACAATGATTGTATATGGAATAACGGACGACATTCAACGATCTAATATTATTTTATGGACGAAGAAGTCTTTGGAAGAAGGAAAAGATATTCGTGCAATTAATGATCAATTCAGGGGTCCTACTCTAGCTGAAGATTTAGCCACTGCTTGTTACGAAGCTGCCATAAGGAAAGCAACCGGATTGTTTCATGTAAGCGGCCGCGAAGTGATTTCAATTATTGATATTGCCTATAAAGTTGCAGACTATTTCGGATTAGACAAAAAGCATATACGTCCCGTTAGTACAGCTGAATTAAATCAGCCAGCCAAACGTCCGCTGAAAACTGGTTTTATAATTTCAAAAGCAGAGCGAGAGCTGGGATTTAATCCTCATAGTATTGAAGAGGGAATTGCAATTTTAAATGAACAGATAAACAGAAAATAAAAATGGGAGGACAAGCCTCCCATTTTTACTGATTCAATTTTTAATTTGAATTATCCTTTCTTTTTATCGAAGTCAACTACAATTGGAGATGCAATACACAATGATGAGTAGGTTCCTACAACGATACCAACTAACAATGCGAACGAGAATCCTCTGATTACATCACCTCCAAATAAGAAAATGGCAAGTAAAACGAAGAATGTAATTAATGACGTATTCATTGTTCTGCTTAATGTGGCATTCAATGCATTATTAATAACTTCTTTCTGATTTAAGTTAGGATGAATCCCTACATACTCACGGATACGGTCGAAAACTACGACAGTATCTGTCATTGAATAACCCATTACCGTTAACAACGCAGCGATAAAGTCCTGGTTGATTTCTAATGTAAATGGTAGTATTCCGTTGAAGATTGAGTAGATAGACAAAATCATCAATACATCATGAAACAAGGCGGCAGTGGCACCCAAACCGTACTGCCATTTCTTAAATCGCAATAAGATGTAAATAAACATTAATACACAAGCAAATAAGATTGCCCATACTGCAGACGTCTTAATATCATCTGCAACTGTGGGTCCTACTTTTTGTGAATTAATAATGTTATCAGATTTGAATTTATCAACTGACAATCCAGAAGGATAAAAACCTTTTAAACCATCATAAAGTGCGGATGTTACTCTAGCTTCTGCATCAGCGTTATTTTCATTAATCAAGAAATCGGTTGTGATTTTATAACGATTATCCGTACCGAAAGTCTTGACATCTGGCGCTTCTCCAAAATTCTTAGCTAGAGAAGTTCTGATATCCTCTGTGGTTAACGATTTATCGAATTGAACAACGTATGTACGACCTCCATCAAAATCAACACCGAAATTGAAACCTTTAGTAGCAATTGATACAATACCAGCTGCTATAACTAATCCTGAAATAGTATAGTAAATTTTACGCTTTTCAATGAAAGGCAAGTTGATATTTTGGAAAGCATTTTTTGAGAATTCATTCCAGAATTTGATGTCTTTACCTTTATCTAACATTCCTTCGAATATTAATCGAGTAATGAAGATGGCAGAGAACATTGAACAAAGGATACCGATAATCAAAGTAGTTGCGAAACCTTGAACAGGCCCACTACCAAACGCATAAAGAATAATTCCTAAAATTAATGTTGTAAAGTTTGAATCGACAATTGAAGACATTGCGTGCTTATAACCGTCGGAAACTGCTAACCTCAAACCTTTTCCTGCTCTTAATTCTTCACGAATACGCTCAAAAATCAAGACATTCGCATCAACTGAAAGTCCAATGATTAAGACAATACCAGCGATACCAGGAAGTGTTAATACTGCACCTAAAGATGCTAACACACCCATTATAAAGAACATGTTACAGATAAGTGCTATATCAGCAACTAAACCTGCAGTGTTATAGTAGAAATAAACGAATACGAATACAATTAACAACGCTACAATAAATGAAATCAAACCATTGTTTATTGCTTCTTTTCCCAAAGAAGGACCTACAACTGCTTCTTCGACGATTCTTGCAGGAGCAGGCAATTTACCTGCCTTAAGAATATTCGCTAAATCTTTTGCTTCGTTAATTGTAAAGTTTCCTGTTATGCTAGAGCTTCCATTAGGAATTTCTCCTTGAACATTCGGAAAGCTATATACATAATCATCTAATACAATTGCAACCTGCTTTCCAACATTTTCAGCTGTTAAACGCTTCCAGATTTTTGCACCTTCTAAATTCATCTTCATGCTAATCTCAGGCTTGCTACTAAACTGACTAAAATCCTGTCGCGCATCAGAAATAGCACCACCATCTAAAGGTGCTGAACCGTCTCTACTAGAAACTTTAATTGCAATTAACTGTAAAGTTTTTGACTCAGGGCTAATTGATTTTACTGACCATAACAGTCTTAAATTTTGTGGTAAAAGTTGCTTAACATCTTCGCGGGCAAGAAGCTCATTAAGTTTTGCAGTATCATTTACTGCACAATATCCAACAATTGCTTGCTTATCAACTGCATTTTTATCTTCTTGCGTTTTTACCTGACCGTCAGCCGGAAATAACAAAGCAAATAAAGGATTCTCCTTTGAGAATTGTTCGAATGTTTGTTTCGATGTATCTTTCTTTGCTGAATCTGTTTTTGTACTTAATGTTCCAGCCTTCTTAGCAGTATCTGCTGAAGCAATAGCTTTAGAATTGTCCTTAGCCACAGTAGCAGAATCTTTATTAACCCCAGATAAAGTTATTGTACTATCCTTCTTTTCAGTTGAAGATTGAGACGAAAGCATTTTATTAACTGAAACTAATCCTGAAGCAACCTCACCAAAAGTATAAGTCTCCCAAAATTCCAACTTAGCAGTTCCTTGTAATAGTTTACGAACGCGTTCTGGTTCTTTCACACCTGGTAATTCAACTAAGATACGACCAGAACCCAATTGTTGAATGTTAGGTTGTGATACCCCGAACTTGTCGATACGAGTTCTTAAAATATTAAATGATCTGCTAATTGCAGCTGCAGCCTCTTCATTCAAGTGTTTTAGAACTTGATCATTTGTGCTATTAAAATTGATTTTATCCTGATTTTCGATGTTTGCAAAAACTGCTGCTAAACTTGCATTAGGATCAATTTCCTTATAAGCTTGGCCAAATAAATCTACAAACCCTTTACTAGAAGATTTTTGCAATTCAAGTGCGCGATCAATGGCTTTCTTAAAATTTGGATCATTTTGATTTGCACCAGCCAATGAACGAACTAAATCAACAACAGAAACTTCCATTGTAACATTCATACCGCCTTTCAAATCAAGACCTAGATTGATTTCTCTTTCCTTACATTCTTGGTAGGAATAATCTTTTACAAAAAGGTTATAAACTCCTTTACTAGATAACGAGTCTAAATAGTTCTTTTCTTTTTGTTCGTTACCCTTTGCGAACTCTTTCGCATCACTTTCAACACTTCTTGTAATGAATGTAAATGATAATTGGTACAAACATACAAGTGCCAATAGGATGGCTAATAACTTAACTGCGCCTTTACTTTGCATCGATTTTATTGTTAATTTTCAGAGGCGCAAATATAGTCGAACGGATGATACGAAACAATTGAAAAAACAATGTTTTATTTGAAATATATGGGAATTGTTCGATTATTTGAATGACAATTATAATTTTGCCTAAACATGGCTCAGCGAATTCTAATTTCTGTAACAAGCGATCTAACTACGGACCAAAGGGTAAACCGCACAGCAACAACCTTGAAAGAGGCTGGTTACAGAGTATTGGTAATAGGTAGATTATTGAAAACCAGTACAGAAAGCAGTCCAAAGCGATACAGAACATTAAGGTTTAAATTATGGGCAGAGAAAGGACCCTTATTTTATGCATTCTTCAATATGCGCCTTTTTTGGTTTCTCATTTGGCATCACGCAGATATACTCGTTAGTAACGACTTAGATACATTACCTGCTAATTTTTTAGCGGCCAAGCTGAAAAAAATTCCTTTAGTATACGATAGTCACGAATATTTTACTGGTGTTCCTGAATTGAGCAATCGTCCTAGAACACAAAGAGTGTGGAAGCGAATAGAAAAAATATGTTTACAAAATGTTGATCAAGCAATAACTGTTAACGATAGTATTGCTAAACTTTATAAAGAAGAATACAATAAAACCTTTGATGTAATTAGAAATGTTCCATTAATCACAAAGCCGTTTTTAAAAGATCGTTCATCACTACGCACTGAACTTGACCTACCTCACGAGAGAAAAATTATTATTTTGCAAGGAGCTGGAATTAATATTGACAGAGGTGCTGAGGAACTTGTAGAGGCCATGTCCTACCTTAGCGATTATCTTTTACTTATTGTAGGAAGTGGAGATGTTCTTCCAAAGTTAAAGAAGCTAGTTGTTACAAATAATTGTAAACAAAATGTGAGTTTTATCCCTAAACAACCGATTGATATTTTAAGAAAATATACTGCTGCCGCAAATTTAGGAATCACGTTAGACAAAGACAGCAACATAAACTACAAATATAGTTTGCCCAACAAAATATTCGATTATATTCATGCGGGAATACCCGTTCTTGCTAGTGACTTACCTGAGATTAGTAAAATTATTACCCAATTTAATATTGGTAAAATTTGTCCCGACCATAATCCCAAAACAATTGCAAATTGTATTAAGGAAATGTTACAAGCAGAAGACGAGATGAAAATCTGGGAGGAGAACACGACTTTTGCTGCGAAAGAATTTAATTGGGATAAAGAGCGAGAAAATCTTTTGGTAATATTTAAAAAAATTGGATAAACATATAAACATAGTTGCTTTTGACAATCCTTACCCCCCAGTTTATGGTGGCGCAATTGATGTGTTTTATAAGCTAGTTGCGCTTTCAAAAAAAGGATTGAAAATACACCTGCACATTTTTATCAACTCGAATTTACAAATAGAACCATTAAGTAAATATTGTGAAGAGATTTATATATATGAAAGAAAAAGGGGATTTATCAATCATTTAAGTTTATTGCCATTTATTATTAAGTCGAGGACCTCATCAAAACTAAATAAACGACTATCGGAAAACAATTTTCCAATACTTTTTGAAGGACTACACTCTACACATGCGTTAATTAGTGATAATAAATTATTCGAGCGAAGCATTATCAGACATCATAATATTGAACATGAATATTACAAAGGCTTATTTAATTCTGATAAAACGATTCTAAGAAGAATATTCTTTTTCTTAGAATCAATAAAACTAAAAAGAATTCTTAAAAAGATTAATCAATCGGCATATAATTTTGCTATATCTGAATCTGATGCGATTATATTAAAAGACAATTATTTTAAAAACATTACCATCCTGCCGCCTTTTCATTCTTCTACTTTAAACGATACTGGTTTTAATGATCAGCCATTTATTCTATATCATGGAAATTTAAATGTTGCTGAAAACACAATGGCGGTGGATTATTTATTAAAAGAAATTTTTATTGATACGAAAAAGAAATACGTTGTTGCAGGACTTAATAATAATACTAAATTCAAAAATAAATTTACATCTTCACCTAACATTGAATTAATAGAAAACCCGTCAACTAAGAAAATAGACGATCTCATTAAAACTGCTCGAGTAATTGTATTGCCTACTTTTCAATCGACAGGAATTAAATTAAAGCTCATCAATTCTTTATATAATGGGAATCATGTTATTGCAAATCAACAAATGGTACAAGGATTTCCTTTACGGGAAATTATCAACGTTGCAAGCAACTCTGATGAAATAATTAATCTTATAAATGAAAAAATAAAGAGTCCATTATCAATTGAAGAAAAAAATAATCGCCTAATTCAATTAAATAGATTTTTTGACAATGATCAAAATGCTACCAAGATTATTGATATAATAAATCAGCTATTAAGATAAGGATGCCCATTTTTGAACTTCAGTTCCAAGCTCCAGCAATTCACCATTTTCAATTTTTATAACTCGCGCTGGAAACCTATCAATAATTGAATAATTGTGCGTCACCATTAAAACTGCTCGATTACTATTCGCAACTTCAAATAGAAGTTTCATAATATCATTACTGGAATCTGGATCTAAATTTCCAGTTGGCTCATCTGCAATTATCAACTCTGGATCATTTAAAAGGGCACGCGCGATTGCTAAACGTTGTTGCTCTCCGCCTGAAAGCCCATTGGGCAACATAGCTCTTTTACCAAGCAACCCAACTTTTTCTAATAAAGAATCAACCCTATACTTAATGTCAACCTTCGACTTCCAACCTGTTGCTTTTAAATAAAAGACAAGGTTGTCCTCCACCGAGCGATCTGTCAATAATTGAAAATCCTGAAATACAATTCCAATTTTTCTTCTTAAATCAGGAATTGCACGTGACTTTAAATTGTTCAAACCAAACCCAACAACTTCTGCAGTTCCATTAACAAATGGCAGTTCTCCATACAATAATTGTAACAAAGAGCTTTTCCCACTTCCTGTTTTCCCTATCAAATAAACAAAATCTCCTTTATAAATAGATATTGATACATTATTTAAAACAACTAAGTTATCGTGAGAAACAACAACATTATTTAATGCAATAACGGGCGTATTCATAGAGATTAATTTAATTCTAATTTAGAAACAATACCAAAAGGAATATCACTTAAAAAACTCATTATTTGAGGCTCTTGATCAGCCAGACCAATTTTACTTAATGACTTTTCCGGGCGATCGAGTCGAAAATATGCTAGCAATGAAAACTTTTCATCACGCAATTGAACATAATCAGGAATTTTAGCTTTGCCTTTAATTTTTAATAAATAATAAACCCTCATGCCTTAACTAATCTTTCAAACAAATTTAAGAATTGAAATACTTGATTTATCTTAACAAAAATAAGTTTATTAACCCTTTCGGTTTAATATAAAAAAGGGACCGAAGTCCCTTTTTTTATATTACAAATGACTATTTCTTTTTGGACCCAATACCTGTAGGGCTTCCTACACGAGCCATAGCACATCTAAACCCTAACCAATCAGTCTGTTGCTTTTCATCTAAAAATCTTCTTGTTCCAGGTGTTAAATAGTAAGCTAAATCTTTCCATGATCCACCTTTTACAACACGTGCTTTATCATCAATTAAAGTTGATTTTCCAGATATATATTTAGACCCTAACCCATTTCCGTCTTCATCTAATTCGTCGTCGCCATCTAAGTAATTAATGTTATCAGCACGCTTATAATTTCTACGAATACTAGCTTCTTCGTCCGTTGCATCGCGGTTAGTGATTCGACCTAAACTATCCTTTTCAGCAATTGCACCCTCTTCATCGCGAGTTTGTGTTTGAAACACATTACCGCGGAAAGAGTTAAAATCAGAAACATCTTCATGTGAAAGAGGACGATAAACATCCATAACCCATTCAGAAACATTACCTGCCATATTGTACAAACCGAAATCATTCGGCAAATATGAATAAACCGGTGCTGTAATACTTGCGTTATCATTTAATTTACCAGCAACTCCCATCATATCACCACGACCACGCTTAAAGTTTGCAAGCATTTCTCCTTTAAATTTATCATCAGCGTCACGCACTGCATGCCCTTGCCATGGATATAAGTTACGATTGTTTACGTTTTCAAAAACTGTTTGTCCGATTAAAGAAAGTGCTGCATATTCCCATTCCGCTTCAGTAGGTAAACGGTAATGAGGTAATAAAATTCCATCTTCTATTCGAACTTTACGAGTATCCACATTTGGATTTAAATCTGTCAAAGGACTTTTAACAAGGCCTTCATACTGGCCTGCTAAATATGCATCTGTATTAAAATTATCTTCATTTACCTGAGCTGGGTTAACGCGCAAAACGCCTTCACGAATTAAAATTTGTTCATTAACACGGTCGGTTCTCCAAGCACAATAGTCATTGGCTTGCAACCAATTTACACCTACAACCGGGTAATCCTTGTAAGCAGGATGTCTGTAATACAACTCTACATAAGGTTCGTTAAAAGCTAAACGATCACGCCATACTAATGTATCTGGCAATGCCTTACGAGCAACCTCTGGATAATCCGTTCCAAAAACTCTTTCTAACCAATAAACATATTCACGATAATATTCATTAGATACTTCTGTTTCATCAATATAAAAAGAGGCTACTGTTGCACGGCGCGGAATATTATCCCAATCCTGAACAACATCTTGCTCGGTTCTTCCCATTGTGAAAGTTCCACCTTCAATAAGTACTAAACCAGGCCCAGTTTCCTGTTCATTATAATCAACGGATTCAAATCCTCCATTTTTCTCTTCATTATAGTTCCAACTTGTTGCACCTGATTTTTCATTATTATTACTACAAGATGACATAATCATCATTCCTGCGGCTACGATTGGAAGCAATTGGCTTTTCATATTCATGTTTTTAAAGCTTTGAGTTCGCAAATATGGTAAATAAACTAAAAACTAGGGCAACTTATTGCACGGAATCTTTTCTTTTTAGGCTTACACTCAAACTGTAGACCCAAGCTAAGCTCATGCGATCCACCAGTTGAATTACTTAAAGATGAGACAGTTACATCATAGCTATACCCAAATTTGAAGCTCCCTTTTTGCAATCCAATTAATGCAATAAATGAATCGCTAGAAATGAATTTATCCTTTCCAAAGTTCCCGCGGTACCATAATCCACCTACAATTGGAGAATGGAGGATGTACATACCTACATTTAATTGATTAAATGAACCTTGTTGCTGAAACAAAATATTTGGTGAAATAAAAGTTCCTTCATCCTTATTTACACTTCCTCTATAACCACGTCCGGCACCATCGCCAACTGGCAATAAAGCTCCCATATGTGCGGTAATTTTCATTGGTAATTTACTTGAACCTTTTACTATAAAGGCCTCATCAGGTTGTGTCATGTGATGCACAGCTAAGCCTCCATATAATTTACTAGAATAAATAATCATCCCACTAGAAAAATCCATGAATGACCGTGATTCCTTAGGACGAACCTCTTGTGTTTCATAGACAAAGCCATATCGTGGGTCAATCATATCACCAAACGTTAATTTATCCCAGTCAAGTTTCTTTTGAACATATGTTCCTTGAAGACCGAAACGCATTGATACCTTTCGATTAATATTCAATTGATACGCATATATACCACTAATATTGGTAGTTGCAATTGTGCCTTCACCGGCTTTATCATTCATCACCATTAAACCAACACCCCCATTTAGCATATCAAAATGTTGATCGTAAGATGCTGAAGTAGTAATGTAAGTTTTCTTTAGGGCTGGCCATTGATTCCTATAATTTATAGCCACACGAGGGCAATGTGCTGAGCCCGCAAAAGCTGGATTCAGATACATAGGATTAGCATAAAATTGCGTAAACTGAGGGTCCTGAGCGTTAGCAGAGATGCCAGCAAACAATAACAAACCCAATAATATTTTCTTTATCATAATGATTTACTTTTGACTTCGGGGATTTATACGCATTATTTAAAAAATGTTACGCAAAGAATGATTTTATTTGCAATAATACTTTAAATATCGCCGTTGAAACCTCCGTACTATACATCAAAGATGCAAAATAAGTTATACATCTAGCGGACAAATTTAATTTTTCTTCTTTGAATTTACTTAATTTACAAAAAAAATATTTGAAAATAGATTTTGATTAAGCAATCGATAAAAATGCACAATTCATTTACCCATAGAAATGCGCTTTTAATTTTATTCAACTTTATTGTCTTAACCGGATTAGGACAAACCTTAAAAATCGCTCCCAATTGGACTGGGGTTTCGTCAGATATTGCTGGGCATCCCACCATTAATTGCGCTAATTGCATTTATGAAGATGGTAAGTATCCGTTTATCCAGCGAACAATAGAAGGAACCTCACAGTTTTCAATCTCCAGTTCCACTTATTCGAAGTGTTCGGATGAAGAAAACAAAATACTTGAAAAGGCCAGTTTGAATTTTAGT
>Ga0114967_10005045_pt1 | contig 10513 bp, 8 predicted proteins | sample M_130628_MF_Meta_FD_92639 | JGI IMG/M metagenome (GOLD analysis project Ga0114967, IMG submission 92639) | Freshwater microbial communities from Lake Montjoie, Canada to study carbon cycling - M_130628_MF_MetaG | ecosystem: Environmental > Aquatic > Freshwater > Lake | place: Lake Montjoie... | reverse complement strand
TAAAAATAGGAGAAGAGCAAGCGCTAAAAAGTACCGATGCGCAATACAATGAATTAATCAATGATGCCGGTAAATTGGAAGCTAGCAGAGACTATGACGGTGCAATAAAAAAGTACAAAGAAGCATCTTTGAAAAAGCTCAATGAGAAATTACCTAAAGAAAAAATCGAAGAATTAGAGGGATTAAAAAAATTAGCCGCAGCCCAAAAAATCATTGATGATAACTACAATGACAAAATGAAAAAAGGGAATGATGCAATTGATGCTGAAGATTATCCGCTGGCAATTAAATTTTTCAACGAAGCAAATAGCATCAAACCGTCAGAAAAAGCACCTGTTGATAAAGCTGAGGAGGCAAGAGTAAAATACGAGGCGCAAAACACCGATTTTAAAATCAAATATGAGAAAGTGTTAGTTGCGGCTCAAAATGCAATTGATGAAAAAAATTGGGATAAAGCAATAGATTTATATAACCGTGCGCTGGTAATCAAAAAAGATGATCCACTTCCAAAATCCAAATTAGTTGAAATTGAAAATGCTAGAAAAGCAGAGATTGAAAGTAAATTAGCTCAAGCTCAAATTGATAAAAATTACAATTTCAAAATGGCTGAAGCCGAGACTGCGGTGAAATTGAAAGAATTTGATATTGCAATCAAACTTTTTACTGATGCGAAAAAATTGAAGCCAACAGAATCTCTACCAGACACTAGAATTATTGATGTCAATAATTTGAAATTTGATATTTTGAATGCTGCAAAAGTTGAAGAAGCCTACAAAAAAGCGATTTTAAACGGTGATGAGGCAGTAAAATCGAAAGCATACGACGAAGCAATTTCTGAATACAACAATGCACTGAATGCAAAATCTGGCGACAAAATAGCGACTAATAAAATTATTGAAGTTGAGAAATTAATTGACAATCTCACAAACAACGCTAAAGCACAAAAACAGAAAGAAGAGTTTGATGCATTGGTTAAAACAGCTGATAATTATTTCAAATTATCAGATTGGACCAACGCTAAAAACACCTATAATGAGGCAGCTTTGTTACAAAAAGATGTTTATGTAGAAAGTCAAATCAAAAAATGCGACGCTTTTTCCAAATCACAAAATGAAAGCGAAAAGCAGTACAAAAAATTAATTGATGAGGCGGATGATTATTTCAATAAAGGAGATTATCTGAAAGCAAAGGAGCTTTACCTGAAAGCATTGACAATAAAAAAACAAGAAGATTATCCGAAACAAAAGTTGGATCAAATTGAAGGAATTTTAAATCCGAAACTTGTACAAACAGGTTCTTTACCAGCGTTGGGAAATCCAAGTAATAATTCAGTTATTGAGGGTGCAGCATTATTGGCTAAAGCTGATGCTGAAAGAAAAAATCTGGTGACTACCAAAATGAGTGAAGAAGTGAAATCTCAACAAGAATTGGTTTCATCAAGAACTGATGAAAGAAATGAAGTCAATTTAGCAATGTCATCAGGAATTCAAGAAATAGAAAAACAACGCACAATCAATGCTCCATCAGACGATGAAAATCGCAAAAATATGGTTTCTGATGTATTCGAGAAATCCAAAAATCTAGCCGAAAAAGCAACTGTTGAAAATAATTTTGAAAACGGTGAATCTATAGATTTACAAAGCAAAGTGCTTGCGGAGAAACAAACCGTTGACCGAAATTATATTGAAAAAGAAGAAATTTACAAGACAAATACAAACACATTGAAAGTTTCAACTTTGGCTTTAGATGATAAATTTCGCAAAGATGTAAAAGATGTTTACAACACCAATTTAGAATCGCAAGTTTTGCTAAACGGTGTTGTTATAAAAGTTTCAGAAAATACTATCGACGATTTAGAATCTAGAAAAGTGACTGAACTTGATGTCAGAAATGCACAGATTTTAGTCAATAAAAATGAAGATAAAAGATATGTTGTCGCTTTTGATAAGTCTTATGTAATTAGCAAAGAGGTCATCAAACAAAATGATGTAAAATCTAATAATGAACTGGAAGATGCGAAAATCACAACTGCAAATAAAGAGGATTTGAAATTGATCGAAAACAATATCTTAGATAAAGATTTTAAATCAAATAATAAAAATGTTCAATCGAATTTAGAAACTGAAACAAGATTAGACAATCAAAGAGTTGAACTTAGTAAAACCAATAGCGAAAGAGATGACAATCGCTTGGATGGTGTTGAAGCGCTCAAAAAAGGAAATGCTGAGCTAGATGACAAAAGTAGAACCGAATTTAACAGTCTTTTTGTCAAATCACTTAAAAATCAAGAAAATATCTCAAATGAGAAGAAAGTAAAAGATGGTGATGTGGTTGTTTCAACAGAGAAGCAACAAATGGATTACAATGTGATTTCAAATGTGGATAAATTATTGAGATTTCAGGGTGATGAAGGGACATTCAGTGATGAAAAGCAGCGTCAAGATGCCACATCAATAATGTCAAGTGAAATTGTAAAAACATCAATTTCAAATGTAAAAAATATTGATAAGCCGTTTGAGAATAAAGAGATTTTGAAGAAATCTGATGAAATTAGTAATGATAAAGATGAATTGGAACAAGCAAAACAAGTTGAGAAAAATTACAACGCGCGAAAAATCATTGACCAAATTGAAAGTAAGACAATCAAATTCGACGAAGCTGCGGCAAATGAATTAGGTTCTGCTTATCCAGAAGGTGTTTCTCAAGAATCTTTCAATCAAAATGGAAATGATGGTTTGTTGGTTGCTGTAGTAACCAGGAGAATTGTTGTCATGAATGGTCACGGTGCTATTTACGTTCGAAAACAAACATTAACAGGGACTACTTTTTCAAAAAATGGAGAAGCGTCTACAGAATATATTTGGCAAAAAGAAACTGCCGATGGAAAATTGAAAAAGAATTATTAAGATCTAAATTTTTACAGAAAAGGCAAATTCAACTTTGCCTTTTTTTATTTCCTGAAATTCTGTCAGGAATCTTTAAAAGGCATAAATATTGACATTTGAATCAAAATTGTTCCTGTTTAAAACTTGAAAGCTGTACATTTGTACAACAACAATATTGAAAAGCAGATTAAAATTTATTGAAGTACAATGAGTGAAGTTATCCGTTTATTGCCCGATCATATTGCAAATCAAATTGCGGCTGGTGAAGTAATTCAACGACCTGCTTCGGTGGTGAAAGAATTGGTTGAAAATGCGATTGATGCAGGAGCAACTCAAATAGATGTCTTTATCAAAGATGCAGGTAAAACATTAATTCAAGTACTTGACAATGGATTTGGAATGTCTGAAATGGATGCTAGAATGGCATTTGAAAGACATGCTACAAGCAAATTAAGTTGTGCCGAAGATTTATTTGCTTTGCACACAAAAGGTTTTAGAGGCGAAGCATTGGCATCAATTGCTGCCATTGCGCATGTAGAACTGAAAACTAGAATGACTGACCAAGAATGGGGAACGTCAATCATCATTGAAGGAAGTAAAGTCATTGATCAAATTCCAGTTACATGTAAAACAGGTTCGTCTTTTGAAGTCAAAAATCTATTTTTCAATGTTCCAGCTAGGAGAAATTTCCTAAAATCTGACGCGGTTGAATTCAAGCACATTGAAGATGAATTTATTAGAATCTCTTTGGCACATTCAGCAATTCATTTGACATTGCATCACAATGGAAATCGATGTTTTCACCTAGAAAGCGCTAATTTACGCAAAAGAATAGTCGATGTTTTTGGTCGATCATTCAACGATAAATTAGTTCCAGTGGAAGAAAATACTGGAATAGTTAAAATTATTGGTTTTGTCGGAAAACCTGAATTTGCAAAGAAAAGTAGGGGAGAACAATTCCTTTTTGTAAACGATAGATATTTTAGAGATTCCTATTTCAATCACGCCATCACACAGGCTTTTGATGGATTATTGGTTTCTAAAACTTTTCCATCTTATTTCTTGTATTTACATGTTGACCCAGCTTCAATAGATGTGAATGTGCACCCAACAAAAACTGAAATCAAATTTGAAGAAGACAAGGAGATTTATGCCATTTTAAGAAGCACTATTAAACAAGGTTTAGGGAAATTCAACATTGCACCTGTGCTAGATTTTGAGCAAGAAACTAGTTTTGATTTGCCTTGGGAGATGAGAGATAAATTGGCAGTTGAACCTACTATAAAAGTAAACGAATCATATAATCCGTTTAATGTTACAAGTTCTTCAAACCAAGGGTCTGGCGTAAAATCTGGAAATTCAAAAGCGATGCAAAGTGCCGGTTTTGGCGCAAATGAAGTTTCTAGTAAAGACTGGGAAAACTTTTATAAAATTGATGACATTCCAGAAATTGAAACACAACAAGTTTTGATTGACGAAACAGAATGGTCGCAGCAAAAACAATTTATTTTTCAAGGAAATTTTCTTTTTTGTCCGGTGAAAAGTGGCTTGATGGTCATTCACAGTAAAAGAGCGAAGGAACGCATTATTTACGACGAAATCATGCAAACTTTCATCTATCAATCTGTTCCTTCGCAGCAATTGTTGTTTCCGCTGAATTTTGACATTTCACCTGCTGAACGATTGATTTGGGATGAAAATCAGAAAACACTAGAAAGACTTGGTTTCAATTGGGAAATCACAGAAACCGGACTCAATATTCAAGGCGCACCTGCCCATTTGACTGATGAAAACATTCAAGAATCAGTCAATAATTTACATGTCAATTTAAGCCTTTCTCAAATCGATAAAGGAGAAATTGCGCATAAAATTGTTAGTTCCATTGCTTCTGCTGCTGCCAGACAAAAAAACAATTGGAACAATGAATCTGCAAATCAATTGCTTGAAAGTCTTTTTCAATGCTCTGAGCATCAATACTCACCTAATGGAAAATTAATTTTGAATACCATTTTATCGTCTGATATTGTACAAAAATTCTAGTATGTTTAATTCATTAAATAATTTGCCAAACGTCACAAAAAACTTATTGATTATCAATGTTTTGTTTTTTATTGTGACATTTATTTTCAAAACGCAAGGCACTGATTTGATTCCAATTTTGGGCGCACATTACATTACAAGTCCACTTTTTCAACCTTACCAGGTCGCTACCCATTTTTTCATGCATTCGCAAGATTCAATATTTCACTTGGTTTTCAATATGTTTGGTCTAGTGATGTTTGGATCGATATTAGAAAAAGTTTGGGGGCCGAAAAAATTCTTGTTCTTTTACATGTCTTGTGCAATTGGAGCATTTATTTTTTACAATTTTATAGGAGCATACGAATTGTGGAAAATAAAAGATCAATTAATTCATTTGGGTTATTCTATGGGTGAATTGACAGGATATTTGACGGATCAAATAGATTTCAATATTAAAAGCGAAACTGATATTCCGTTAATTCAATCGTTTATGGGGAAATCTTATACACCAATGGTGGGCGCCTCAGGAGCAATTTTCGGAATCATGGCTGGATTTGCTTTTCTATTTCCTAATACAGAATTACAAATGTTGTTTTTTCCAATGCCAATAAAAGCGAAGTATTTAATTGGTGGATATTTTTTAATAGAACTTTATTTAAGTTTTCAGCAACTGCAAGGAGATAATGTAGCACATTTAGCGCACGTTGGTGGCGCTGTGATTGGATTTATTTTTGTGTTTTTCTGGAATCGAAATAGTAAATCATTTTATTGACTTATATGCAAAGCGATCATAATTTAATTGAAGATTTAAAATACCGTTACAAAAATGGGGGCATGCACATGAAATTGATTTTCATCAATGCGGCGGTTTTTTTGTTGATTGGACTTTTAACAGTATTAAGTAAATTGAATGGAAATGATGCTTCATATTTAAACTCAATTTTTGCTTTAGAAGCTAATTTTAATGGTCTTTTATATAAACCTTGGGGATTATTTACAAGCATTTTTGCACATTTTGGTTTTCTGCATTTTTTATTTAACATGATGTTCTTGTATTTTTCAGGAAAGATGTTAGAATCTTTTTTTGGACCTAAAAGATTACTTTATATCTATATTTTTGGTGGAATTGCCGGCGGACTTTTTGAAATTATTGCGCATGAGATTTTTCCAACTTTGGTAAACCAATTATCAGTTGTGGTTGGTGCATCTGGTTCTATCATGGCTATTTTTATTGCGTTGGCATTTTATCGCCCAAATATTCAAGTGAATCTTTTTGGTGTTTTACCAGTTCGATTGATTGTTTTAGCATTGGCTTACATAGCATATGATTTGTTCAGTCTTGCAAACAAGGATGGAACGGCGCATTTTGCGCACGTTGGCGGTGCTTTTTTTGGAATTATTTCAATTAATAATCCCCAAAGTTCAAGACATTTTTTAAGTAGAATTGAAATTTTTATGGATGATTTTTTTAGGAAATTAAAATCCTTTTTTGGGGCTAAAAAACCGAAATTGACTGTAAAGCGCGGCGGAAAAACAGACTATGAATTCAACGCTGAAAAAAAAGTACGACAAGAAAAAACAGATGTAATTTTGGATAAAATTTCTAAATCAGGATACGAATCATTGACAAAAGCTGAAAAAGACTTTTTGTTTAATCAAAGTAAAAATGGCTGATAAAAGTCGCAAAATAGCGCTATTTTCTTCTATCATGAAGTTTGCAACCGTTTTTTGTTTGCTTGGTTTGCTCTTTGCGTATATGTGTCCTTTTGTGCACCCTTCAACATTTTGGCCTTTGCCATTTTTTGGGTTAGCCTATCCTGTTATCATGATTTGCGCGCTCATTTTATTGTTTTTTTGGGCTTTCAAAAAATCTCGCTGGTTTATTGTTGTTCTTATCGTTCTTTTAATTGGTGGAAAATTACATTTTAGAATGATTTCTCTTCCTTTTGGTAAAGAAGAAGTGCCAGAAAATATGGGAACTTTGAAATTGTTGAGCTATAATGTGAGGTTGTTTGACCTCTACAATTACGAGGAAAACAAGTATGCCAATAGAAATGCAATATTCAAGTACTTGCAAGAGGCTGAAGCTGATGTCGTTTGTTTTCAAGAGTTTTATCACCAAGATAAGCCAACTGTTTTTCCAACGCGCGACACACTCACCAATTTGTTGAAAACACCTTATTTCCATGAGCGATATTCTCATAAATTAAGCGGAAGACAGAATTTTGGGATCGCTATGTTTTCAAAATATCCAATGATTGCGCGCGGTGATGTTATTTTTGATGATCCTGAAAATAGAGACAATAATTATTGCATTTTCGCAGATGTGGTAAAAGGTGCTGACACTTTCAGAATTTATAATGTGCATTTACAATCAATCAAATTTCAAAAAGATGATTATGCACTTTTTGGAGATGGAAAAGAAGTGGCTGGAGAAATGAAATCTACTGCGCGTTTGATGATTGATAAATTGAGAATTGCTTTTCCCAAAAGAGCCGACCAAGCAAAAAGAGTGGTTGAACACATGGAGCAAAGTCCTTATGAGGTAATCATTTGCGGAGATTTTAACGATACCCCACTTTCCTATTGCTACAATACTTTCAATAGCAAATATACGGATGCTTTTAGAAATTCAGCCAGTGGAATAGGAGTAACCTACGCTGGAAAAGTGCCCGCCGGAAGAATTGATTATATCTTTCATTCCAAAAAACTACATTCAGCAAACTTTCAGGTGCAAAAAGATGTTTTTTCAGACCACAGATCTGTATTTTGTGAGATTTGGAATGAATCAAACAACAAAACAACTGCCGATTAATCTTTCAATCGAGCGTTAAACACCTTTCTAAACTTTTCAACTTTTGGTCTCACAACAGCATTGCAATAAGGATTTCCTGGGTTCAAAGCGAAATAATTATTGTGATAATCTTCTGCTGGATAGTAATTTATCAAAGGTTCAACCAAAGTTACAATTGGTTTTCCCCAAACTTGGTCCTGCGTTAATTTTTGCTTGTACTTTTCAGCCAATTCCTTTTGAATTTCATCGTGGTAGAAAATAACAGAACGGTATTGTGTTCCGACATCATTTCCTTGTCGATTTAATTGCGTCGGATCATGCACAAACCAAAAAACTTCTAATAATTCATCAAAGGATACGCGTTCATCATCATAGACAATTCTAGCAATTTCAGCATGACCAGTAATTCCCTCGCAAACCTGTTTGTATGTTGGATTTTCCAATGGCCCACCGGAATAACCAGATGTAACTGAAATTACACCTTCTAAATCTTGATAACATGCCTCGATGCACCAAAAACAGCCGGCTCCAAATGTTGCTTCTTTAATCATAAGATGAATTTTAACCTTAATCAAAGATATAGAATTATTCGATTGAAGTCAGTGAATTTACTTGATTTTATTTATCCATTCAAGCATCAATTTGAGAACATCTGGTGCAAAGGTTTCTTCATTTTCAAAATATTCCTTAATGCCTAATTTTTGAGTGGTTTGAAACAAATGATTTTTATTTTCAACCAATTTCACCTCATAATTTTTGTTTCCTGCTTCTTTTAACACTGCTTCAATTCCTGCTAGATTTTCTTTGGCAGTTACCTGAATATCTTTGTCTCCATTGACTGCCAATACCGGACATTTTACCTTTTGTAAAGAAATTTTCGGGTTATATTGTATGAAGTATCTGAACCAAGGCGAGCAAACAAGATTGATGGTGTTTTGTATGTCAGATTCAGACATTTTATTCTTGGCTAGCAATTTTTTAAGCTTTGATTTCGCTTTTATTAAATCTTTTTCTGTTTTGATTATTTCATAACATTTTTGATTTAATGCTGCGTTCTCTTTGATAATTGATTCAGCAACTCCAGCTGCTTTGGAAACTTCGTTGTTTTGTAAAATCATCAATTCATCGATAGGAATTCCAGGTCCTGCTAAAAGGATAATAAATCCGATTGAACTATCTTCGGCAGCAACCATTGGGGCAATCATTCCGCCCTCACTGTGCCCGACAATTCCTAGCTTGGAAGCATTAACTTTTGGGTGTGTTTTTAAAAATTCGATGCCCGCTTTGGCGTCCTCAGCAAAATCTTCGGAAGTTGAAATGGCAAAATTTCCTTCTGAATTATCAATACCGCGGTCGTCATAGCGCAATGTGGCGATCCCGTTTTCGGCAAAATAATCTGCAATTACCCAAAATGGTTTATGATTAAATAATTCTTCGTCGCGATTTTGTCCGCCAGATCCACTAATCAAAATAATAGTTGGAAAAGGTCCATCGCCGTTTGGATAAGTGAAAGTTCCCGCCAAGGTGATTTGATCTTTATTATTTCTAAACTTTACTTCTTCAATCTGATAATCAAAAGGTGCTTTGGGTTCTTGAGGTCTATTGATTCCTTTTGATTCTCCCGTTTTTCTAGATAAAGACAGCGGATAATTTTTGCCATATTGAGCGTAAATCCCTATCAATGAATCATTTTTGTAATTTAATTTTGTAAAAATTTTGTATTCAGGAAAATTTAAATTGATTTCATTCCCATCAACAATTACCTCTTTCACTTTATTTCCAAAGGATTTTTGATCCGGACTATCCATCGTTGCTTTAAAACCATTTTCAATTTTAGAGATATGATAATCAAGTGTCAATGGAAAACCTTGAACGACTATTTTTCCTGTCCAATCTCCTTCGAATTGTTGGCTGAAGATTGAGAACGCACTTAAAATTAGTGCAAAAAAAAGAAGATTTTTCATAGTTGATAAATTATAATTTTGGATATTATTTCGTCAATTATGTGACATTTTTTTGATACTTCCATTTGATTTTAAAAATGAAATGACAAATTGTTGTTCTTGATTATTCAATTGAGCCGAAATCGACAATTTATAAGATCCTTCTACATTTGTTTTGCAAGATATAGAATGCATAAGATTCACAGAAAGGAAAGATTCAAAACTTGGAAAAGCAAGTGGTACTTTATTAATTAGAATCATTTGATTTACTTAAAACTAAACAAAGCTAAAAATATTTCAAGTAAAATTTAGTATTTTGAACTTTTTATAAGAATTAAGCAGAATTATTAATCCATAAAGATTAATTTTAATTCGATAAAATATTTTATGGGCCACAGAATTAGAAAGAACATTGAAAGGGGAATGGAAGTTAACATTGTTCTGAAAGCAGATCAGCGAACAGGAATTCTAACCGAAGGAATTGTGAAGGATATTTTAACCAATTCGCCCAATCATCCGCATGGAATTAAAGTGCGATTAGAGTCAGGTGAAGTAGGCAGAGTGAAAGAAATTATTGACTAGATGATTGATTTATTGGGTTTCAGCAGCACTCCAACTAGCATGTAAATGGTGAAAATGCCCAAAACCACTTTTCCAAAGAAATAGATCTTTGGATCATCAAGCTGCAAACCAATTAGAATTAAAAATCCGCACAAGAAAGAAGTGATTACACGACCTAAAAGAAAAAATTTCCCTTTCGGATTTGTAGCCAATTGAATTTGATAAAACAAACCGATTAAAAATGAAATTGAAAGCGGAATAACGCCGAAAGACCAATAAACTTTCATTTCCAATATTTTGAAAGTCGC
>Ga0114967_10005041_pt1 | contig 10518 bp, 7 predicted proteins | sample M_130628_MF_Meta_FD_92639 | JGI IMG/M metagenome (GOLD analysis project Ga0114967, IMG submission 92639) | Freshwater microbial communities from Lake Montjoie, Canada to study carbon cycling - M_130628_MF_MetaG | ecosystem: Environmental > Aquatic > Freshwater > Lake | place: Lake Montjoie... | reverse complement strand
TGGGAAGTGTTTCTTATCAGATGAATAAAAATTTACGATTTGACTTTGGAAATAACCAACATTTTATTGGCTCTGGTTACCGTTCGATTTTGCTTTCTGACAATACTTATGGAACACCTTCTTTGAGAGTCAATTGGAAAATTAATCCGAAATGGACCTATCAGGTTTTGTTCAGAAGAAATCAAAATTTATACAGAAAACCATTGACTAAAGCTGTTGAAGCGAGTTATGAGTCGAAGTTTTTTGGCGCGACTTATTTGACTTATAAACCAAAGGAAAACATATCAATCAGCCTCTTCACAGCAGGAAACCAATTGCGTGGAGATTCCATTATTAAACACAATTTTGAATGGCAAATGTTGGCACCAATTTCTTTATTTCAAAACGATGTATTATTTGGTAATTCCGCAAGATTCAATGGAATTTCTGGGATAAACGTTGATTTTGCATTAAAAAACGTTCGTTTGTATGGTCAATTGGCGATGGATAAATTCAACAAAAAGTATCTTTTAGCAGGACAATTTGGCGTTCATTTTTTCAAGATTTTGAAGGTGAAAAACCTAAATGCGCAATTGGAAATGAATATTGTTCCGGAGAACTTTTATGCGGCAAATAATCCAAAATTGAGTTACAGTAACTATAATTTGCCGTCCGCTCATCCGAAGGGAAATAACTTCCAGGAAATTGTGATAAGATTAAATTACGAATACAAAAGGTTGTTCATTAATTCTAAAACGGTTAATTATGTTTCAAAATTAAGCAACGACTCTATTCCTATTTTGTCGAATTCTATTTTTAGTGTGAACAACAATTTAGGAAGCAAAACAACAAATACTTTGGTGCAAGAATTTGAAGTTGGTTATCGATTTAACCGCAGATATAATGGAATGTTTGTCGTTGGTTGGAAAGGAAGATATTCGGAGTCTGCGGCTAAAAAAATCGAGCAGCAAATGTTTTTTGTAGGCTTGAGAACAGGAATATTTAATCAATATTTAGATTTTTGATGGGAAAGATTGTGTTATTCATATTGATTTTTATTGCGCGTTTTACTCAAGCGCAGGAAGTTGATATTGAAAGATTTTGGACATCGAATACTGCAACAATTCATTCTGCTGTGAAAATCAAATCATTTTATCAGATTGACTCTTTGGCAAAAGATTCAACGTCCAACATCACCGTTTCGATTGCACCAGACGTGCTTTTTGCTTACCAACAAGACGCATTTAGGGTAAAAACGGGAATCAATGTGGTATTTCAAGCCAATTGGAAATCTAAAATAAGTTTTATTTCTAATTACCGTGTCGGGTATTCAAATCAAGCCACGACGATTTTTGAATCTGTTTTGCAGCCGAAAGCTTTTTTCGCAAATCCATTGAAGAAAGACCAAAGTATTTACCACGACATTCGGGGAAGATTTGCTTACACGCCTAATAAATTTTTGCAACTTCAAACAGGAATCGACCATTTATTCATCGGAGAAGGCGACAGGTCTTTGTTTCTAGGAAATCAAGGTGTGCCAAATCCTTTTGCGCAATTAAAAGTAAAATTATGGAAATTTGAATATCATTTTATTCAGCAATTTTGGCGTGAAGGAATTTATAAAAGATATGCGCCGAAAGGAAATACGAGCCATTATTTGAGTTTTAAAGCAAATAAAAAATGGTCTTTTGGATTTTTTGAAACGGTTGTTTATGACATGAAAGATACGCTTTATGACCGAGGTTTGGAGTTGGAATATTTGAATCCCGTTGTCTTTTTTAGACCCCAGGAATATAATTTAGGTTCGGCTGACAATGTATTACTAGGACTTGATTTTTCTTATCAAAAAAAGAAAAGCATGTTGTATGGACAAGTTCTAGTCGATGATTTTTTCTTGACAGAAATGCGTGCAAGAAATCGCTGGTGGGCAAATAAATTTGGGGTACAATTGGGATTCAAAACATGGGTTGACAAAGGAGAAAATCACTTTTTTGTTCGCTCAGAATTAAACATTGTTCGCCCATTTACTTATTCGCAGGTCAATCGAAATGCGGTCTATGGTAATTCAGGATTGACAGCAGCACATCCATTGGGTTCAAATTTTGTAGAATTTTACCAAGAAGTTTCGTTTCAAAGAAAAGATTGGAAAGTTCAACTTTGGGCGCAAGCATATTTAAAAGGATTGGACTCAATTAAAGGCGCTGGGGCATCATTGGGCGGAGACATTTATCAATCTTACAATTATAGACCTGAAGAATATAATTTCACGATTGGAAGAGGAATTACCACGCATGTTTTACAAATTGGAACCCAAGTTTCAAAGTCAATTTTGAACCAAAACCTGCAATTGTTTGTTGAACCAAGACTTAGAATTATTAATTCAGAAGGAGCTGTTCGCAATCAATTTTATGTCACCGTTGGAATTCAAAGGAAATTGGGCTCAGACAGAAGGAATTATTAGTTTCGATGGCGATTAAGCGATAGAAAAACGGGATTTTTTATCAAGTAGAAAATAATTCAATTACTTTAAGATGAGCGAAAAAAACAAAAAATCCTTTAACAAAAAAGACATAGAAAATCTTGACAAAAGATTTAGAACTGCATTTATCAATTCGCTTTCGGGATTTAAAAGTTTGGCTTTAATTGGAACGCAAGATAAAAACAATCAAACCAATTTAGCAGTATTTAATTCATTGATTCACATTGGGGCAAATCCAGCGCTGGTTGGTTTTATTTCAAGACCGGGAGTTGTTGAACGTCAAACATTAGAAAATATTACGGAAACCGGTTTTTACACGATTAATCATGTAACGGAAGATTTTTATAAGCAGGCGCACCAAACATCCGCGCGTTATCCAAGAGAAGTTTCTGAATTCGATGTAACCGGTTTGAAAATCGAATATAAAGAAGATTTTTTCGCGCCGTTTGTTGCCGAAAGCAATGTTCAAATTGAAGTTCAATTTAAAGAACTAGTAGATCTAACCATCAATAATACCGTTTTAATAATAGGAGAAATTCAAGCTGTTTATTTTCCTTCGGATTGTCTATTTGAAGACGGCGCTTTGGATTTAGAAAAAGCAGGAAGTTTGGCAAGTTTGGGATTAGATGGTTATCATAAAACACAAAGATTGGCTCGTTTGAGTTATGCTAAACCGGGCAGGACGCCAGAGGATTTGCATCCAAATTATTTTGATGAGTAGAAGGAAAAACGTTTTCCCTAACACTTGGTTAATAGTTTTAGTAAAATCGATTATTGTTTATTGTAGTTGAAAGCCCTGAAAAGGTGTAATATATGAACACAAGGCAAAGCACTCTGGAACAGCAACAAACCGTGAGCTTGAAGCCCTGAAAGGGCGTTACATCAGCGAATTAGTAATCCCAAACCTACAGATTGGTAAATTCTACCTCGTGTTTTTCAAGAAAGTTTGGGATTCCGACTGAAATGTATTTTTTTATTTTTAAAATAATGTTCCTTTTAAGGTTTTATTATAATTTATTACAGGTTTCTGCCCGCAGTTTGGCATGACAACCTTTCAGGGCTTTTATAATGTTGGAGAATTTCTTTTTCAGATGGTTGCGAAATATATCGGAACAATTGTTAGTGCCCCACATCATTTTAGTTTTAAAATACTATAATTCAACATTTTATAACCCCATGTTCCAACAAAACACCAATAAAAAGAAGACCAAGAAATCTTTTTATCAACCTTTAAAATGGTCGCCAAACTTCATCAAGAGCTAACCAATTCGAGCTGCTAAACAGTTAAAAAAAAACAAAAATTTTTAAGTAAAAAAAAGATATTTAGAAAAATTTTATTCAACTAATTTTTTAGTTATCTATTTGAAAATTAATTATTTAATATTGAATTAATGTTCTTATTCGAATTATAGTAGTAATATTACATAGGTATTCTCAGAAGGAATTCAAATGGATTTGATTCGTTTGGGAAAAAGGAAAGGATTACTGGGACAGAATAGTAGCAGAACAACAGAATTTTTAGGAAGGTCAACACAAAAATTAATACTACAAATTAGAAGGACATCTGATGATTTACACAATAAAAAAATCGAAACTTTAATTTCGGCAAGGCAACATATTTTTGTTTTCTATGCGAAACAAACAAACGTTATTTATTACATATAAGTAAACTATTGGTTGTTGTGAAAAACCTAATCGCGGAGAAAAATCGAACGAAATAAAAAAGAGAATAAAATAAATAAATGAAATACAAAAAATTAAAAATCAGTGTTTTGTTGCTAGGACTAGGGTTAACAGCGCAAGCACAACAAGCAACGGCGGCTGGGGGAGGGAATGCTTCGGGTAGCGCCTGCAACGTTTCTTATTCGGTAGGGCAAATTGTTTATACCACTATCACGGGATCAACAGCGAGGTTAGCACAAGGCGTGCAACAACCTTACATTCCTCCTGTATTGGAAGACGAGAGTTATTCGGTCAACACCTCAGGCGGGGATGCATCGAGTGGCAGCGGATCCGTTGCTTACAGCATAGGGCAAATAGTTTACATTATGTTTCCAGGATCTGCAGGAGGATCTCGGGCAGAAGGTGTGCAACGACCTTTCGAAGCCTATGCGCCAATCAGTGCGCTTCCTATTGAGTTAATTTCATTTAATGGTGAGTGTAATGATCAAAACATAATGTTGAGCTGGACTACTGCAACTGAAGTAAACAACGATTATTTTTCATTAGAACGAAGTATTGATGGTGCAAACTGGCAGCTTATTACTGATGTTGCTGGCGCTGGTAATTCATCCTCACTCATTAATTATTCTTTTCTTGATGTGGCTCGGTATAATGACATTTCTTATTACCGTTTAAAACAGACGGATTTTAATGGACAATCAAAGTATGTGGAAATAATTGCAACACCAAAATGTGGAGAAGATATGCCTGAATTACTTGTTTTTCCGAACCCGACAAATCAAGCTCTCAACATATTTTATGGCGGAGACAAAAGCCAGATTATTTCAACATCTATAAGTAATGTACTGGGAGAAATTGTTTACTACTCTGACATATTTGAAGAAAAAATCATGGTTGATAATAAACCAAACGGCATTTATTTTCTTCATGTAAAATTAGTTTCAGAAAATATTACTAAAACATTTATTGTGAATGATTAAAAAACTTCAAGCCAACGATATAGTTAGATTTATATATCTCGAAATGAATAAATTAATTGTTTATTCGAGATTAAAGTATTAAAAGTAAATAAGTGTTTTCAGAAGGAATTCAAATGGGTTCGATTCCTTTAGTAGAAAGTGAAAAAATCAATTTTTAGAACCCCTTAAAAACAGAATGAAAAACAAAAAACAACAACTAGTGCAGAAACAATTGGTATGGAAAAATTGCCAAGTACTATCTATTTTTTACAAGTAAGCAAAAAAGAACAAAGAAGTAAAATCATTAAAAACAAAAAATTATGAAAAAGAAAATCACAAAATTAAAGCTAGCAATTATCCTCTTATCAGCTAATTTGCTAATCAACACATCAATTTTTGGACAAGCGCCACAAAAAATGAGTTACCAAGCGGTAATTCGCAACAGCAGTAATGCTTTGGTTACATCCACACCAGTTGGTATGAAAATAAGTGTATTACAAGGCACAGCAACAGGTACAGCTGTGTATGTAGAAACGCAAACCCCAAGCACCAATTCCAATGGTTTGGTAAGTTTATCAATTGGAACAGGAACAGTTGTGTCAGGCACATTTGCTGGTATTAATTGGGGCGCTGGACCGTATTTTATTAAAACAGAAACTGACCCAACAGGCGGAACCACTTACACAACTGTTGGCACAAACCAATTAATGAGTGTACCGTATGCTTTGTTTAGTGCAAACGGAACTCCAGGAGCTGCAGGAACGAATGGAACCAACGGAACAAATGGTGCTCCAGGAGCAGCAGGAACGAATGGAACCAACGGCACGAATGGGGGCGTTGGGGGCTTCACGCACTACCTTGGCGAAGCCTACCTTGGCGGAATAATTTATTACCTATACAAAGGCAGTGATGGTTTAGAACATGGGCTTATAGTAGCACTTACTGAAAGTACTACTACGATGAATTGGCAAAGCTCATATTCATTAACAGGCGCTAACCGTGCCGAAGACGGTGCTTTTAACACAGCACAAATGACTACAAATAGTCCAGTTGCTTCATACATAGCAACATTAGGTGCAGGTTGGTATTTACCAAGTATTGGTGAATTAATATTATTAGAGAATAATATATATAGTGCTCAAAAGGGCTTACGTTCAGCGTCTGGCGCCTCTCTACTTTCAGTGGCAACTTCATATTGGAGCAGTACGGAGGATGAGAGTAACACTGCTTTCGCCCAGAATTTCTCTAATGATCTCGAAGGCCCCACTGTTAAAGGAAATAATTGGAAAGCACGTGGAATTAGGGCTTTTTAACACCGCAACTTGCACTAATATTTACCAATTTTAAAGAGGAGTAGAGTTATTACTCAAATATATGTTTGAGGTTACAAAAGACTTTAGAATTCCAATTGATAACCTATAAAATAAATTAAAATAAACAATGATACACAAAAAACTAAATATCAGTATTTTATTATTAGGCTTCGGGCTAACAGCACAAGCACAGCAAGCAACGACTGCCACAGGCGGCAATGCTTCGGGTAGCGGCGGCACAGTTGCTTATTCAGTAGGGCAAATTGTTTATACCACTAACACAGGAACCACAGGTTCGGTAGCACAAGGCGTGCAACAACCTTATGAAATTTCTACTGTGGTGGGCATAGAAGACAATTCTATTAATTTGGCACTAACCGCTTTCCCAAATCCAACAACTAATAATTTAACGCTAAGTGTTGGTCAAGCTGATCTTTCAAAGCTTAATTTTCAACTTTACGACATGGTTGGAAAATTAATTGAAAGCCGAAAAATAGCTAGTAGCACAGAAACAATTGGTATGGAAACTTTACCAAATGCTACTTATTTTTTAAAGGTAATGAATAATAGTGCCGAGGTAAAAACATTTAAAATCATTAAAAACTGATTGTTGTGATAAATTGATGATGTGATAATTTGATAATTTGATAATTTGTTGATGAGGTAATTATGGAAAAGAGGAATTAATTACCCATTAATTCAAACGTTATACAACAAGTTAATTAGCATTAAAAAATTACTAAATAGTATTATAACAACAATGAAAAACAAACAAAAAAATAATCTTTAAAATCATAAAAATTATGAAAAAGACAATTACAAAATTAAATCTAGCAATTATACTGTTATCAGTTAATTTGCTAATCAACAAATCAACCTTTGCCCAAGCGCCGCAAAAAATGAGTTACCAAGCGGTAATTCGCAACAATAGCAACGCATTAATGACATCAACACCCGTTGGTATGAAAATAAGTGTGTTACAAGGCACATCAACTGGCACAGCTGTGTATGTAGAAACACAAACCCCAAGCACCAATGCCAATGGGTTAGTAAATTTAGAAATTGGAACAGGCACAGTTGTCTCTGGCACATTTGCGGGTATTAATTGGGGGTCTGGACCGTATTTTATTAAAACAGAAACCGACCCTACAGGTGGAACTGCATACACCACTGTTGGCACAAACCAATTAATGAGTGTACCTTATGCTTTGTTTAGTGCAAATGGAACTCCAGGCGCAACTGGTCCTACTGGTCCACAAGGCGCAATTGGTTTAACAGGAGCAAACGGAACTCCAGGAGCAACTGGAACTCCAGGAACAAATGGAACGAATGGTTCAACTGGAGCAGCTGGCTCACAAGGCATAATTGGAGCTACAGGTTTACCAGGAACGAATGGAACAAACGGTTCGCTAAGCAGTGGAACCACCGCAGGCAATACTCCTTATTGGAATGGTACGGTATGGGTAGTAAATAATAGTAACATTCACAACAATGGTTCAGGAGTAGGCATTGGAACAACATCTCCAAATGCTTCTGCAAAAGTTGAAATTGCTAGTACCACGCAAGGGTTTTTACCTCCAAGAATGACGACTGTGCAGCGCACTGCGATAGCTTCACCGGCTATTGGTTTGGTAATTTATAATACCACTACAAATTGTTTGAACTTTTACATGGGAAGTGGCTGGAATGAAACTTGCGGAACACTAATTACTACAGGTATTATAACTGGACTCAACTGTGTTGGCGCAACTACCACAGGTAGTTTAGAAAGTGGCACTGCAGCAAGTGGTGTTTCAAAATCAGTTCCTTACACTGGTGGAAATGCCGGTAATTATGGTGCGCAAGCTGTTTCATCTACTGGAGTTCTTGGTTTAACAGCCAATTTAGCAGGAGGTACTTTCGCTTCGGGCGCAGGAAATTTAGTTTATACAATTTCAGGAACGCCAGCCACAAGCGGAACAGCAAGTTTTGCCATTGCGATCGGTGGACAAAGTTGTTCTTTTACCGCAAGTGTAGCTGTACCTATAGGTACATTTGCAGTTGGCACCGTTAATTGTTCTGCGGGTCCAACATTAGTGGTAAATGTAACCAACCCGACAACTGGAAAAATTTGGATGGATCGCAATTTGGGTGCTGCGCAAGTAGCAACATCCAGCTCCAATACAACTTCCTATGGTGATTTATATCAATGGGGTAGACTTGCAGATGGGCACCAGTGTCGTAATTCGGCTACTACCGCTACGTTAAGCAGTACTGACCAACCAGCAAATGGAAGCTTTATTGAATCACCATACACACTATTCGATTGGCTCAGCCCACAAAACGACAATTTATGGCAAGGAGTGAATGGGGTTAACAACCCTTGCCCTAGCGGGTATAGAATTCCTACGGATCCAGAGTTAGAGGCAGAACGATTAAGTTGGACTGCAAATACATCGGCGGGGGCTTTTAATTCTCCTCTTAAATTATCTATGGTGGGCCGCCGCACCTACAATAATAATGGTTCGTTCGACGGTGTTGGTACCGACGGCTTCTATTGGGGCAGCTCGGTTAGCGGCACCAATTCGGGCTACCTCCGCATGAACGGAGGCGATGCCTATATGAATACCTGGTTCAGGGCAAACGCTTTCGCTGTGCGTTGTATTAAGAACTAATACTTTGATGAGCGTAGCGAGTTGAAATATTTTTACCCTGAGCGTTACTTTAGCGTAGACTATGGGTGAGATACTTAAACCATACCGTCCTTCTGGGCGGTATGGTTTTGTTAACCGCGCAATTAGGCAATTTTAGAATATAATAACGATTAAAAAAAAGAAATAGAATAGTACTAAATATAGATGATTTACCCGAGATAATGAAGGTTTGTTTTATAAGTGCTAGATTGAAGAGGCAATGTGGTTTTTTAAATACAATATAATGAAAAATGGAATATCAATCTTTTTAATAAGTTTAACCGTTGCTGTCAGTGCAAGCGCTCAAAGTATTGCCGGTAAACTCTCATTATTGGTCAATCAAACCATTAAATTGGAGGGCTTCAACGGGCTAAAAACATATCCAATTTCAACAGCAGTAATAGATGAAAAAGGTAATTTTAAATTGATTTATTCTAAATCTGATTATGGTGTTGGTTATTTAATGTCAGCCAATGAAAAACCCTTGTTTGTGATACTAAGCGCCGAAAATGTTGAAATTGCGGGTGAAGCACTGAGTTACATTGAAACCATAAAAATCACAAAAGGGCAAGAAAACAAATGGTTAGAGCAGTATGCCAAAGAACATCCTCTCAGGGAGCAAGCCTTAAGTGCTTGGGTTTATTTAGAGAAAATTTACACAAAGGATGCATTGTTTGCTGTGCAAGAGCGCCCAATCAAAAACATACAAACGGAAAAGCTTCGCATCAAGGACGAAGATGACGCGTATTTAGCAAAGCTTCCAAAAGAAAGCTACGTGAGTTGGTTTTTACCCACACGTAAATTGGTGAGTTCGGTTTCAACCATAGCGCAATACCGCCCGGAGGAAATCCCATCAACCATAGCTGCTTTTAGAGCACTGGATTATACAGACCAGCGACTTTACAAAAGCGGTTTATTTAAAGATGCTATCGAGGGCCATTTTTGGTTGTTGGAAAACAGCGGTCGTTCTTTGGATTCCGTTTTAATTGAAATGAAAATTTCTATTGATGCCCTGATGATTAATTTGGTAAAAGACGAGCAAAAACTCAACGAAGTTACTGATCACCTTTTCGATTTATTAGAACGACATAGTTTGTTTCAAGCAGCTGAATATCTTGCCTTAAAAGTATTAAATGAAACCAGTTGCACCATCAACAGTGACCTTGCTAAGCAATTGGAAAGTTACCGAGCGATGAAGAAAGGAAATACTGCTCCAGATATTATTTTCAAAGGCGATAATTACGCGCCAGGATATGAACTAAATAATTCGCCAAAAGCGCTCTCGGATATAAAGAGTAAATACATAGTAGTTGTTTTTGGGGCTAGCTGGTGTCCAAAATGTACGGAAGATCTTCCCGAAATTGCAAAACGCTATTCAAAATGGAAAGCGCAAGGAGTTGAAGTAGTCTTTATTTCTCTCGATGAAAACAAAG
>Ga0114967_10005037_pt1 | contig 10523 bp, 9 predicted proteins | sample M_130628_MF_Meta_FD_92639 | JGI IMG/M metagenome (GOLD analysis project Ga0114967, IMG submission 92639) | Freshwater microbial communities from Lake Montjoie, Canada to study carbon cycling - M_130628_MF_MetaG | ecosystem: Environmental > Aquatic > Freshwater > Lake | place: Lake Montjoie... | reverse complement strand
TATGCTCAAGGCTTGCTTGATGATACCAACATTACTGTCTATATGACAGGTGACGAAGAAAGTGCAGGAAAACCAACTAGTATTAGCAGAAAAGATTTCATTGAGCGTGCTAAAGAATGTGAAGTAGCTTTGGGTTACGAAACCGCACAAAGTTTTGATATTGCAGCTACAGCTCGCCGAGGAGCAGGTGGCTGGCACCTAACTACACATGGAAAAACAGGGCATTCGTCGGGTGTCTTTAATAAAACAATTGGCTATGGAGCAATCTATGAAGCTGCACGTATTTTGGATGAATTTCGCGAAGCTCTAAGCCAAGAAAAATATTTGACCTTTAATCCGGGTGTAATTGTGGGTGGTACAGAAGTAAACTATGACGCTACTCAAGCCAAAGGTATGGCCGTTGGAAAAACTAATATCGTAGCTCAAAAAGTTGAGGTTACTGGCGATTTGAGATTTATTAGTGAGGCTCAAAAAGAATCTGCCCGTGTGAAAATGCGGGAAATTGCGAGTAAAAATCTGAATGCAACCAGTGCTGAAATTTCATTTTCGGATGGTATTCCTGCAATGGAACCTACCGAAGCAAATACAAAACTTTTAGAAGTACTCAACAAAACCAGCCAAGATATGGGGCTAGGGTCAGTAAAAGCAGGCGACCCGGGTTCACGAGGAGCAGGTGATATTTCATACATTGCTCAATATGTGAGTTGTCTAGACGGACTAGGTGCATCGGGACGTGGAGCTCATGCTCCCGGCGAAACTATTAATTTAAAAGAGTACCCAGCCCTTATTCAGCGTTCGGCAATATTGCTTTACCGCCTCACAAGATAAATCATTATTATTCAGTTTACAGGTGGTAAAATAAAAATGCTAACTGTAAACTGAAAATTACTAACTATTTCCTTTTATTCAGTTAAATATATTTAAGCGATAAATTTGTTTTTCATAAAAAACTAATTGTTAGTATTTTATGTTTTAGTGGACTGTAAAATATTGATCGTGGACTACTTATACTTGCAAGTAGAGTTATCTGGTTCGATATAATAAGACTTAAAATTTAAAGCTTTTTTGTCCATACATCCTTTCAAATTAAGCAATTCTATGTTTTTGAAATCAATTGCGTGGCTTTCGGCTTGCATTGCAATATTTCCTTCGCCCAAAGGTGTGCCGTCTTTTTTTGCCCATTCTTCGCCATCTTTAACTTTATCGGTGGCAAAATTATAAGGTTTTCCTAAAAAACCTCCACCAATTTTAGGATTTTGAAAACTCAAAACGGTATCGCCTTCAATCAAATGGTGCACTACTTTGCTACCAATTACAATTGCCTCTGCTTTTACCCATTGGTCGCCGTCATAAGTTTTTGATTTTGAATCGATGCAGTGTGCCTTTTGTATTTTTTCGTCAATGTCTACAATTGTTCCGGGAGTGCAGAGGTTTCCTGTGTGTCGTGGACCATTTCCAAGTCCACCCAAAAGTTGCATTTCGAGTGAAATCGGAAAATCTTGATCTTTGCCATTGCTCGCCGCTGATTGCGAATGTAGCATTATTCCGCTATTTCGTACATTCCAAGACGCACCACCTGGCACTTGATTTCCTTGAAAACGGTATTCAAAACGTACTCTGTAATGCGAAAATGGTGTTTTATAATAAATATGTCCATACTTTGCATCAAAATTTTGGTATTCTTTATAATTTACCCGCATCATGCCATCCTCTACCAAAAAAGTATTTTTATAATTGTCGTTCATTTCGTGACCCGAAATTTTCAAATCCCAGCCAGTGAGGTCTTTGCCGTTGAAAAGTGAAACCCATTCTTCTTTATCAGCTTGTTTTTGGGCGAAAATGATGAGGTTTGAAAGTAAAAATAGAAGGGTAATCGTATATTTTTTCATGGTTGAATAGCGTTTAAGGTAGAATAAGTTTTTAAATGGGCAGTTTTCGTAGTATTTGCTTGAATATGTGAAAAATTGCCAAAAAATTTGACGTAATTTTGTAAATTCAAACTTACTAAAAATTCAGCGTTTTTTCTATAAAGAATAAAAATATTTGGAAGAAAATACAAAGTAGAATGACAATAAAAGATCTAACAAATTACCTCGAAATCATTGCTCCATTGTCCTATCAAGAAAGCTACGACAATGCAGGGTTGATCGTTGGCAATGCTTCAGCCGATGTTTCAGGCGTTTTAGTTACCCTCGATTCAACCGAAGAAGTGATTGATGAAGCCATTGCCAAAGGTTGTAATTTGGTGATTGCTCATCACCCAATTATTTTCAAAGGACTAAAAAGACTTACTGGCAAAAACTACGTTGAGCGAACCATTATTAAAGCCATTAAAAACGATGTTGCCATTTATGCTATTCACACTAATCTTGATAGTGTGGTTGGAGGTGTAAATTTTAAGATTGCCGAAAAACTAAAGCTCGAAAAAGTAAAAATACTTGCTCCCAAAAGTCAAGTTTTGATGAAATTGGTAGTTTTTGTGCCAGTTTCAAATACAAGAAAAGTTTTAGATGCTCTTCATGCTGCAGGTGCAGGAGTAATTGGTAATTATAGCAATGCAAGTTTTAGAGGAGAAGGAATTGGGGCTTTTCGACCGAACGAAAACGCAAATCCAACTATTGGAGTGGCCAATATTGATGAAGAAGTTCACGAAAATAGGGTAGAGGTTATTTTTCCTGCTTATCTCAAAAATCAAGTTTTGGCAGCAATGTATCGTTCGCATATTTATGAAGAAGTTGCACACGACATAATTATGCTCGAAAATCAAAATTCAGAGGTTGGTTCGGGAATAATAGGCGAACTTTCTAATGAAATATCGGAGACTGATTTCTTAACTTATTTAAAACAAAACATGGGCGTGACCGTTATTCGTCATACCAAGCTTTTGGGTAAGCCGATTCGAAAAGTGGCAGTCTGCGGAGGGGCGGGTGGTTTTCTGCTGAGCGATGCCATCATTCAGTCGGCAGATATCTTTATTACTGCCGATTATAAATATCACGAGTTTTTTGATGCCGATAATCGCATAATTATTGCTGATATTGGACATTATGAGTCAGAACAATTCACAAAAGAGTTATTGAAGGATTATATTTGTAAAAAAATCACTAACTTTGCAGTATTATTGTCGAAAACAAATACAAATCCTGTAAAATATTTTTATTAAAGAGAAATGAGTATTTGAAAATTCACTCATTCCCTCATTCACTCATTCGCTCATTACAGAAAATGGAATTAACAGTTGCACAAAAATTAGAAACACTGCTTAAACTTCAATCAACCGACTCGCAATTAGATGAGTTGAGAAAACTTCGTGGTGATTTGCCTGACGAAGTACGTGATTTGGAGGATGAAGTTATTGGTTTTGAAACTCGTATTGGTAAATTCAAAAAGGAAATCGATGTTTTGGACGTTGAATTGAATGGCTATCGTTCAGGAAAAAAAGAAGCCGAAAAATTAATTCAGAAGTACAAAGACCAACAAATGAATGTTCGTAACAATCGTGAGTATGATGCGATTGCCAAAGAATTAGAGTTACAAGAGTTGGAAATTCAGTTGGCAGATAAACGTGCCCGTGAGACTGAATTTAAAGTAAAAAATAAAAATACTGAAATTTCTGATGTGGAGTCAGCAATGACCAGCCGTAAAAAAGACCTTGAAGTAAAACGCAAGGAACTGGATGTATTGGTTGCTGAAAGCCAAGAAGATGAGAAAAAATTGACAGTAAGCCGTGATAAAGCTGCTAAAAACGTTGAAGAACGTTTAGTAAATGCCTATAACCGTATCCGTGGAAATGCAGAAAATGGTTTGGCGGTTGTAATGGTTAGACGTGGTGCTTGCGGCGGATGTTTCAATATTGTTCCACCACAACGTCAAGCTGATATTAAAGATAAAAAGAAAATCATCGTGTGTGAGCATTGTGGTCGTATTTTGGCTGATGTTGATGCCGTTGAGATTGTAAGAAGATGATTTTTTTTAAAGTTGATGGTCGATTCTCTATAATACAAAATACTAAAAATCTCAAAATAGCTAAGTTTTCGTTAATTCTGAAAACTTAGCTATTTTTGTTTATTGACAATCTTTTTTTTGAAACAATTTCATATCTACTAAAAACAAACTGATAAATAAATTGAAGTCTCGAAACATTAATATAATTTTCCGAACTACACGTAAAATCAGCTTTGTATTAATTTACTATTTACTGTTTATAGTTCACTGTAAAGCTGCTGATTTTGATTTTACACCTAATCTTCAAAAAGCATATTCTGAGGTTTTTAAACTAAAAGTACAGTCTGGCAGAGAGTTACTCTTGAAAGAAAATCAAAAGAATCCCTTCCGAATTTATGTTGAAGATTTCGCTGATATGACTGAATTAATTAATTCAGAAAATGAAATGCAGTTTGAAAAATGGATTAGTAAAGAAGATAAACGCTTAGAGTTAATTGAGGAGTTAGATAAAAAATCGCCCTATAACCGTTTTTTAAGAGCCGAAATAAAACTGCATTGGGCATTGATAAAAATAAGATTTGGGCATGAAGTAAAAGCTGGGTTTAACGTGATTCAAGCTTATAAATTGCTCGAAGAAAATCATAAACTATTCCCAAATTTTCTACCAAATTTAAAATCACTTGGCTGTTTACACGTGTTGATTGGTTCAGTTCCGGACAAACAGCGATGGATTCCAAAACTACTAGGACTTCGCGGAAATATACAATTTGGAATGAATGAACTTCGTATATTAGATACTGATAAAATTTGGGGTACGGAAGCCAAGTTTTGTGCTTTATTTATTCAAGCATATATTTTAAAATTTGATGATAAAAAAAATGCTGAAATGCTTCAATTTGCGGATAGTCAATCTGATAATTTGAATATAAACATGCTTGCAACGGCTATTTCGCTGAAAGATAATAGAACAGAACAGGCCATCGATTTACTGAAACGCACTCCAAGAGATGCGGCATACTTATATTTCCCAATCTTTGAATTATACAAAGCCGAGACTCAGCTTTTCAAAGGAAATTATCCGCAAGCTCTTTCAGCGTATCAAAATTATCTAAGAACATTTAAAGGGCAAACTTTCTTGAAGGATACATATTATAAAATGTTTTTATGTATTTGGTTGATGGGTGATGAGAAAAAAGCAAAATTGTATTTATCGAAGATAAACGAAATAGGAAACACAATTGCAGAGTCAGATAAAGTTGCACAGAAATTTTATGAAAACTTTCAGAAAACCAAAACTTTACCCAATAAAATATTAATAAAACTTCGATTGCTTTTTGATGGTGGATATTTCGAGGAAGCACAAAACGAATTAGTGTCTTTAACAGAAAAAAGTTTTACCAATAAAAAAGATCAAGCCGAGTTTAATTATAGAGAAGGAAGAGTTTATCAGAAACTTAATCAGCTTGATAAAGCCGTCAATTATTTTGAAAAATCAGTGGCATTAGCAGCGAGTGAAGAATGGGTTTTTGCACCAAATTCTGCTTTGCAACTGGGTTATATTCATCTGCAAAAAGGACAAAAAAATAAGGCAAAAGCTTATTTTGAACAAGCCATCGCCTATAAAAACCATGAATACAAAACTTCGGTTGATAATAAAGCCCGTGCTGCACTGACCGAAATGGGGTATTGAGATAGTTTAGAATGTATATAAAAGACTAGAAACATGAGAGTTGGAATGTGATTTAAATTTTTATCTTGTCTCTCGGCTTATTTATATTTCCTATATTTCCATTTCAGGTATTTCGCCATCGATTATCAATTTGCTTTCTATGGCAGTTTTTATTTATTCTACCGAAATTTTTGGGGATCTTTCTAATAATTTAAATCCTCCTTCGGGCATTATTTCTAAAACTGCCAGTTTGGTTACCATCTTTTTTACGCAACGCAACCCTGTTATTGGCAAACTACAAGTTTTCAATAACTCGGATTCTCCTGCTTTATTGATATGCTGCATAGCCACAATGATATTTTCAGCCGATGCTACCAAATCGATATCACCTCCCATACCTTTGACCATTTTGCCAGTAATTTTCCAGTTGGCAATTTCGCCATTTTCTGAAACCTCCATTGCTCCCAAAATCGTAAGGTCAACATGGACACCTCGAATCATTGCAAAGCTTTCAGCCGAATTAAACAGAGCCGAACCATCAAGTACCGTAATTGTCTGTTTACCATCATTAATCAAATCGGGGTCAACTTTATCTTCAGTAGGGAAGGAGCCGATACCCAAAAGTCCATTTTCTGATTTCATTACTGCATTCATACCATCTGGAATATAATTGGCAACCAAGGTAGGAATACCAATTCTGAGATTGACATAATTTCTATCTTTTACTTCTTGATCGATGCGTTTGGCAATTTGGTTTTTGTCGAGGCCTACCGGCCCCCGTAGCTATCACCGATGGGGAAGCTTTGTTCAGCGGTTTTGGATTTGATTCAATCGTTGTAACCATTCTCTGTTCAATTCTTTTTACGTAGTTTTTTCCTTGAAAAATTCTTTTTACGTAATTTCTGGCATATGAATTTGAGCAGGGTCGAGGCTTCTTGAGGAACGAGTTCTTCAACTTCGGCAATCGAAATTTTTCCTACTACGGCCATCATCGGACTAAAGTTTTGTGCTGTTCCCTTAAAAATTAAATTATCCGCTGTATCACCTTTCCATGCATTTACGATAGCAAAATCGGCTTTTAGCCAACTTTCTTGTAAATATTTTTTACCGTCAAATTCTTGAATTACTTTGCCTTCGGCCGCTTCTGTGCCTACGCCTGCTGGTGTGAAAAAAGCAGGAATTCCGGCACCACCTGCCCTGATTCGCTCGGCAAGTGTTCCTTGTGGCGTAAGCTCTACCTCCAGTTCGCCTGATAATAATTGACGTTCAAATTCTTTATTTTCGCCTAAATACGAAGAAATCATTTTCTTGACTTGCTTTGATTTTAGCATTAAACCAATCCCAAAATCGTCAACTCCTCAATTGTTTGAAATACAGGTTAGGTTTTTACGCCTTTTTCCAACAAAGCTGAAATCGAATTTTCTGGAATTCCACACAGACCAAAGCCTCCGAGCATAAGTGTTGCTCCATTCTGAATATCTGCAACTGCTTCTTCTGCACCACTTATTACTTTATTTATCATTGTTTTTATGTATTGTGTTTAAATATAATAAATTTTAGGCTGTTTTTGTTTGAGTATTTCTAAGGAAAATATAGTAAAAACTTAGTTTTATGCAAAAACAATTGCTTTTTATGTAAAACTCGAATAGTTTTAGAAAATACTCCATCTTATTCCAACAAATCCTCTGATACCTTGCAAAGAGGCATAATTATAACCAGGGTCAAACTGCTCACCGAAAGGTTTTTCTGGACTAAAAATTGGGTCTTTAGGAAGGAAATTTGTGAAATTTTTGATGCCGCCATAAAGTTGTAAGCCATTGGCGAACCGTTTGGTGGCTTGAATATTGTGAATACCAAACCACGGTGAATATTCAGCAATATATCACTCGTTGTTATGGTTCAATGACAACTTTCAATATTTTATTTAAGGAGCCGCAACACTATTTTTCAGGAGAGAAATTGGTGGAAGCATAAGGGAAATTACGATTTCAGATTTACGATTTACGAATTTTTTTAGATGGTGACTCAAAAAATCTTCGTTGTTATATTATTTCTATTCGTAAATCTGAAATCGTAAATCGTAAATCAAATTTTTACTGTTCCGCCATTTTGAACAGCTTTATAAATGGCTTCAACCACCTTTATATCTCTCAGCCCTTCTTCGCCTGGAGCAATTAATTGGGTCGAATTTATTAAAGCCATACAATCTTCGTCGAGTTGTTTTGCTTGTTGGTTTTTTAGTGGAAACTCAATTAAGCCATTACTATGGCTACCTTTATTGCCAGAATAAGCCGAAAATGGCTCCATTTTTAGCCAGCCTTTCTCATAATTTGCCTGCAAATAGTTCATATTTATACCAAAACTTGTATGACACGCTGCCAATGCACCACTCGGAAATTGTAGTTGAAACATCATCGTTTCTTCGACTTCTTTGTATATTTCTGGGCGAGTTGTGCTTGCCTGAGCCGTTACGGCTATTGGTTCTTCTCCGGTTGCCAGTCTTGCACCTTGTAATGCATAAACTCCCATATCGCCCATTACGCCACCGCCGAGAGCTTTGTTTTGTTTCCAGTGAGTGGTTCGGGCATCAAAGTAACCTGCTCCGCAAGCTACCATTTTTACTTTTCCATAGAGTTTTTCTCTTGTAATACGCATATATTCTTGCGTATTAGGGTCGTGTTGGCAACGATAACCAATAGCTAAGTTTACTTTATTATCTTTACAAACTTTTATCATCGCCATACAATCATTAACAGATGGTGCCATTGGTTTCTCACAAAAAACATGCTTCCCTGCTTTTGCTGCTCTAATAGTATATTCTTTATGCATCGAGGGAGGTAAAACCACATAAACTATGTCAATGTCTGGATTATTAGCAATCGAATCGAAATTTTGATAGTCGTAAATGTTTTTATCTGGAATATTATATTTCTGTTTCCATTTTTCTGATTTTTCGGGCGTGCCAGTTACGATTCCTGCTAAATAACATTTTTCTGTTGCTTGTAGAGCAGGAGCGAGCAAATCAGTGCTGTAATAACCCAAACCAACCAACGCAATGCCGAGTTTTTCTTTCTTCTTGGCTGTACTTGCTAGAAGTGTATTTGGAGTAAGGATGCTGGCTACACCTCCAATAATTATTGATTTTAGGGCGTCTCTTCGGTCTAACATAGATTTATGTATTTAATGATGAATATAATAATTATTAGAATTCATTGTATTTTAGGGTAAAACCAATAGTTTAATCGTACTATTTCTAAAAGTTAGTTTTTACTAAGAATGACACGCCAAATAAAAATTCTGTTAGTTAGTGCGATTTAGACGTTTTGACTTGCAAAAATTTAATATTTATCATAAAAACGTCTGATTCTTGAAGTTACTTGGTCGTAGATTGGTTTCGAAAATTCAATGAATAATTGTTGAGGTGGTGGTGGCAGTTGCTCACGATTACGAGTCATATTTAGTTCGGAGGTAGTCAATGCTCTTTCGTCACCGTTGAAACTCGCCCACTCATTTACCCACGTAAATTCTCCTGGAATCTCTTCTCGTGAAAGCGTTTTATTGGTTTGATAATCAAATATTTCCATCGAAAGTAAACCTCTTGAACGTACTACTTTACGTGATTTGATAATTGTGGCAGTTACTTTGTCATAAACTGGAACTTTTTTTCCATTTACAGTAGCTTCTCCAGTTTTTACGCTGTCTCTGCTCATGACATTTTGACGGTCAGTAGATACATTAGTTTCGCCTACTACAAAGTCAATAATTTCGAGACGTACTACTTGGTCGGGTTTTAGTCTTACAGTTTTGGCCTCCTTGGGCGAATAAAATCTTATAAATTTATTTATTCGTCGATTTGTACGTAAAAACTCTTCCACTTTTTCTTGAAAATATTCGTTGCTGTATTGATATAATCTTGAATTAACTTTTGGTTGTTCTAAAATAACATGAACCGAACCTAAGTCAAGTGCTTCATCCATACGGTTGCGAGCATCTTTATAGTTTGGGGCGAAAATCGTAATTTGTTCAAAATGGTCGAATGCTACACGAGCATCCAGTTTGCTTATTTTTTTTCTACTCAAAATATCATCACCTAATACATAACGCTCATCTGCAGCACTCTCTCGGGCTTCTTCGGTTTCTTGAAAGTAAGTTTGTGGACTCACAATTCGACGACAAGCCGTACAACGCTCAATAACTTCCTGCATTCTATTAAGTTTATTGTAGTATTCGAGAATCGCTTCCCAACGAAATTGTTGATTGACATTTCTAGTTCGGGCAATATCTCTCGTAAATTCTTCCTGGGCATTACGATACGCATTGACTAAAACATCAGAAGCTTTACTATTATCCGAATCTTTCCTAAGTTTGTCAACAGACTGTAAAACAGCTTCGTAGTAATTTCCCTTTTCGAGTGCTTTTGAGCCGCTTCTTGAACAAGAGAGAATAAAAATTATTGAGGACAAGGCTAAATATTTCAGAGGAGTTCTCATTGAATTTCAAATTTATGTTTAAGGGTAAATTATTTGCAATATAATGGATTTTACTTGTTTTTTCTTTTGTCTAATTAATAGTTTAACAATTTATTAGCAAATAACTAATAAAAAAAGTGATAAACCTTAGAGGTTTACCACTTACTTGTAGTTTCTCAAATGATTTATTGTCAGTCTATTAGCCTTCTTTTCTAAGTTCAGAAAGGCTTTGAGTTTTAATTTTTTCTTGTAATTTCAAAATGCCACCAATCAATGCCTCTGGGCGAGGTGGACAGCCGGGTACATAAATATCGACAGGTATAATTCGGTCGACGCCTTTGACTACGTGATAACCGTGTTCCCAATATGGGCCACCGCAGTTTGAGCAGCTTCCCATTGAAATTACGTAGCGAGGTTCAGGCATTTGTTCGTACAAACGT
>Ga0114967_10005036_pt1 | contig 10526 bp, 9 predicted proteins | sample M_130628_MF_Meta_FD_92639 | JGI IMG/M metagenome (GOLD analysis project Ga0114967, IMG submission 92639) | Freshwater microbial communities from Lake Montjoie, Canada to study carbon cycling - M_130628_MF_MetaG | ecosystem: Environmental > Aquatic > Freshwater > Lake | place: Lake Montjoie... | reverse complement strand
GAGAAGCTGGTCCAAGACAAAACCAGCACCTCCACCTACCGCAAGTTCAGTGCAGCACGCATTCAAACGCAAAAGGAAGTGTTGGCCGCCTTTCGCATCTACAACAGCACGGACTTGATGCCCGGGGGCACAGATTCAACACAAAACATTGTTGCTGGTAGCTTCAACGAGCTTGATCTGTCCAAGACTCAGACCGGCAGCCAAATTCTGGCAGCCCTGTCTGCCGTGGCGGTTCAGGCTGGGGCCAACGGCGCGGGCATCACCAACGGCGCGGGAATCAGTGAGTTCATTGCCGACTTTCAGGCTGACCTGGCTGCCGATGGGCTGATCAACCAGGCCGCCGTACGGACTCAAATTGACACTGCCTCGGCCGCCACGGACATGGCTAAGGTCGCGACCAACCTGAAGACGTTTTTCCCCACCACCACCGTGACCGCCGCCTTGTTGAGCCCATGGGTCGATAGCAGCAACGGCGTGGACTTGGTGATTGATAAGTTCAAATCCACTGCCTCCGGAACCTCGGGTACCGAAACCAAGTCCGACGCCTATGCTGCCGGGGCCGACGATGTTGGCCAATGCTTCTCCGCATCGGCTGGTAACTTATATAAAGGCACCACCGCAACCTTTACGCCCGCCACTGCAAATTTGGTTAACGGCACGGCCAAAGCCAGTGCCGGCGACTTCTTCAAAATTGGCCTGACGGGTGCAAATGGGCTAACCTCTGGCTTCATACAGCGCTCGGCGCAAGTCACCACGGGAAGCGGCGCCTCCAGCGTAAGCGCCTGCCCCACGGTAGTGCCTACTACCAACGTGACCCGTGTTGCTATGTATAGCCGCACCAATACAGGCACGCTGCTGCCACAAGCGACCTTGGTCGCCGCTGCGGCTAAAACAAGCTTGGCAGCATCGGCACAGACCACCCTTTCATCGACCGGCGGCTCTGGTAACGGCGCTGTGACATACGCGGTTGCATCAGGCTCGTGCACGATCAGTGGCAATAAGCTCACGGCACAATCAACTGCTGGCTCTTGCACAGTAACTGCAACCAAGGCTGCAAACAGCACGTACCTTGAAGCAAAATCCGCGGCCATAACCATTACGGTGACCACGGGAACGAGCGGCGCTAGCACCACGTTTGTTACGTTTAGCGAGACCACGGCGCCCACTTTTGCGCCGTTTGAGGGACTAGGCGGTGCGGAAATCGGTACTGACCCCACTTTAGGCAGCAACAAAGTCGCTAAATTGACCAAAGTGACAACCGGACAGACATGGGCAGGCGCCTCGATAAGCAAGTGCGCCTATCCAACGGACAGCCTGCCTGTGATTCCGCTAACCACGACTAACACGACAATGACTCTGCGTGCTTACTCTCCAATTGCAAACACGGCATTCCGTTTGAAAGTGGAAAGTGCGAGCGACCCCACCAAAAGTGTGGAGACAGATGCAACAGTTACGACTGCGAACACCTGGCAGACACTAACGTTTGACTTCAGTAAGCAGGCAGAGGGCACCGCCGCCTTAAATGTCGCAACGGTGTATAACAAGGTGAGCGTATTCCCTGGTTTTGGCAACAATACCAGTGCGGTCTATTATGTCGACGATCTGACGTTCATTGGCACTTCCGGTGTTTCTCAAACCTGCATGACTGCACCCGTGGTGTCGGTCCCAACCACAGCGCCGGCCGTTCCAACAGCGGACATCGCTAATGTCCAATCTCTCTATGGCGATGGCTACACCACAGTCACGGGAACGGACACACCAACCTGGGGCGGGTCTCAGACAACTGCATTGAGCGGACAGACGTATGCGAACAACAACGTTCTCAAGCTGGCAACTTTTAATTACCAAGGTGTCGTTACCGCGGCACCCCTCGATGTATCCAGCCACACCAGTCTTCATATTGATTTCTGGTCTGAGACTGCAACTACCATCGAGGTCAAACTAGTGAGTCTCGTAGGGGGCGTGAAGGAGACTTCGTTGTATATACCCGTCAGTGCCGGCACGTGGACGAGCAAAGATATCCCCATGTCGAGCTTTACGGTGCCTGACAAGTCCAAGTTCCAGCAACTAATCTTGGCGGCGGCGGTAAATGGCGGCACGCTCTATGTCGACAACATCTACTTCTGGAAGTGATTGCCGAGACCTAGGGGATTAGCGCAAGTAGTTTCTTAAAACTCGCTTCCAACCCCAACCGCCGCGACGCCCACAAGGCCTCGCGGCGGTTTCACGTTTGTAAGGCAAAATTGATCGCTATCGGCACCTGCCGTCCCTGCCCACAACACCCTGCACCATGCCCTCGCAAAAACACCTTTTTTCCAAAACCCTGCAACGCGGCTTCACCCTCATCGAGTTGATGGTGGTGCTGCTCATCATCGGCGTGCTGGCCGCGCTGATCGTGCCTAATGTGCTCGACCGGGCTGACGACGCCAAGGTCACTGCCGCCAAGACCGATGTCAGCAACCTGATGCAGGCGCTCAAGCTCTACCGGCTTGACAACAGTCGCTACCCCAGCGCCGAGCAGGGCCTGGCCGCGCTGGTGAACAAGCCCACGGCCGAGCCGGTGCCGACCAACTGGAAGAAGAACCTCGACCAGCTGCCCAATGACCCCTGGGGCAAGCCCTATGTCTACCTGAACCCCGGCGTCAAGGGCGAGATTGACGTCATGTCCTTCGGCGTCGACGGACAGTCAGGCGGCGAGGGCAAAAATGCCGACATTGGCAGCTGGCAGCCCTAGGGCGGCGCGCCCGCGCTCCTGGCACTGCAGCACAGGCCCTGATGGCCGCCCAGAAGCCCTGCGCGGCCATCAGGGCCAGCGCGGCTTTACCCTGCTGGAGCTGCTGGTGGTGATGGCCATCGTCGCCATCGCGTCGGCGGGCGTGGTGCTCACCCTGCGCGACAGCAGCGCCTCTGACCTGGAACGCGACGCCCAACGCCTAGCCGCCGTGCTGGAATCGGGCCGCGCGCAGTCGCGCATGCAGGGCACGCCGGTGACCTGGCGCGCTGTGCCCGGCGGCTTTGCGCTTGAAGGCCTGAGCCCGCCCCTGCCACCCCAAGTCTGGCTCAGCGCCGATACCACCCTAAGCGCCATACTCCGCGAGCCAGCGCCCGGCGCGCCCAATGCCAGCGCCGACCGCCTCACCCTAGGGCCCGAGCCGATATTGGAAGCGCAGGCCGTGGTCCTGACCGCGCGCAGCAAGCCCGCAATCCGCCTGCAACTCGCCACCGACGGCCTGCGCCCCTTTGCGCTGGTGCCCGTAGGCGCGGCGCTGGGAACAACACAGGGCGCCACACCATGACGCCCTCCCGACGCCACCGCGCATTCGCGCAGGGCTTTACCCTGGTTGAGGTGCTGGTTGCACTCACCATCGTGGGCGTTGCGCTGCTGGCCGGCCTCAAAGCAACAGGCGCCTTGACGCTGCACGCCCAGCGCCAAAGCGATGTGCTGCTTGGCCAGCTCTGTGCCGAAAACGCGCTGCACCAAATCCGCCTGGGCCGCCAGATGCCCGGCGTGGGCGAAAGCAGCCGCGAATGCCTGCAAGGCGGCCAGACTTTCACCCTGCTGCTCAATGTGCAGCCCACACCCAACCCCAACTTTGTGCGCGTGGACACCCAGGTGCGCAGTGCCACCGAGTCGGTGCTGCGCCTGTCCACCATCGTGGGGCGCAACTGATGGCCGCTGCCCGCACCCCCGGCAGTGGCGCCACAGCGCCCGGCCCGCAGACCCCCTGCGCGGCGGCGCGGCGGCACCTTGCCCAGCGCGGCTTTACCCTGATCGAGCTGCTGGTGGCGCTAGCGCTGTTGGCGTTGATGGCCGCCATGTCCTGGCGTGGCCTGGACGCCATGGTGGGTGCGCAAAAGCGCCTGGCCCAACATTCGGACGGGCTGCTGACCCTGCAAACCGGACTGGCCCAGTGGGGCGCCGACCTGGACGCGCTGGCGCTTCAGCCCAACATCCCCAGCATTGACTGGGACGGCCGGGCCCTGCGCCTGCTGCGCCGGGGCAGCCAGTCTGCGGACGAAGGCTTGCACGTGGTGGCCTGGTCACAGCGGTTGGTGGGCAATACCCCCTATTGGCTGCGCTGGCAGTCGCCCGCGCTGACCACGCGCGCCGAGCTGCAAGCCGCCTGGAATCAGGCCGCACGTTGGGGCCAAAACCCCAGCGACGAGGACCGCCGCTCAGAGGTGCGCATTACCCCGCTGGCGGGTTGGCAGATATTCTTCTACCGAGGTGGCGCCTGGGCCAACCCCTTGTCGTCTGCCGACGGCAGCGCTCCTGCGGAGGGCGCGGCCCCGGCCCCGGCCGCGCCCGCATCGGGCGCGGGCCCTGGCGACCCCACACGCAGCGCTGCCGCTGGCGCCATGCCCGATGGCGTGCGCTTGCTGCTCACCTTGCCGCCAGGCCAGGCGGTCAGCGGCGTACTCAGCCGCGACTGGGCCCGCTCGGGCCTGGGAGGCGCGCAATGAAGCAGTCCAAAACCAGACGCCGGGGGCGCCAACACGGCGCAGCCATCCTGATGGCCATGCTGACCGTGGTACTGGTGGCTACCCTGGCCTCGGCGGCGCTGTGGCAGCAGTGGCGGGCGGTAGAAGTTGAAAGCGCCGAGCGCACCCGTGCTCAATCGGCCTGGGTGCTGACCGGTGCACTGGACTGGGCGCGGCTGATCTTGAGCGAGGATGCACGCAAAGGCGGCGCTGACCACCTGTCCGAGCCTTGGGCCATGCCACTTGAACAGGCACGCCTGTCTACGTTTTTGGCGGCCGACCGCAGCGACACCCTGGCCGCCGACGCCAGCAGCAACGCCTTTTTGTCCGGCCAGATCACCGACCTGCAAGCCCGGCTGAACCTCAAAAACCTGGTGCAAGACGACGGCAAGGTCCATGCTCCCACGCTGCGCATGTGGGAGCGCCTGTTCACGCAACTCGGCTTGCCACGCGCCACCCTTGGCCGGCTGGTGGATCAACTGCTGCGCGCGCATCAGGCCAGCGCCGCTTTGGTTACCAACAAAGCTCTGGACGCTAACTTCGACGGTCCGCTGTGGCCGCAAGAGCCAGACCAGCTGGCCTGGCTGGGCCTAGACCCGGCCACGCTGGCGCTGCTGCAGCCCCACATCACCGTGCTGCCTGAGCGCACCCCGGTGAACCTCAATACGGCCTCGGGCGTGGTGCTGATGGCCTGCCTGGAAGGTGTGGCCCAGGCCGATGCGCAGCGCCTGCTCGACGCCCGGCGCTTGGCGCACTGGGACAGCCTGGACGACGTCAAAAAAGCCGCAGAGCTGCCCCTGCTTGTGCTCGACAGCCAAGTAGTAGCCACCAACACGCGGTTTTTTGCCCTGCGCGGCATGCTGCAAATCGATGGCAACACAGTGCAGGAATACTCGGTAGCTCAACGTGACGCCATGAATGTCAAAACCCTGTGGCGCAAGCGCCCGCTCAACCCCGCATACAACACACCCTCCAAGCCGCCGGACAACTTGTCCGACAACAGCTTGTCAGGCTCGTAGACGCGCACCCCGGCGCCTACAATGACCGCTGAATTTTGAACTATGGCCACTCTGATCCTCACCCTTCCGCGCACCGGCTTGCAAGCAGGCTCGGTGGTGGATTACGTGCTCAGCCCCGATGGCTTGGCGGTGGGCACGGCCTCGAGCGCGCCGCTGGCGCTGCTGCCCAGCGCAGGCACAGGCCGCGTGACCGAGACACTGCTGCTAGTGGACACCGCGCAGCTCTCCTGGCACCGGGTGCAGTTGCCCAAGGGCGCAGCAGGGAATAGCGCTCGCCTGCGCTCCGTGCTCGAAGGCCTGCTAGAAGAGCGGCTGCTCGACGACCCGGTCACACTGCACTATGCGCTGGCCCCGGATGCAGCCAAAGACGCCAGCATCTGGGTGGCCGTGTGCGACAAAGCCTGGCTGCAAAACGGCTTGCAGGCGCTGGAGGCGGCCGGGATTACGGTGGCCCGCATCGTGCCCGAACTGGTGCCCGATGCTTCGGCTGATGCCGACCAGGACGCTGCACCCACCTCGGGCGCCGGCAGTTTGTACGCCATTGACAACGCCGGCCAGCCTCTGCTGCTGCACGCCAACGCCAGCGGTGTGACGCCATGGCCGCTGCAAGCTAGCACCGTGGCGCTGCTGCAGTGGCCGCACGACGCCCCGCTGCGCGCCGAGCCCGCCGTAGCCGCACTGGCCGAACAACTTTTTGGGCGCAGCGTGCAAATGCAAAGCCGCGCCGAACGCGCTCTGGCGGCCTGCCAAATCGACTGGGATCTGGCCCAACTCGGCCTGGTCAGCAACCAACGCAGCCGCAACCTCAAGCGCCTGGGTACTGTTGCGACTGCGTTGCTGAGAGCGCCCCGCTGGCGCGCCGCGCGCTGGAGCCTGCTGGCCTTGCTCTGCATTAACCTGCTGGGCCTTAACCTGCGCGCCGAGGCCGAACGCGCCGCGTTGCAGGCACAACGCAAAGCCATTGATGCCGTGCTGACCGACACCTTCCCCGCCACGCAGGTGGTGGTGGATGCGCCAGTGCAAATGCAGCGCGCCGTAGCCGCCCTGCAACAAACCGCCGGCGCCCTGGGTACGCAGGACTTTGAAACTCTGCTGGCCGCCTGGGCGCAAGCCGCACCCACCGCGCCAGCCCCTAGCGCCCTGGACTTTGCCAATGGCGAGCTGCGCCTGCGCGGTGTGGACCTGGCCGCAGATGCATTGACCGACACCACGCAAACCCTCCGGGCCCAAGGCATTTCCCTGAGCGCCAGCGGTGCACAACTGACTCTGCGGGCGGCGCCATGAACGCCAGCGTCCAAACAAAGGTACGCGCACTGCTTGCCCCTTTGCAAAAGCGCTTGGCACAAAACCCCCGCGAACAGCGCCTGGTGCGCGGCGCGGTGGCGCTGCTGGTGCTGGCCTTGCTCTGGTTTGTCGCCCTGCGCCCGGCCATTGGCACGCTGCGCAGCGCGCAAAGCCAGGGACCGCTATTACGTGCGCAGTTGCAAGACATGCTGCAGCTCCAAGCCCAGGCGCAGATTCTGCAAGCCCAACCCCTTGCCCAAACCCAGGACAGCAAAAGCCTACTTGAAGCGGCCCTACCCACCTTGGGCAGCACGGCGAGCATGTCTCTCACCGGGGACCGCGCCACCATCACCCTCGAGGGCAGTAGCGCCGACGCCCTGGCGCAGTGGCTGACCCAGGCGCGCCTAAACGCCCGTGCACGCCCGCTGGAGCTGCACCTGACCCAAAGCCAAGGGCTGTGGAAGGGCCAGATCGTGCTGCACGTGCCTGGCCCTGCGGCGCCCTAACGCCCTGCAATCCATGGCCCGCACCCGCACACTTGTTAACGCCCGCATGCCCTGGGCCTGGTCCTGGGCGTTTGGCGGTGCGGCACTGGGCTTGCTGCTGGCCACCGTGATGTTTGCGCCGGCAGTCTGGCTTGCGGGCCGCGTGCAAGCCGCCAGCGCCGGCCAAGTCCTACTGCAAGACGCGCGCGGCACGGTGTGGAACGGTTCGAGCCAGCTCACTTTGACCGGCGGCCCCGGCAGCAGCGACGGTAGTACCCTGCCCGGGCGCCTGGCCTGGCGCGTGCAGCCGGGCTGGGGTCAATTGCAGCTCACGCTGTTTGCCGACTGCTGCATGCAAACGCCCCTGGCCTTGGATTTGCTGCCGCGCTGGGGCGGAGCCGACCTGCGCCTGCAAGACCAGCGATCGCAATGGCCCGCGCTGCTGCTCACCGGCCTGGGCACGCCCTGGAACACCATCCGCGCCGAAGGCCAGTTGGCCTTGTCCAGCCAGGGCTTTGGCGCGCAGTGGATTCATGGCCGGCTGGCGCTGCAAGGCCAGTTGCAGATCGACGCGATCGACGTGACCTCACGCCTGTCCACGTTACGGCCCATGGGCAGCTACCGCTTTGTAGTGGCTGGCGGCGACACGCCAAGCCTGAATCTGAGCACCACCCAAGGGAGCCTGCAATTGAATGGCAGCGGCCAGTGGACGGACGGACGACTGCGCTTTGAAGGCGAGGCCAGCGCCGCGCCTGAGCGCCGGGAAGCGCTGTCAAATCTTCTAAATATCATCGGACGGCGCCAGGGCGCGCGCTCCATCATTAAATTGGGTTGAACTTTTATGGCACCAATGCGCCTTTCTGCTAACGCCTTCGTCCAGACTTTGCCACCGACGCCCCGGCCCCTGCGGCGCTGGCTCACGGGCGTCACACTGGCGGGCCTGGCCGCTTGCAGCGCAACGCTGGCGCTGGCACAAAACACCAACTCCCCGGCTGCGCCAACTGCCGGCAGCAGCCTGCCCAAGCCGGGTGAGCCCATTACCCTGAACTTCACCAACGCGGATATCGAGGCCGTGGCACGCACCATCGGCCTGCTTTCGGGTATGAACGTGATAGTCGACCCGCGCGTCAAGGGCACCATCACCCTGGTGTCAGAAAAGCCGGTCAGCCGCAGCGTCGCCATGGCCCAGTTTTTGACCAGCTTGCGCCTCCAAGGTTTCACCATGGTGGAGTCGGCGGGCTTGCTTAAGGTGGTGCCCGAGGCCGACGCCAAGCTGCAAACCAATGCAGTAGAAACCAGCGACAGCGCGCCCAAGGGGGCGGCGGGTGGCCAGGTTGTGACACAAATCTTTCGGCTCAATTTTGAGTCGGCCAATAACCTGGTGGTAGTGCTGCGCCCGCTGATCAGCCCCAACAACACCATCAACGCGAACCCGAGCAACAACTCGCTGGTCGTCACCGACTACGCAGACAACCTGCGCCGCATCGCCCGCATCATTGCCGCCATGGACGTCTCCAACGCCACGGAGGTGGAGGTGATCGAGCTCAAGAACGCGATTGCCGTCGATCTGGCGCCCTTGGTGCTCAAACTCATCGACTCCAGCGGCTCCACCGGTGCCCCCGCAGGCGGTGCCGATACGGGCTTTAAAACCACCGTCATGGCCGAGCAACGCAGCAACAGCTTGATCGTGCGCGCAGCCAACCCGGCGCGCGTGGCGCTGGTCAAGTCGTTGATACAAAAGCTTGACCAGCCGTCGAGCAAAAGCAATGGCGAACTGGGCAACCTGCACGTCGTTTACTTAAAAAATGCCGATGCCACCAAGCTGGCCGCCACCTTGCGCGCCGCCATCAGCGGTGCCGCCGCCAGCCCCACGCCCGGCGCGGGTGGAAGTTCGGCGCCTGGCGCTGCGGCCCCCGCAGCCGCTACCTCGGGCGGACAGGTGCAGGCAGACACGGCTACCAACTCGCTCATCATCACCGCGCCCGATCCGCAATACCGCCAGTTGCGCGAGGTGATCGAGCGCCTGGACGCGCGCCGGGCTCAGGTCTTCGTGGAAAGCCTGATCGCCGAAGTCAGCGCCGACCGCGCCGCCGAGTTTGGCGTGCAATGGCAAGGCGCCGCAGGCAAAGCCGGCGACAGCGTGATCGGTCTGTTGGGTACCAACTTCGGTGCTGGCGGCAAAAACATTATCAGCCTGGCTGCCGGCGCGGCAGCAGGCACCGTGGCGCCGGCTTCAGGTTTGAACATCGGCCTTGCACAACAGACCAACGGCGTCTACGTGCTGGGGGCCCTGGCCCGGTTTTTAGAGACCAGCGGCGCGGGCAATGTGCTGTCCACGCCTAATTTGCTGACCCTGGACAACGAAGAGGCCAAGATTGTGATCGGCCAGAACGTGCCCTTTATTACCGGCCAGTTCACCAACACCAACGCGGGCAACGGCGCGGTCAACCCTTTCCAAACCATCGAACGCAAGGACGTGGGCCTGACGCTCAAGGTTAAGCCGCAAATCAGCGAAAACGGCACCGTCAAGCTGACCATCTTCCAAGAGGTGTCTAGCGTGCAGGCCTCCACCATCAACGCTGCCAACGGCCCGACCACCAACAAGCGCACCATCGAATCGAATGTGCTGGTGGACGACGGCTCGGTGGTGGTGCTAGGTGGCTTGCTGCAAGACGAATACACCGGCAGCAACGAAAAGGTGCCCGGCCTGGCCGATGTGCCGTTTTTTGGCAACCTGTTTAAAAGCGAGGCGCGCGGGCGTAAAAAGACCAATCTGATGGTGTTCCTGCGGCCGGTGGTGGTGCGCGATGCGGCGGCCACGGATCGTTTGTCACTGGACCGCTACGAACAAATGCGCATGGGGCTAAATGACGCCCAGCCCACGCCCAGCGAAGTAATGCCCGTCAACGAATCTGTCACCCTGCCTGAGCTGGCCGCCAAGCCTGCGGTGAAAAAATAAGATGCGCTACCCCCTGCCTTACGCCTTTGCGCGCACCCAGCAGGTGCTGGTGGAAGACGACGGCCAGGCCTTAAGCCTGCACGTGCACCCGGGATCGCTGCCAGAGGGCATTGGCGAGGCACTGCGCAAGTACCCCGCGCAACAGATACACAACCACACCGCGCCGGTGCTGGCGCAGCGCATAAGCGCCGCGTATGCGCAGGGCGAGTCCAGTGCGGCCGCGGTGGTCAGCGAAGTCGAGGGCGAGGCCGACTTGAGCCGCATGATGCAAGACCTGCCAGCCATTGAAGACTTGCT
>Ga0114967_10005035_pt1 | contig 10526 bp, 8 predicted proteins | sample M_130628_MF_Meta_FD_92639 | JGI IMG/M metagenome (GOLD analysis project Ga0114967, IMG submission 92639) | Freshwater microbial communities from Lake Montjoie, Canada to study carbon cycling - M_130628_MF_MetaG | ecosystem: Environmental > Aquatic > Freshwater > Lake | place: Lake Montjoie... | reverse complement strand
TTGGTTAGAGTTAATCGCGTTCTTTTGTGAATTTTCATGAGAGAAATTGGTTACATGGTTAATGGTTTTTTGGTCGAAACCAAAATTAATCATGTAAACAACGCGGTCAAATCTTACACTTTACAAAAGGGTTCTCGTGATAATGTTTCGGTTGCTCATATTGCTCTTAAAAGTAATAAAAATCAGTTAATTGCTGCTGGTAAAACGATCATAGCAACAATTTGCGATGGTCATGGACCAGGGGTAACATATAGCGAAGAAGAAGTTATTGATGAAAATAATAAAAAAAATTGGGATGGTCTAGTTGTCTCTAGTTCAGTTGCTGCAGATATTTTTGTTGCTGGTCAGGTTCAAGAAATCCCGGGTCTTGAAATTACTTCAGAAGAACAAAATAATTTATATGAACTCATCGCCGCGAGAAGACTTAAAATTAATTCAGAAAAACAAAATGATTCGCCTGCATTCATCAATGCGAAAATAGAATCTCCAAGCACTATTTTTATCCCAAAAGAAGTCGCCGACGTGCAAAAAAAAACAACCAATCAATCAATCAATGCGTAATCAATTAATCACTCAATATAAATGAAAGAAAGCTGGAAGAGGTTTTTTTGTATTTCGTGGCTACAAAAACCCCAAATCTTAATTCCACATAATGACTATTATGTTAAACTATATTATTTGACTACCAGAATCCGCGGCTCTAAGTCGTTTAACCAGATTCATAATATTTTAGTTAAAGGTTTTTGACTTTTTATTTTAACTTTTGTTAAAGTGCGTCTCCCAAAATTTACTTTTTAGATTTTCTACTTTGGGTTTGGTCAAGAAATTTTAGCAATAGCTTTAAATTTCTTGGCCAAATTTTTTGAAGAATTTTTGGTAAAACTTTTTTAAAAAAAGCTCAGATCTTTAGTAGGATTTTATTTTTCTACGTTTTAAATTCACTTCATCTTCTATAAGTTTATTTATATTTACGATCTTTTAAACAAATCGAAAAACTTAAACTTACTACCCATTTAAAGATTATTTTTTAAATGCCTCTGTGGCGGAATTGGTAGACGCGATAGACTCAAAATCTATTGTCCCTTGGGACGTGTCCGTTCGATTCGGATCGGAGGTACCATCTTTTTACTTCTCTTTTAAAGTGCTTCATTTTGCCGATTTATTTAAAGCTGTTTTTCTTGGAATTGTTGAAGGATTAACAGAATTCATTCCGGTTTCATCAACAGCGCACTTGTTGATTTTTTCTTACCTTGTCGATTTTCAAACCATAAAAAATAGTCTCTTCGAAATCGTAATTCAATTCGGTGCGATACTTGCGATTTGCGTAATTTATCGTCAAAAAATTTTCACAGTTGTTTGTAATTTAAAACAAAAAGAACAACAAAAATTCACGCTAAACCTGATTTTGTCTTTCATGCCTGCGGCAATAATTGGCGGGCTTTTGCACAAATTAATTAAAGAATATCTTTTTTCAAATCTAGTAATCGCAATCAGCTTAATTTTAGGCGGCATAATCATGATTTTAGTTGAGAGGAAGCCCAGAAAATCAGAAGTTGATGATGTTAATAATATCAAACCGATTTCAGCTTTTTATATTGGATTATTTCAATGTCTGGCGATGATTCCCGGAATTTCAAGATCGGGTGCAACTATTATTGGCGGGCTTTTACTAGGCTTAAACCGCAAAACTGCGACAGAATTTTCTTTCTTTTTAGCAATTCCAACAATTGCAGCAGCGAGTTTTTATGATCTTTTAAAAAATTCCTCCGAACTAACAACGGCCAATATTGAACTTATCTTGATTGGATTATTGTCAGCATTTTTCTCAGCAATTTTGGTTATAAAATGGTTCATCACTTTTGTTAGTCGCCACAATTTTATTCCCTTTGGTTTTTATAGAATTGCGCTGGGAATTTTAGTTTTATTATTTATCGCTTAATTCTTACAACCTTCCCTACTTAAACTTTGGTCCTTCAACCCAAACTACAATCGATTTTCTTTCTCCTTTTGTAACAGGAGTAACGCGATGCAAAACAAATGAAGGAAAAGCAATAATCCGCCCTTTTTTCATCTCAATTGTCTCCGCTTGATTTTCCTGTCCGAGCACAATCTGAAAATCTCCGCCTTCAAAATCAACGCTCGGTTCGCTTAACAAAAATGTTAAAGATAATTTTCTGGTTCCGGTGGTATTTGTCGGCAATTCGTCGCCCATAAACATATCAATATGTAAATCATATTTCCCCAGCTGCGAACTTTTATACTGTGAATATTGAAAAAAATCATAGCCATCCAAATCAAAATTATAAAAATCATCATTCATCTTTTCGATCGCCCAGTTTAAGCGCTCAAAAATCCACTTATTTTCTTCATTTGGATTGTGAAAATTTATATTTGATTTTCGGATCGTTTCATCCAATGATCTATCACTTCCAACGGTTGCAGTTAGAAATTCCTGTTTTTCGCAATATTCAATAATGCGTGCAATTTCTTCTTCATCAAAAACATCGTCAAAATAAATGTGCGAGTAAGTTACAGTTGCTCTTTTATAAGAATTATTGGAAATTTTTTTCATAATTAAAAAATATCACTTTTTAAAAAAATGTCGCAAGACCATCAAAATTCACAAGAAAAATTTGCAATTCGCTTCGGTCTTGGCGCTATTAAAGCCGTTGGCTTTGGAATGATGGAAACTGCAATTAAAGAGCGCGAAGTCAACGGAAAATTTGCCAATATTTACGATTTTGCTGAACGCCTCGATCCGCGCTCAATCAATAAAAAATCAATCGAAGCCTTAGCCAAAGCTGGCGCATTTCAAGACTTACAAAAAAATCGCCGCCAAGTTGCGGAATCTTTTGAAATACTTTCCGCCTATTCCGCCCAAAAAACTGAAGCTGCAAATTCTAATCAAATGAGTTTATTTAGCGGACTTCCCGAAGCCAATGCCAAACCAGAATTAAAAAAAACCGAAGATTGGACAAAAATCGAACGCCTGCAAAAAGAATTTGAAGCCTTTGGATATTTTCTCAATGAACACCCGCTGGATGATAATGTTTCTGAATTAAAAAAACGCGGCGCAATCTTTTCTGATAAGCTAGAACGCGATGAACTTGAAGATGGAAATTTAGTAAAAATGGCCGGCGTTGTCGCCGGAAGTAAACACCGTTCCGGACCGCGCGGACGCTTCGCTTACATGACAATTTCCGATCCTTACGGAATTTTTGAAGCGATGATTTTTGATGAATCTTTAATCACTTCCGCCCGCGATATTTTAATTGATGGCAGCGTTATCGCGCTTGAATGCCTAATTAAAAAAGATGATGGCGGCGTGAGAATTTTGATTCGTGAAGTAAAAAAACTCGAAGAATTTATTCAAAATACCAAAGCCCAAGATAAGGATTTTGAAGACATAAAAAAACAACCAGCGCGCAATAATTATAATCGCAATACCAATAATAACGGTGGCGGCTACAATCAAAGCCCCGCTTCATCTTACGAGCCTAAAGCGCAAGTTTTGCAACAACAAAATGAATCGGTAATTGTAAAAAAAGTTTTGTCAAAAGTTGAAATAATCATCAAAAATCGCGATCCACTTTTCAGCATAAAATCTTTTCTCTCTAAATATATCGCGCCAACTAGTAACGAAAAATTTACCAAAGTTTTTTTGGTCGTCGCCGCCGATAAAAAAATCACCAAAATAGAATTGCCGCAAAATTATTTCCTCGACGAGACCGATGTATCAAAGCTGCGCCGCATCGAAAAAATAATTGACGTTGAATCAATTTTGTAACTTGCATTTAGTTTTACCCCCTCTTATGTTGCGCCCTCTTGTTTTTAGAAGAAAAGTTTTTCTTTCTTCACTTACCGCGGGGTAGAGCAGCCCGGTAGCTTGTCAGGCTCATAACCTGAAGGTCGTTGGTTCAAATCCAGCCCCCGCAACCACTTCCACTTTCAAAGAAATCCAATAAAGTCCGATAAGTCTACACACGAGCGGCTTCCCCCCACCTCTCCTTTCCAAAGCAATCCATTAAAATTCGCCTGAATCCAAAAATTTTCCATGTACAAAACCATGTACAAAAATTTACATAAAAAGAAATTTTAGTTCCATTTAAAACCTTCCCAAGCTATGATTCTATTGGTTTAAACGCATCTTTTGATTACAAATTAGTCCAATAAAATCCAATAAGATTTATATTGCCTGATTTTCTTTGGTTTTATTTTTTAACGTCATTACCAGACGATAATTTTCTGACTGATCTTTAAAGATTCTCAGCGTTCTATAATGCAGAACCATCATAAATAAAAGGTGAAATGGAATTATCGCAAATCCATCCAATATATCAGAATCATCAATTTTGTTGGATAGCTTATCAAAGGAATTGCTTAGATATTTAATAACTTGCCTCAGTCAAATCGCATCTAATTGGAAGGAATTTTAAAATTCCAAATAGCATTTCCTCCGCTAAGTAGCTCATCTTAACTACCTATGATCAGCTCTTTCGTAAAGCTCATCAAAAGTAATTATTTCAACATTTCTTGAATCTCGCCTAAAAAGCTCGAAGGTTTTTTCTTTGACATCCTTTTCTTTACCTTCGCATTCTCCTATTTCGCGCCAATGACCAACTATCAAGATCACTTTTGAGTCATAAGATTTTTGAACCATTTCTTTCCCATCCTTCCGCCAATTTCTCTTATTTTCATTATACAAAACCTGTCCACTGGCTTTCTGTTCCAGAATTTGAGAATAAGCATCAATAAGTTTTTCACTTAATTTCCAAGATCCAGATCTATTTTTTCCAACATCAAATAACTCCGTGTTTGGAGTTTTAATTTCTACGAATGAAATAAATTTTTTATCCGCCAACAAGTAATCACAAAATCCATCTCCACTTTTTCCGTCAACACATCCACCATCTGTCGTTTGAGCTTCCCTTTGCAGTATTCCTTGAAACCTGTAATCCAAGCCATAACCAAAAATCCATTGATTTTTAGTAAAAAAATATTGCCAAGTTTTTTCCTCTGAAGCGCCTTTAGTAATTTTTAAATCAGCTTTTTCTAAACTGTTTTGCTCTTCTTTTTTAGTACTCATAAAAGCGTCAGCTTCTTGATCGCGATACTGAGTCCAAAATTTTTTATTTTTTTCTAATAATTTACAAAAAATTTCGAGCTGCTCTTTTCTGTAGTGAGTATTTATGATGTCTTTATCAGTTATCAGTCCGCTTTTTATCAATTCCTCGACGATTTTCTTTCCTTCCTCTCTTTTTAAAAGAGTTTCAATTTTTAATTTTGTCTGAGAGTCAATTTTATCCAAACTATCGTCTGACAATTTTAACTTTCTTTGCGAAATTTCTGCTAAATTGTGATTTTTAAGAAAATCAAAGAATTGCACTAAATGAGAAAAATTAAGCTGCGAAAACTTTAACTTTTCCTTCTTAATTTCTTGACCATTTTTAACGCACTTAACAATTTCAAACTCTTTTAGATCATTGTCTTTTGTATGATAAAAAACTTTTAAAGAAGTCCTTGGAGCGGTTTGAATTTCAAAAAAATTTTCTTCTTGGCAGTCGGATGAAATTAGTCTCAACTCTTTTAAATCATTATTAAATGCAACATCACGGCAATATAAAGTCTCTAGCTTTGACCCAAAAATAACATCATTTTCTATTTGATCTTGAAGTATTTTGTTGTTTTCAGATTTAGCCATCTACTCCTCCCAAAATTTGTTGATGGCAAACTTAATTTTCTTTTCCTGCTCTTTAATTAGATTTTTTGCTTCTCTGATAGCAGATTGATAATCCTCAATTTCACTCGCAATTTGCTCTTGAATTTCTAGTGGTGGGAGCGGGATTTTGATTTGCTTGATTTCGCTCGTTTTTAATGATGGGTACGCCTGATCAGGTGTTATATTTTTTGCATCAATATCAATTAACAAATAATAAATAAATTTTTCATTGGCCTTCGATTTGTTAACAATAATGGTTGCCAAATGACTTGATACATAACCATCTTGCCCCATTATTACTCTGTGATTTAAAAATGTTGATGCTCCGCTTTTCGGAAATAATATCGTTCCTTTTTTAAATAGCTTTAAACCATTAATTCCTTTTTCATTAAGCCAATCGCGAACATTAAGTAAATTGTCAGATAAATGAACCGCTCCAACATCGGAAGTTCTATAAAATGGAAATTTTCCATTAAGAAAAAATTCTTTTTCTTGGGGTGCGCTATTTCCAGATGAAATTTCACACACCTCTCCTAGCTCAACCATTTCCCACTTCGCTTTGCTATAATCGGTAGCGATGCGATAGCGATCACCGCTCAAATTATAATCGCCATTTTCGGCAATCTTTGTTTTCTCAACATAACCAACTAATTTGCTTTCTATTTTTTCGCCAATTTGCCATTTTTCTAAAATTTCCACAGCTTTCGGTAAATCATCTTTGGCAATTGGTCTTCTTTGGGCACCTAAATCAAAACCATCATTTTCAATTTTAATAAAAATTATTTCATTATTACTTTTGGCGATTTCATTATTTAGAAATAAAATGCTAGTTTTAACTCCGCTATATGGTTGAAAAATGCCACTTGGTAAGCTCACCACCGCATAAAGTCCATTTTCAACTAAATTTTTTCTAAGTGCCTTATAAGCCATTCCCGATTGAAAAATAACGCCTTCAGGAACGATGATACCCGCTCTTCATCGAGGTCTAAAATGATTGACAATGTAATCAACAAACAAAACCTCACTTCTGTTAGATTGAATAGCAAATTTGCTGTGCGGCTTGATTCCGCCTTTTGGTGACATAAATGGCGGATTAGCAAGAATTACATCAAACTTATCATTCCAACGCTTATCCTGCGAAAGAGTGTCGTATTGAACGATTTTTGGATTTTTGAATTGGTGAAGATACATGTTCACCTGCGCAATTCGCGCCATAGTGGGATCGATATCGTAACCTTCAAAATTCTGCATCAATTTCCTTTTTTGATCTGGAGTTAGAGGTTTTTCTTTTTGCTGTGGATCATCTTTGCCATCATGCTGCTCAAGAATGTGTTTGTAGGCACTCACTAAGAAGCCTCCCGTTCCACAAGCTGGATCTAAAATTTTATCGTCTTTAGTTGGATTAATGGCATCAACAATGAACTCAATAATGTGGCGTGGCGTTCTGAACTGCCCGGCATCGCCTTGGCTAGACATAATTGAAAGTAGATATTCGTAGGCATTGCCAAGCTCTTCGGAATGTGAATAATCAAAATAATCAATTTCTTTCAAAAAAAGCCCTAGCGTTTCGGGTGATCTGTAAGGCAAAAAAGCAGATTTAAAAATGGTACGAAACAATTCTGGAAGCTGCGAGCTTTGAGAAAATTTTTGTAGCGCTTCATCGTAAAGATTCATGCGTTCTTGATTACCAATTTTTTGATCCATCAACTTGGTCCAAGCATATTTTTCTAAATCACCAGTGAAGAAACTTGCATCACCTCCGGCTTTAAGCGAAGCCTGATCCATGTCATCCATGAATTTATAAATCAGCGCATTAGTAATTTGGTCAATTTGCGAGCCTGGATTTGGCACGACACCAACCAAAACCTGACGAGCTGCGTCTATATGTTTTTTAGTTTCTTGGTTTAGCATTTTAGAGGTTGGTTAAATGATTAGCATAATCCTGCACATACTGTGGGACGATAGTTTTGTAGCCATTAAGCCGTTGGTAGTCTTCGAAGTCAAATGAAGCACAGTGATTAAAACGAGCTAGTTGCTTTGTTTTTACGATGTCGCGTACTTCTTCATCGGTGACATAGGCTTTAAAAAAGTTTTTAGCTGCTTGATAATGCGCCTGATCAATACCGTAAATATCTACGAATTTTTCCCATTCAACTTCTAGCAACTCATCTTTGGTTTCGAATTTTTCTTTATCGCCAAAGGCATATTGCAAAAATTCCTTTACTGTTATGCGACGATCTATGTCGAATAAGCGCCTGATTTTATCGAGATTCAAAAAGTTTTTTGGTTTATCAAAAACATGTTTTTTTACAAAATCTTCAGCTTCTTGCTCATCGCCGTTTTGCCATAAATTTTTTAAAGTTTCATTATCAGTTACATCGTCTTTGAGTGCTTTTTTAAAGCCTTCACGATCGATTCGCATGATCACACCTTCGGCACTTTCTGAAATTGTTTCCAGCTTATCGCTAACGCCTAAATTAATTGGTTCTTTTGATGTTTTCTTTTGATCAGATTCTTGCTCCGATTGTTCTGATGTTTGTTTTAACGAAATCCTTGGTAGCTTGATTTTTTCATCATAATCAAACTCCTCTTCAAAATATTCACAGGAAGCAAAGAAGTCGAAAAACTTAAACTTAGCTTTTTGCTCAATTACTGGTTCGTTTTTGTAATCGTTATATTCGAAGCGATGTTTTCTGGTGCCACGTCCTTTTATTTGCACAAAATCACTCGGTGAAAATACCGGACGCATTAGAGCAATATTAAGAATATCTGGACAGTCATAACCGGTTGTCATCATACCAACAGTTACAGTGATTCTGGTTTTGCTGCTGTCATATCCTTCAGGATTACTAACTTTGCCGTTGAGTCTGTTATTGGCAAAATTGATAGTCATTTGCTGTGCATCTTGCACTTGTGAACTTACCTGAGTTGCAAAACTTGAGTCGCCGTAAATATTTGGCCACTTTTCAAGGGCGATTTTATTTAGAATGTTGGTGACGCGAGCCGCATGTCTTTGTGAAACGCAAAAGACAATGGCTTTGCCAAAAAGGTTGATCCCGAGTTGTTTTGCAACTGGATCAAAAAGCCCGTTATCAATTAGGGCTTGGCACATGGCAATATTGGTTTCCTCATTAAAAATTTTTTTCTCGAAGTGTCGCTCGTTAAATCTTTCTTCTGAAGATTTTTCGCCATCAGCTTGTTTGTGAACGGCATAACCTTCTTCAGATAAAAGTTTGGTAGTTATTTCGGTTCTAGCATCAACAAGTGTTGGCATAATCAAATAACCTTCTTTTGCACCTCGCTCTAGATCATAAGAAAATGTTGGACTTCCGGGTTCGCAGCCAAAAGTTTTGTAGGTATCGATCAAAAGCCTTCTTTCGTATTCTCTTTGAGCTTCAGAATCTGAGGAATCTAAACCGCGCAGGTAGTTTTTTGGCGTAGCGGTTAAACCGAGTTTGTAACCAACAAAATACTCAAAAACGGCGCGCGAATTGCCGCCAATTGAACGATGCGCCTCATCTGAAATTACCAACTCAAAATCAGTTGGAGAAAATTCTTTTTTGTAACGGTTTCCAGCAAGAAAAGTTTGAACAGTTGAAATAACAACGCTGGCTTTAGCCCAAGATTCACGGTTATTCTTATAGACCATTACCGTATAATCTGCTTTTAAATACCTCTCAAAATCCTTTCTGGCTTGTTCTTCAAGTTCAAGTCGATCAACCAGAAATAAAACGCGGCGAGCATTTCCTGATTTTAAAAAAAGTTTTATTACTGCAGCCGAGGTAAGAGTTTTACCTGTTCCAGTTGCCATTTCAAAAAGGAAACGCTGACTGCCATTTTGAGCTGTACTTTGCAGGGCTTTTATTGCCTGAAGTTGATATGGGCGAAGTTGTTTTAAATTGTTTTTCTGAAGAAAATCGCTTCTGGTTGATTGATTTAAAAAACTTGGATCATGCAAATAACAAGGCATCTGTGTGGCGATGATGTAGTTTTCATCGACTGGCATTTGAGCTAGTTCTAACGGGTTTGGGATGTATTTTTCATATTGGGTTAATGAGTCTTGAGTTGGGAAGCGTGAGATGGTTTCAGGATTGCCTTGTTTGGTATCCCAAAAATAATGAATATTCCCATTGGAAAGAATAACGAAACGCGCCTCAACACTTTTAGCATAATTTCTAGCTTGTTCCTTTGCCGAAAGTGGGTCTATTGATTCTTTTTTTGCCTCCACAACAACGAGAGGTCTTTTATCTTTATCTAGTAGAAGAAAATCAATTGCACCGCGTCTTCCATCATGAGTTTGTGAATTCTCAAAATCATCACCATTATCTTCAAATTTAACATTGGCTTCAAGCCTGATATTGGCTTTAATATTATCTTTATCTTCAAAACACCAACCAGCTTCTTCCAAGAGCTTGTTTATTTTTATGCGCGCTTTTGCTTCTTTTGAGTCTTTCATTTGTTAGTTGCCAATTGTTTGATATGGAACTTCTGGAGATTTAGGAACTTCGATGTAATCCTCTCCCATCATCATTTTATAGTGATTGAAGTGACCAGTTTTCTCAAAAATTTCTCTAAAAACTCTAAGATAGATTTCTATCGTTGTATCGGTGATCGAAATATATAAATCGTCATTTGCGTAATGAGAGCCATCCTGAACCCATGAAGTAAGGGATTGGCATATGATTTTATCGTTACCATCAAATTTTGAGCACAAATCATCAAAGTCGTGTCTGCCCATAATCTTAAAATAATTCTCTAAAATTCTTCGCAGAGTATTCTGAATCGTCAGGCTGCCTCTCGGAACCTT
>Ga0114967_10005031_pt1 | contig 10532 bp, 8 predicted proteins | sample M_130628_MF_Meta_FD_92639 | JGI IMG/M metagenome (GOLD analysis project Ga0114967, IMG submission 92639) | Freshwater microbial communities from Lake Montjoie, Canada to study carbon cycling - M_130628_MF_MetaG | ecosystem: Environmental > Aquatic > Freshwater > Lake | place: Lake Montjoie... | reverse complement strand
GCTTCGGGCTATGGATTCCACGGCGATCACCCTCTGTATGGACAACAATTTGCCCATCGTTATGTTCGATCTCACTGGCGAGGGCAACGTCCGTTCGCTACTTGAGGGCGGTTCGGTCGGTACTCTCGTCCGTTGAGGCGGTTGTTGGAGTCCCCGTCGCTTTTGTCGATTTCTCCTGGAGTGTTCTGATGACATCAGAGATGGCCGACCTGCTGCTTGCAGAAACTGTCGACAAGATGAAGAAGGTCGTCGTGCATACGCGAGCCGACTTCGCTTCCATTCGTACCGGCCGGGCTGCTCCCGCTCTTGTCGAGAAAATTCTGGTCGATTACTACGGCTCGGAAGTTCCGCTGCAACAGATCGCTGGCTTCAATGTTCCTGAAGCTCGGCAATTGCTCATCACCCCCTACGACAAGGGAGCGATCGGAGCGATCGAACGTGCGCTTCAGCAGTCAGACCTCGGACTCAACCCAAGTAACGACGGTATTTCGATTCGCCTCACGTTTCCTCCGCTCACTGGTGAGCGCCGCAAAGAACTCGTGAAGGTCGTCAAGAACATGGCTGAGGAAGGCAAGGTCTCGCTGCGTAACCAGCGACGATCAACTCGCCAAGAACTTGAGGCGCTCGAGAAGTCGGGCGACCTCTCCAAAGACGAACTTGAACGCGCCGAGAAAGAACTCGACAAAATCATTCACACCCAAGAGGCAGAAATCAGTGACGCACTGGGTGCCAAGGAAACTGAATTGATGGAGGACTGATGGCGCCTGATGACCTGTCCCGAGAACCGAGAGCGCCAGGCGATCCTGAAGAAGTCCGGATCATTACCGTCGACGAAATTGCTGAGGCATCAAGTCGGCCCGATGTCGCTGCTCGACTTCCCGAGCGCGAACTTCCGCCCCCTCCGCCGCCGGTAATGAATGTCGGACCGCCAACGGGCGAACACGAAATGCCTCATTGGACCGAGCCGGCCACTGGTCAGGTGCCCGCTGTTGTTATTGGTGACAATGCAGCCGATGACGATCGCGCATCGATGACCGATACCCCGCGTTTTCGAAGTGAGCACGACACAACCGAGCACGGCGATCTCTTTGCTGATCTCGGATCGGTTGAACCCGATGAACCGGTTGCTGAACGGCTTGGAGCGCTCGATACCGATGAACGTATCTCTGACGAGGCGTATTTGAATTTCGACGATGTTGAACTCGACCCGCAGCCGCGTCGTCGTGGTTCACGTCGAGGACGTGCCGCTCGTTCTGCCGATATCAATAATGATCCGTTGTCGGCGATTCTCCTTCCGCCCGATCTCGTTGGTTCGCCGACGGAACTTCCATCTCCACCAACCGCTACGCGCGCTGAACGCACCGGAAAGACAAACGAAGAAAATGCGCCCGATGGCGCAAAGGGTCGCAATGTTCCAATTGCTGCAGCAGTTGGTATCGGGATGGCGGTCGTTGCCGCGCTTTTATTCATGGCTGGTCCGGCGCCCGCGATGCTTCTTATTGAGGTCGTACTGGTTGCCGCAGGATTCGAGTTTTTCACCGCCATGCAGCGCAGCGGATTTCGTCCTGCAACGTTGCTTGGCCTTGCAGCAATCGCTGGACTTCCGATTGCGTGTTACTGGAAGGGTGAGTCTGCGATTCCAGCAATCATCGTTCTCACATTTATCTTTGGTGTTGTGTGGTACCTCAGTAGCGCGAGCGGGCGAGCGCGTCCGACTGCGAACCTCGGCATCACGCTTATCGGAGTTATTTGGATCGGCGTCCTCGGTAGTTATGCCGCGCTACTTGTCGACATCCCATCTCAAGGTGTGAGCCTGCTGCTCGTCGCCGTCATCGCCGCGGTCGCGACCGACGTTGGAGGATTCTTCTTCGGTCGAGCGATGGGTCGGAGTCCGCTGAGCGCGATCTCTCCGAATAAAACTGTCGAGGGGCTCGTTGGCGGAATTGCGGTCACTATTTTTGCCGTCTTTGTGTTTGTTGTGGTCTTGGGCGTGAGTTCGCTGGGTGCAGGCAAGGCGCTTGTTCTTGCTGTCGTCCTCGCCATCGTGGCTCCGTTAGGCGATCTCGCAGAGTCCCAGTTCAAACGTGATCTTGGCCTCAAGGACATGGGGTCGATGCTGCCGGAGCACGGGGGGCTGCTTGATCGCTTCGATGCCCTCCTGTTCGTACTGCCCGCGACCTATTACGTGGTGCGAATCCTCGGATTGGGCTGAACCCGCGGGGAATCATCGGCCCTCCCTCGGTAGGCTGGGCACATGTCGTTGACCCGTGTCGCTCTCGCCGGATCTACCGGCTCGATAGGCACGCAAGCGCTCGAGGTCATCGACGCTGAATCGGAACACTTCGAACTCGCTGCGCTTGGGGCCACGGGTCGCCAACCTGAAGTGATCATCGATCAGGCCCGGCGTTATCGACCCGCTGTTGTTGCGATTAGTGATCCCGACGCAGCTCGATTCATTGCTACCGAACTCCCGGGTATCGAAGTTCGAGGTGGCGCCGACGCAATGGCGAGCCTCGCTCTCGAAGCCGATGTCGTGGTGAACGGTGTGGTCGGATTCGCCGGCTTGTCGGTCACATTGGCCACACTTGAAGCAGGTCGCCGACTGGCATTGGCCAATAAAGAATCGTTGATTGCTGCTGGGCCTGTTGTGCAGATTGCGCGCCGAACCCCTGGTGCCGAACTTGTCCCCGTCGACAGTGAACACGGAGCCATTCATCAGTGTCTTCGTGCGACCGAAAATCGAACCCGAGTTGCTCGACTGCTCCTCACGGCAAGTGGCGGCCCGTTTCGCGGTCGAAGCGCCGAAGATCTCGCAAATGTCACGATCGAAAATGCGCTCGCACATCCGACATGGAGCATGGGTCCCAAGATCACGATCGATTCATCGACGCTCATGAATAAGGGCCTCGAAGTGATCGAAGCGCACGAACTCTTCGGTATGCCGGCAGGCGACGCTGGATACGGCATCGGCTTCGACGAGATCGATGTTGTTGTTCACCCTCAGTCGATCGTGCACTCAATGGTCGAGTTCACCGATGCATCAACGATTGCGCAACTCTCGACGCCAGACATGCGGCTGCCTATTGGTTATGCGTTGGCCTGGCCAGATCGAATCACAACACCATTCGGCCGCATTGATTGGTCAGCCCTCGGACGACTCGATTTCGAACCGCCTGACCTCAACGCTTTTCCGTGCTTGGCACTTGCTTATGCCGCCGGCCGCACAGGCGGAACGGCGCCGGCCTGGATCAGTGCAGCAAACGAGGTTGCGGTCGATGCCTTCCTTCAAGGCCAGATCGCATGGCGTGATATCGCCGCAACCATTGCCGCCACACTCGATCGACATGATGGTGCTCCGGCAACTGATGCTCTGTCGGTCATCGAGGCCGATGCGCAGGCTCGGCGAGTTGCAGTGGAAGAACTCAATCGATTCGCGACGGCGGTGAGCTCATGACCACTCCAACCGATGTTGAAGTAGGGAACGAAGACGACTCGACAGTCCTAGCCAAGCCAGCGTTGCTTGAGCGAATTTTTGGAAACCAGATCGTGCTGCTGGGACTTCTCCTGTCCCTACTCGGGTGGGTGGCGATCACTCGTATTTGGCTCTTCGTTCTTATTGTTGCGATTGTTGCGTCGGTCTTTCTGCATGAGATGGGTCACTTTCTCATGGCGAAGCGCAATGGCATGAAGGTCACAGAGTTCTTTATTGGTTTTGGACCGCGCGTGTGGTCATTCCGGCGTGGCGAAACCGAGTACGGGCTCAAACTGATTCCTGCAGGCGCGTATGTACGCATCATCGGCATGCACGGTCTTGAGGAAATCGAAACCACCGATGATGAACATCGCACCTATCGGGCTCAGTCCTATTGGCAGCGTATGCCGGTCGTCCTTGCTGGGCCGGTAGTCAACATCGTGTTGGGTTTGTTGTTGCTTGTTGTCGTTTTTGCTGGGTTCGGTCACCCTTCAGCCGATAAGTGGAAGATCGAATCAGTTTCAAGTGGTTCGGCTGCTGCTGCGGCTGGTCTTGAGCCCGGCGACCGCATTTTGGCGTTTGATGGTCAACCCGTCGGTGCATTCGATGACTTCACCTCGACGATCCGCTCCCATGGGGGCTCCGTTGGCGAAATCACTATTCAACGTGGCGACGAACAGTTCACGATTCCCGCCACCGTCGGTTGGTCTCTTAATACCGATGGAGCCCGGGCTTTACAGCCGCTTGTTCCTGGCGATCGCGTCACGAAGGTGGGCGACACCGTTGTGTCTTCCTATTCCGACGCGCAGTCGGCGATGCTTCGAGTCTTAGGTCCAGTGGTCGTCACATTCGATCGCAATGACCGCGCGTTCACAACGACGATCGATGGCCCGATTGCAATGCCGATTGACGGTTACCGCGGCTTCCTTGGGGTGAGTCCCCGTTCAGTACTTGTTCACGCGGGCATCGTGGAAGCAACGGGACAAGCGTTCAGTGCATTTGGCGACACCGTTGTTGGATCGGTGCAAGGAATCGGCCGCATTTTCTCGCCATCTGGTATCGGCAAGTTGGCAACGCAGGTTGCTAACGGTGGAAGCGCCACGTCTTCGGGTTCAGTCGAACCTGTAGGGTCGGCGTCTTCAGGGGCAGCGCCCGCTCCGACGGTCTCATCGAACGCCGATCGTCCGATGTCGCTCCTCGGCATTGTGAACGTAGGCACGCAACTTGGCGAACAGGCGGGTTGGGCGGGCGTTCTGGCGCTACTGGCCACGGTCAATATTTTCCTTGGACTCATCAACTTGGCCCCGATACTGCCCTTCGATGGCGGACACATCGCTGTCGCAACCTATGAAGAGGTACGTACCCGCATGTCGGGCAAGCCCTATCGGGTCAACATGGCCAAACTGATGCCCGTCACCTACGTGGTGGTGCTCCTCATGGTCGGGCTCTTCGCGTCCACGCTGTATCTCGATGCCGTGGACCCCGTGAAACTCTCGCCGTAGCCCTAACCTCATCACCGTGAGCGAGCTCTTCCCACAGACCCGATATCAGCGACGCGTGACTCGTCAGTTGCACGTTGGCGACGTTGCCGTTGGTGGCGGCGCACCCATCTCGATCCAGTCGATGACCACCACCAAGACCGCCGATGTCGAAGGCACGTTGCAGCAGATCTACGCGCTCGCCGGAGCGGGTTGCGACATCGTGCGCTGCACATGCAACGAACAAGAATCCGCTGAAGGTCTTGCTCACATCATTCCGCGTTCGCCTCTGCCGATCATCGCCGACATTCATCATCAATACCGTCGAGCGCTTGAAGCTATGGAAGCGGGCGTTCAAGGTTTGCGTCTCAACCCCGGCAATATCCGTCGCCCTGAACACATCAAGGCGGTTGCCCTCGAAGCGAAAGATCGAGGCATCCCGATTCGCATCGGCGTTAACGGCGGTTCGCTCGATCCTGAGTTGTATGAGAAGTACGGCGGAAGAGTCACTGCCGAAGCAATGGTCGAATCGGCGAAGCGTGAACTCGCTTACTTCGAAGAGGTGGGCTTTGACGATGTAAAGATTTCGGTGAAGGCATCGAATGTTGCGTTGATGATCGATGCCTACCGTTTACTTGCCGACACGGTCGATTACCCGCTGCATCTTGGCGTGACCGAAGCGGGTCCGCCTCCTGCGGGGCTGGTAAAAGCCACCGCGGGTATGGCCACGTTGTTGGCCGAAGGTATCGGCGACACGATTCGCTACTCGCTTACTGCTGATCCGGTCGAGGAAGTGCGCGCTGGTCGTTGGTTGCTTGAGAGTCTTGGCCTGCGCGAACGACGCGGTCTTGATCTCATTGCATGCCCGTCTTGTGGCCGCGCCGAAGTCGATGTCATCGATGTAGCTGCCCGTGCGCAAGAAGCGCTCACCGATTTGAATATTCCTATTCAGGTTGCCGTCATGGGATGTGTAGTGAACGGACCAGGCGAAGCTCGCGAAGCCGACCTCGGAATCGCTGCTGGCCGAAAGCGTGGTCACTTATTCGTCAAGGGCGAAGTGGTCAAGGTTGTTCCGGAATCCGAGATGGTTGAATCCCTCGTCGAGTGGGCGCAGATCATTGCCGACGGGGGAGTGGAAGAAGCACTTCGTCGTAAGGACGAGGGCGCGGCTGCCGAAGCCGAAGCCGATCGCATGGCACTGCTTGACGACAAGGGTGTCGATGCCAATCACGCCGAAGAGCGCATCGAACTGATCCGTAAACTCGATTGAGCTTGTTGGTTGTGGCGGGAGCCTCAGAAGGCGTCGCCTAGCATCAACGCTCATGGCTAAGGCTCCCGTACTCACCCCGCAATCCGAAGATTTCCCGCGCTGGTATCAAGACATCGTTGCCAAAGCGGAACTCGCCGACAACGGCCCGGTGCGCGGGACGATGGTCATCCGCCCCTACGGCTATTCCATCTGGGAGCAGATGCAGGCCGAGGTCGATCGCCGTATCAAACTGGCCGGAGCAAAAAACGCGTACTTCCCATTGTTCATTCCGGAGAGTTATCTCAAGCGCGAGGCCGAGCACGTTGAAGGCTTTAGTCCTGAACTAGCGGTCGTTACCGTCGCCGGTGGAAAAGAACTTGAAGAGCCAGTCGTTGTTCGACCCACATCTGAAACTGTCATCGGCGAGTTCATGGCGAAGTGGGTGCAGAGCTACCGCGACCTTCCACTGTTGCTGAACCAGTGGGCCAATGTGGTTCGATGGGAATTGCGTCCGCGTATTTTTCTCCGCACGAGTGAGTTTCTTTGGCAAGAAGGACACACCGCTCATGTGTCTGAAGAAGACGGTCGTCAGTATTCCGAACGCATTCTTTATGACGTGTATGCATCATTTATGCGCGATATTTTGGCGATGCCTGTGGTTGTCGGCCGCAAGACCGTAAAGGAACGATTCGCGGGCGCAACAAACACGATGACCTGTGAAGCAATGATGGGTGACGGAAAAGCTCTGCAGATGGGAACGAGTCACGAACTTGGTCAGAACTTCTCCAAGGCATTCGATATTCAGTTCCTTGATAACGAAGGTATTCAGCAACACGCGTGGACAACGTCATGGGGTGTTTCCACGCGAATGGTTGGCGGACTCATTATGTGTCACGGCGACGACAATGGTCTCCGGGTTCCACCAGCACTTGCACCCGTCCAGGTCGTCGTGATCGCGGTTCGCGACGACGAGGCCGTTATCGAGCGTTGTCGTTTGCTTGCCTCCGAACTCGCTGACGCCGGAGTGCGCGTGGAACTCGATGTACGAGTCGAAACGTCAATGGGCCGTCGCGCCACCGATTGGGAACTGAAGGGCGTACCAGTTCGTCTTGAGCTTGGCCCGCGCGATTTGGCCGAAGGTGTTGTGACGCTTGCGAATCGAGTGAGCGGATCCAAAGATGCTGTGGCCCTCGACGGACTCGCCGCCTCGGTGCGAGGTGCCCTCGATGCTGCGCAAGCACAACTGCTGGCCGAAGCGACGGAGCGCAGAGACTCTCGTACCGTCGATGTCGTCACCATCGCCGAAGCTGCCGAAGCTGCCGCAACTGGTTGGGCCCGAATCCCTTGGGCCACTCTGGGCACCGACGGCGAGGCCGAACTGGCCAAATCGAGTGTCACGGTTCGCTGCTTGGTCATGCCCGATGGCTCTTTGCCAGTTTCTGATAGTGCTGAAGGCGCAGTCGCCATCGTTGCTCGCTCCTACTGACGACCCCTTTCGACCCGGCAAAAAGAGGGTTTGATCAGGGGTTTTACTGTCTGGGGGTGGGCCTCAGGCTCGATCTCGGGTGGTCGTTTTGGGGCCGAGGGGTCTACACTCTCGGTATCGCAATCGTTCTGCAGTACTGACGAAGGCGTGGGCTTCTGCCCACGCCTTTTGTTTCGGCCGGATTATGGCGATCACCCCGCAGTCAGTGACCTTTGAAACCCTTTGAGAGGAGGCCAACAATGAGTGTGTCCGCACGTGTACGAGCACTTATCGAACCATTGGTGGCCGCCGAGGGTCTCGAATTGTTCGATCTTGAACAGGTTGGACCAGTACTTCGGGTCACGGTCGATCGTGAAGGTGGCGTCAGTATCGACGACATCACAAAGACCACTCGAGCAATTTCTCGAGCATTCGATGAACACGATCCGATCTCGAGTGGTTACACGCTTGAGGTATCAAGCCCTGGGCTCGAGCGGGTGCTTCGTACGCCCGCGCATTACGCATGGGCGGTTGGTCGGACCGTAGCGGTCAAGACATTCCCGAATCACCCAGTCGGTCGACGCTTCGCCGGCACCGTTTCCAGTTCCACCGATACCACGGTCACCATTGCTCTTGACGAACCAATCGGGGAGAGCCTCACGCTCAACCTCGGCGAAATCGAAAAAGCGCGTACCACCTTTGTGTGGGGACCAGCGCCGAAGCCTGGCGGTCCGAAGAACGGTCAGAAAGCCGAGAAATCGACCAAGGGCGCGAAGAAAACAAAAGACATGAAAGCCAAGAAGGACAAGAAGGACGCGTCAATCGCGTCCCACAAGGAAGAGAAGGTCCAGTCGTGATGAACTCCCCTGATCTCATCGAGGCACTGCAGGCACTTGCCGTCGACAAGGGAATCTCGATCGACACGCTGTTCGGTGCACTCGCCGACGCGTTCGAATCTGCCTACAAACGGCTCCCGAATTCGCAGGAATATGCGTGGGTCATCATCGATCCCGATTCCGGCGAAATCCGTGTGATGGCACAAGCCCTCGACGATGACGGAATCCCCGAAGGCGAAGAGTTCGATGTCACCCCGCCGCCCGAGGTGTGGGGCCGCGTCGCAGCGCAGACGATGAAGCAGGTTATGAACCAGCGCATTCGTGAAGCCGAGCGCGAAATGAAGTACGAGGAATACGCGGGTCGCGAAGGCGACATCGTCACCGGAATCATTCAGCAGACCGATGCGCGTTACACGCTTCTCGATCTCGGACGCGTCGAAGCGCTTATGCCGCAGGCCGAACAGGTTCCCTATGAGCGTCCCGAACCTGGTGCGCGAGTTAAGGCCTACATCGTCGAAGTTCGTAAGACCGCAAAGGGTCCTCAGATCGTCACGAGCCGCACACATCCCGGGCTCATCAAGCGACTGTTCGAACTAGAAGTTCCCGAAATCGCCGACGGTGTTGTCGAGATCAAGGCCTGTGCTCGTGAACCAGGAGCACGCACCAAGATCGCCGTGTTGTCGAACGATTCCAATGTTGACCCCGTCGGCGCTTGCGTCGGCGCCCGTGGTGCGCGAGTGCGCATGGTGGTCAACGAACTTCGCGGTGAAAAAATCGACATTGTTCCTTACAGCGATGAACCGGCTGACTTCGTGATGAAGGCCCTCTCGCCGGCCAAGGTCAAAGAAGTTCGTATCCACGAAGACACCGGCACTGCCGAGGTCATCGTTCCTGACTACCAGCTCTCTCTGGCTATCGGTAAGGAAGGGCAGAACGCTCGCCTCGCTGCTCGGCTCACCGGTTGGCGCGTCGACATCAAGTCCGAGACCCAACTTGCAGAAGAAGAGGCTTACGCCAACCAGGATTGGGCCGAAGGCGAATGGGTGGTCGACCCTGAGTCGGGTGAACAGGTCTGGCAGCCCGCCGAAGGTGGAGAAGCAATGTCCGCCGAGGCCTACGCCCAAGCCGCGGAAGATCTCGACGAGGACGTGTCCGAGGCCGTTGCCGAAGCTGAGGTTGTCGTCGAAGCCGAAGCGATCGTTGAGGCTGAAGAGCAGGTCGCAGAGGAAGAATCCGGATCGGCTGATCCGGCATAGCCGACACCATTCCTCGTTCGGCGCCCTGCCGTGCGAGGATAGAGACCCATTCCGTGGCCTTGCCACGGGGGGTCGAGCCCGTCTGACGCTCTGTTCGATGGGTCCCGAACCACGATCACTGAGGTAGCAGTTGCCGTCCAACATCCGTGTGTACGAGCTGGCACGAGAACTGGGTCTGACCAATAAGGAGACCTTGGATCTGTGCGTCGCGCTCGGGATCGGCGTGAAGAGTCACTCCTCAAGCGTTGTCGAGCCGCAAGCAGATCGCGTCCGCCGCAAGGCCGAGCGCGAAGGCCTCGTGCGCGATGTTCAGCCTGAGGAACCTGAAGCTCCGGCCAAGAAGGCAGCGGCGAAGAAAACCGCGGCCAAGAAAGCACCTGCCAAGAAGGCAGCAGCGAAGAAGGCCGATACCGAACCGGCAGACGTCGAAGTCCCCGTTGTCGCCGACGAACCCGAGCCCGCAACCGCCGTCCCAGTTGCCGAGACCGCGCCAGTTGTTGATGTTGCGCCTGCACCCAAGACCGAACCTGCTCCGACACCTGCCCCAGCGTTAAAGCCGGCGGCTCCGAAGCGGGTCATTTCTTCGTCTGGTAGTGCTGGGCCGCGCCGCGAAGCTCCGGCTCCTGTGCCGTCCGCTCCCGCAACTCCTGCTCCGGCCACTCCAGTTTCTGAAGCTCCTGTAACTTCTGCTCCGGCCACTCCAGCGGCTCCTGCTGCTCCGGCCACTCCGGCCACTCCAGCGGCTCCTGCTGCTCCAGCAGTCGATGCACCTGCGG